>Ga0335078_10003783_pt1 | contig 22515 bp, 22 predicted proteins | sample Lox_Sample_32_FD_206711 | JGI IMG/M metagenome (GOLD analysis project Ga0335078, IMG submission 206711) | Soil microbial communities from Loxahatchee National Wildlife Refuge, Florida, United States - Lox_Sample_3.2 | ecosystem: Environmental > Terrestrial > Soil > Wetlands | place: USA... | reverse complement strand
TTTCCGTGATTCGGCTGCTACAATGGCGACGCCATTGCCGGAGGCCCCATGTTCGAAGTCAGCAACCAGCCGCCGCCGCTCGAGCCCTATAGTCTGTTCGCCGGCGATATCGTGCTGCGCGATGCGGTCAAACGCGAAGGCGCCGGCTGGGCGGAACGCCAACTTGCCGCGCTCGGCGAGACCCTGGGTAAGCCTTCGACCATCGCTTTAGGATTTGCCGCCAATCGCAACCCGCCGCAGTTGGTCAGCTTCGACCGCTTCGGCCATCGCGTCGACGAGATCGACTTCCATCCGGCGTGGCACGATCTGCTCGCCATCGCCTGCGACGCCGGCCTGCATTCGAGTCCCTGGGCGAAGCCGCAGACCGGCGCGCATGTGGCGCGCGCCGCCGGCACTTACATGTTCGGGCAGATCGAAGCCGGCGTTTTTTGCCCGCTGGCCATGACCTACGGCTCGGTGCCGACGCTGCGGCTATCGCCGAAGGTCGCCAGCGCATGGCTGCCGAAAATTCTGGCGCCGCGTTACGACCCGCGCTTTGTGCCGATCGGCGACAAGACCGGCGCGCTGGTTGGCATGGGGCTGACGGAAAACCAGGGCGGCTCGGATCTCCGCACCAACACGACGCGGGCGAAGCCTGGCGCCGACGGCAGCTTCCGCTTGCACGGCCACAAATGGTTCCTGTCGGCGCCGATGTGCGATGGTTTCCTGATCCTCGCACAATCGCCCAGGGGCTTGAGCTGCTTCTTCATGCCGCGCTGGACGCCGGACGGCGAGCGCAACCCTCTGCGCATCAACCGGCTGAAAGACAAGCTCGGCAACAAGTCGAACGCGTCCAGCGAAGTCGAATTCGACGGCGCCTATGCCGAACTGGTCGGCGAGGAGGGGCGCGGCATCCCGACTATCATCGAGATGGCCGGTTATACGCGGCTCGACTGCTGCGTCGGCTCGTCGTCGCTGATGCGCCAGGCGGTGGCGCAGGCGATCCATCACGCGCGCCATCGCACCGCGTTCCAGAAAAAGCTCGTCGACCAGCCGCTGATGACCAACGTGCTCGCCGATCTGGCGCTCGAATGCGAGGCGGCGACGGTGCTGTCGATGCGGCTCGCCCGCGCCTATGACGAGAGCGACGAGGCGGCGCAGGCGATCCGCCGCGTGGTGACGCCGGCGGGCAAGTTCTGGATCTGCAAGCGCGCGCCCTTCGTGACGCTGGAGGCGATGGAGGTTTTGGGCGGCTCCGGCTACATCGAGGAAAGCATAATGCCGCGGCTCTACCGCGAGGCGCCGGTGAACTCGATCTGGGAAGGCTCCGGCAACGTGATGTGCCTCGACGTGCTGCGCGCCATCGGCCGCACGCCGACTATCGGCGACGTGCTGCAGGCCGAGCTCGATGCCGGCGACGCGCGGCTCAAAGCCTTTTCCGGACGGCTGCTGGCGCGGCTTGCCGCGCCGGAGCGCAACGACGAGACGCAGGCGCGCGCGCTGGTGCGCGACCTGGTGCTGGCATTGCAGGCGGCGCTGCTCGTCAAGCACGCGCCCGCGGCGGTGGCGGATGCGTTTTGCGCCTCGCGGCTCGGCGGCGAAAGCGGCGGCGCTTTCGGCACGCTGCCGCGCGACGCCGATTTGCGCGCGATCGTCGAGCGGGCAGGCCCGCTGAATTAAAGCTTCCCGAACACCGCCACGACCAGCGCCACCTGCGCCGCGAAGCCGACGGCGAAGGCGAGCGTGCGCAGCACCGGAATGCCGAGCGTGTAGACGATGACGTGCGCCAGCCGCGCCCAGAAATAAACCGCGCAGGCGAGCGCAGTACTTTCCGTCGAATGATGCTGCAGGTCGAGGATCAGCACCAGCGACGCGAAGATCACCAGGTTCTCGACCGCGTTGGTGTGGGCGGAATAGAGCCGCTGCGCCCACGGCGACTGCGGCTTGTCGTTGCGCGAGGGATTGGCCATCGCGCCCATCAGCCCGCGCACCACGATGCGGTCGAGTATGTAAGGAATCCACAAGATTCCAGTCAGGATGATCGTGAGCGTCAGCCACATCAGTTCCCTGGACATTGCCATCCCCCGTGTTTGGTTTTGCCGGCGAGGAGAAGACTAATGGATAGCGGCGCGGCTGTCGCCGCCTGAGGCCATCAACGGCATGTCATCAACGCAAAAGTGATTTAGCGATGACATAGAGCCCGACGGCGATGACAACACCGGAGAAGGTGCGCGTCAGCACATGCTTCGAGCGGCCGGCGAGATGATGCGCGAGGCGCGTGCCGATCAGGCCGCCCAGCGCGCCGCCGCCGATGAACAGCAAAGCGAGCGGCCAGTCGATCAGGCCAGACCAGGCATAGCTCGCCGCGGTCGTCGCCCCGAAGGCGGTCACCGATACCAGCGAGGAACCGATGGCATTGATCAGCGGCATGGCGGTCGCGCCCATCAGCCCCGGCACGATGAGGAAACCGCCGCCGATGCCGAAAAATCCGGACAGAGCTCCGGTCAAAAACCCGATGCCGATGAGCAAGGGCAGCAGCCGCGGCATGCTCTCGCGCGTGAGCTTGACGTCCGGATTGCCGCCCGACTTGCGCGGCCGCAGCATGGCGAGGCCGATTACCACCATCAGCACGCCGAACAGCATCAGCAGGCGGCCGCCGTCGACCATCTTGCCGAGTTGAGCGCCGCCGGCGGCGCCGGCGATACCGGCGAGCGCGAACACCAAGGCACAAGGCCATTTCACGGTGCGCGCCCGAGCGTGGCCGGCAAGATTGGCGGCGGCGCTTACGGCGACGGCGATGGCGCTGGTGCCGATCGCAATATGCGGCGAGTGGACACCGACCACATAAACCAACAGCGGCACTGCCATGATCGAACCGCCGCCGCCGATCAGGCCGAGTGTGAAGCCGACCAGGCTGCCGGAGCCAATCGCGAGCAGGTCGTGCAGCATGGCGGGCTTTCGGCGTCGATTATCGAAGCTGCAACATGGCGGCGAGCCGAGCGAGCAATCCGCCTGCCGGGCGCGGAGCGGTGTTGCGCGCGGACTTGTCCGAACGCTTATTTCCATTCTTGGCCGAAGTCGGCAGGCCGGCACGCTTCCAATCTTCGATACCGCCGCCGAGCAGATAGACCGCGCATTGGCCGGAAGCGGCGGCGAGCCGCTTGGCGTTCATCTTGGTGCGGGCGCCGGACTTGCAGTGATAGATCAGCACGGTTTCGCCCTCGCGCGCGGGATGTTTGGCGTCGATCTGCGACAGCGCGTGGTGCCGCGCGCCGGGGATGTGCTCGCCGGCATGCTCGTGGGCTTCGCGGATGTCGATGAGCACCGCGCCACTGCGGACGAGAGCGGCGGCTTGTTGGGGCGAAATCGTTTTCATTCTTCTTGCTTTCTTGGTGGCGGGGGGTGGCAAAACGTCAGTCGCAATAGATGCCCTTGAGCAACACGAGCATGCGCCGCGCGTCGCGATCAGCGATTCGGTAGTACACGCTCTGCGCCTCGCGGCGCGTCGCCAGCAGGCCTTCCGCGCGCATCTTGGCGAGATGCTGCGACAGCGCCGACTGGCTGATGCCGACCGCTTCGACGAGGTCGTTGACCGATAATTCGCGCGCCTGCACGAGCCGGCACAGGATCAGGAGCCGATTTTCGTTGGCGAGCAGCTTGAGAAGCTGCGCCGCCTGGTTGGCCTTCGCTTCAAGGCCGGCGATACCGGCGCTGCGGAGGTGGATTTGGCGGGGCATAGGTCGATCTCATGAATTCGGAGCAACTTAATTAGGGAACGCTAATATATAAATCAAGCCATGGCTTCGAAGCTGCGGCGGCCGCCGCCGGAGGTCAGCTCCAGCTTTTCACTTTGACGTAGGAGCCCGGCGCGTCCTCGATCGGCGCAAACTTAGCCCCGCCGATGGCGCGCGCCGGCACGGTCTCGGCGCCTTGCGCCTTGACCCAATCGAGCCAATCCGGCCACCAGGAGCCGGGATGCTCGGTCGCCTTGGCGAGCCACTTGTCGACGTCGGCGCCGCGCGGCGCCGGCCCGGTCCAATACTGGTATTTCGGTTTGGCCGGCGGATTGACCACGCCGGCGATATGGCCCGAGCCGGCCAGCACGTACTTCACCGGGCCGGCGAAGAATTTCGAGCCGAACAGCACCGATTTTGCCGGCGCGATGTGGTCCTCGCGGGTGGCCAGATTGTAGATCGGCACCGTCACCTTCTTCAGATCGAGCGTCTCGCCGGCGATCTTCATCTTGCCTTTGGCCAGCGTGTTGTTGAGATAGCAATTGCGCAGATAGAACGAATGGTTGGCCGCCGGCATGCGGGTGGCGTCGGAATTCCAATAGAGAATATCGAACGGGAACGGCTTCTTGCCGCGCATGTAGTTGTTGATCACATAAGGCCAGACCAGATCGTTGGAGCGCAACATGTTGAAGGCCGTCGCCATGCGATCGGCCTCGAGATAGCCTTGCTCCGCCATGTGCGCTTCCAGCTGCTCGACCCGTTCTTTGTCGACGAAAACCTTCAGGTCGCCGGCATAGGTGAAATCGACCTGCGCGGCGAACAGCGTGGCGGACAGCACGCGGGTATCCCCTTTGGCCGCGAGATAGGCGAGCGCAATCGCGAGCAGCGTGCCGCCGACGCAGTAGCCGATGGTGTGGATTTGCTTCTCGCCGGTCGCTTCCTCGACTGCGTCGAGCGCGGTCAGCACGCCCTCGCGCATATATTGCTCAAAGCTTTTCTTGGCGAGCCGCGCGTCCGGATTGACCCAGGAGACGACGAACACGGTGATGCCGCTGTCGACGCACCATTTGATGAAGGATTTCTCCGGCGTGAGATCGAGGATGTAGAACTTGTTGATCCAGGGCGGCACGATCAGCAGCGGGATCTTCAGCACTTCCGACGTGGTCGCTTCGTACTGAATGAGCTGGATCAATTCGTTCTGCAAGATCACCTTGCCCGGTGTGAGCGCGAGATTGCGTCCCACTTCGAACGCGTTCGGGTCGGATTGAGTGATCTTGAGATGGCCATGCCCCGCCTTGATGTCCTCGGTGAGCATATGCATCCCGCGCACGAGGTTTTCCGCTTTCGAGTCGAGCGTCTCGCGCAACAGCTCGGGATTGGTGAAGACGAAATTCGACGGCGCGATCGCGTTGGCGATCTGCTTGACGTAGAACGCGGCCTTCTGCCGCGTATGCTCGTCGACCTCCGCATCGCGCACCAGCTTCTCGGCCCATTTCACGCTGAGCAGATAGAGCTGCTTGAGGAAATCGAAGAACTGGTTCTGCGACCATTCCGGACCGGCGAAGCGCTTGTCCTTTGGGTCCGGCGCGACCGCCGGCGCGGCCTCTTCGCCGGCCAGCCTTTTGGCCGCCACCGCCCACAGGTCGAGGAAGGCGCGGCCGAGACTGGTCTGCAATTCTAATGCGCGTTCGGGATCGGACAGCCAGTATTCCAGGATCTGGCCGACGGTCTTGACCATGTCGGCGATGTCTTCGGCCGCCTCGCTTTTGATCTTGCCTTCCTCGCGCGGCTTCAAATAGGCGGCCAGCGCCTTGCCCCCTTCCTCGACCAGACGAGCGACATTGTGCGCGAGGGCCTCGATCTCCACCGAGCCGATCTTCGCCTGGTCCTTGGCCGTTTCCTTGACCGGCTCTTTGGCCGGTGCGGTGCTGCGCTTTTTCATCGATTTCAAGTCGGTCCCCGCGCTCAGAATTGGCTTGGACCGCGCCCCACCGCAAGGTCCGTGTCCGGATATGGCTTAGCCGGCTTTGCGCGCCGTTCCGATGACAGCGCGCCGACCTTGCTCCGGCCATAATAAAACGGTACCGGGCTTATAGTATAATTCGTTGAGTCTGCATCGATTTCCAGAGCGAAGGGCATAGGTTGCAGCGCAAGGTGCATGTCTTTGGGCGAGCGGTTCTGGTGGTCTTGGGCCTCGCAGTAGCGCTCTGCGGCTGCTCGGCGGGGGCGATCGTCGACAAGCTGCCGGGCGACATGGGCGAGCCGGCCGATACCCCGGCGCGGCCGGTGACGCCTTACGTCTACCCGGCGGTGCACGATATGCCGGCGCCGCGGGCAACCCCGCCTATGACCGAGGAGCAGCAGGTCCAAATGGAAAAGGACCTGACGGCCACGCGCGATAGTCAGGAAACGGCAATAAAGGCGACGGAGGCGGCCGAAGCGGCGGAAGCAGCCGCCGCCGCCAAGAAAAACGACGCCGCGAGCGCGAAGGATGGCGCAAAGACCAACCCATGATAAAAGCCTGCCGGGGTCACGCCGGTCGGCTTAAAGGGCAGCCGACCTAAAGGTTTGAGACAATGGAAGACTTTTACCGCATCCGCCGCTTGCCGCCTTACGTGTTCGAAGAGGTGAACCGGGCCAAGGCGCGCGCCCGCAATGCCGGGGCGGACATTATCGACCTCGGCATGGGCAATCCCGATTTGCCGGCGCCCGCTCATGTCATCGAGAAGATGAAGGAGACGTTGGGCCGGCCGCGCACTGACCGCTATTCCGCCTCGCGCGGCATTCCGGGGCTGCGCCGCGCGCAAGCCGCCTATTACGAGCGCCGGTTCGGGGTGAAACTCAATCCCGATACGCAAGTGATCACCACGCTCGGTTCCAAGGAAGGCTTCGCCAACGTGGCGCAGGCGATCACCGCGCCGGGCGACGTCGTGCTGGTGCCCAATCCGAGCTATCCGATCCACGCCTTCGGCTTCCTGATGGCGGGCGGCGCTATCCGCTCGGTGCCGTCGGAACCGACGCCGAACTTCTTCCATACGCTGGAACGCGCGATCGTCCATTCGATTCCGAAGCCGACCGCGGTGGTGGTCTGCTATCCGGCCAATCCGACGGCTTGGGTGGCCAGCCTCGATTTCTACAAAGACCTCGTCGCCTTCGCCAAGAAACACAGCATTCTGGTGCTGTCCGATCTCGCTTATGCCGAGGTCTATTTCGACGACAATCCGCCGCCGTCGGTGCTGCAAGTGCCGGGCGCGATGGATGTCACCGTCGAGTTCACCTCGATGTCGAAGACCTACTCGATGCCGGGCTGGCGCATTGGCTTTGCCGTCGGCAATGAGCGGGTGATCGCCGCGCTCGGCCGCGTCAAGTCCTATCTCGACTACGGCGCCTTCACCCCGGTGCAGGTTGCGGCAACCGCTGCGCTCAATGGACCCGACGATTGCATCAAGGAGATGCGCGAAACGTACAAGCGCCGCCGCGACGTCCTGGTGGAAAGCTTCGGCCGCGCCGGGTTCCATGTGCCGGTGCCGCGCGCCTCGATGTTCGCCTGGGCGCCGATCCCGGAGCCGTTCAAGACCTTGGGCAGCGTCGAGTTTTCCACGCTTCTGGTCGAAAAGGCCGATCTCGCCGTCTCGCCCGGCATCGGTTTCGGCGAATATGGCGAGGGCTTTGTGCGCATCGCGCTGGTGGAGAACGAGCAACGCATCCGCCAAGCCGCGCGCAACGTCCGCCGTTTCCTCGAAACCGGGCCGGAAAAACTGCATAACGTCGTTCCACTCGCCACACGCCGCTAGCTCCCATGGTCCAATCGCTGAAAGTCGGTGTCGCCGGTTTGGGCACGGTCGGCGCCGCCTTGATCGCCCAGGTCGCGCGCGAGCATGCGGCGCTCGCCGCGCGCTGCGGGCGGGCGATCGAGATCGTCGCGGCCTGCGCGCGCTCGCGGACCAAGGACCGCGGCATCGATCTGAAGAAAATGCGATGGTTCGCCGATCCGGTAGCGCTGGCGCGCGCGCCGGACATCGATGTGTTCGTCGAGTTGATTGGCGGCGTCGGCGATCCCGCCAAGAGCGCGGTGGAAGCCGCGCTTGCGTCGGGCAAATCGGTGGTCACCGCCAACAAGGCGCTGCTCGCCAAGCACGGCGTCAAGCTCGCGACGCTGGCCGAGAAGCGGCACGCTGCGTTGAACTTCGAAGCGGCGGTCGGCGGCGCCATCCCGATCGTGAAGACCTTGCGCGAAGGGCTCGCCGGCAACGTGTTCGAGCGCGTCTACGGTATCCTCAACGGCACCTGCAATTACATCCTCACCCGCATGGAGCAGGATAAGCTGCCTTTTGCGGACTGCCTCAAGGACGCGCAGCGGCTGGGCTACGCCGAAGCCGATCCGAGCTTCGACATCGAGGGTCACGACACGGCGCAGAAGCTCGCCATCCTGGCCAGTCTCGCCTTCGGCACCAAAGTCGATCAGGGCGCGGTCTATGTGGAGGGCATTTCCTCGATTCAGCCGGCCGATCTTTCCGCTGCCGATGAACTTGGCTATCGCGTGAAGCTGCTCGGCGTGGCGGTGAAAACCGATAAGGGCATCGAGCAGCGCGTGCACCCGACCATGGTGCGCAAGGATTCGGCGATCGCCCAGGTGATGGGCGTGACCAATGCCGTCACCGTCGACGTCGAAGGGATCAACCCGCTGACGCTGATCGGCCCGGGCGCCGGCGGGGCGGCGACGGCCTCGGCGGTGCTGTCCGACATCGGCGATATCGCGCGCGGCGTGCGCACCGCGCCGTTTGGCCGGCCGATCACGCGGCTCAAGAGCGTGCGCAAGGCGCCGATGCAGCGGCACGAGGGCGGCTATTACATCCGGCTCCTGGCGCGCGATAAGCCGGGCACCGCCGCCACCATCGCCAAGCGGCTCGCCGAGCAGGAGATTTCGCTTGAATCGATTGTGCAGCGTCATCCGACGCATGCGGATACCGACACCAAGCCCGGTTCGGTACCCGTTATCCTCATTACCTATGCAACAACTGAGGATGCCGTGCGCAAAGCCCTTGCGGCGGTGGGGCGCGATAGGGTGATCTCCGGTACGCCGCAGGTGATCCGGATCGAGAAGAACTGAATGCCGGCGGCAACCGGAGCCGTATATCCGCGAGGGGGTGAGTAATGTCATCGATTACCGTACAGCCGGAACTGTTGCTGGAACGCATTCTCAGCCTCGAAATCGTGCGGGTGACCGAGCGCGCGGCGGTCGCGGCGGCGCGTTTGCGCGGACACGGCAAGGACAAAGCCTCCGATCAGGCGGCGGTCGACGCCATGCGCCGAGAGCTGAACAAACTGCCGATCGACGGCACGGTGGTGATCGGCGAGGGCGAGATCGACGAGGCGCCGATGCTGTTCATCGGCGAGCGCGTCGGCTCCAAGCACGGTCCGAAGGTAGACATCGCAGTCGACCCGCTGGAAGGCACCACGCTCTGCGCCAAGAACATGCCGGGCGCCATCGCCACCATTGCCATGGCGGAAGCCGGAACGCTGCTGCACGCGCCCGACTGCTACATGCAGAAGATTGCCATCGGCCCCGGCTATCGCAAGGACGTCATCGACCTCGACGCGCCGGCCGACGAAAACATCATCGCGTTGGCCAAGGCCAAGGGCGTCAAACCGGGCGAGATCACCGCCATTCTGCTCGACCGTCCGCGCCACGCCGACATGATTGCGGCCGTGCGCAAGACCGGCGCCGCCGTGTCGCTGATCAGCGACGGCGACGTCGCCGGCGTCATCCATTGCGCCGAACCGAAGACCGGCATCGACATCTATCTCGGCATCGGCGGCGCGCCGGAAGGCGTGCTGGCCGCCGCGGCGCTGCGCTGTATCGGCGGCCAAATGCAGACGCGGCTGATCATCGATACCGAACAATTGCGCGAGCGCACGCTCAAGATGGGCATCAAGGACGCCAAGAAGAAGTACGATATCGACGACATGGTGAAGGGCGACTGCCTCTTTTCCGCGACCGGCGTCACCACCGGCGCCATGCTGCAGGGCGTGAAGTTCGGCAAAGACGTGATTGAGACCGATACGGTGGTGATGCGCTCGGCGACCGGCACCGTGCGCCGCGTCATCGCCGAGCACCGGCAGTTCGATAAGTTTCATATGGACTAGCGCGTCCGCGGGCATTTTACCTCCCGCGTCGCTATATACGGCCGGGTCACGGAGGTTCGCATGACGCGCCTTGTCGCACTGGCTATTCTTTGCAGCTCACTCGTGCTTGCCTCGGCGCGCGCCGAGGATGCGCCGTCGCCGGAGGCGCTGCGCGCCGCGCAGGAATTGTCCGCGATGGTGAGCGGCGACACCATCAACCAGATGAGCGCGGCGATGACGGCGCAGATCTGGCCGAATATCGAGGGCAGCCTGGCCGCCAAGATCGACGCCGCGACGCTGGCCGAATTGCGCGCCGAATTCGAGAAAGCGGTCGCCGTCTTCGCCAATGAAACGATGCAAATGTCGCCGGCGGTTTACGCGCGCAATTTCACCGTACAGGAACTGCACGATATCGTCGCTTTCTACCGCACGCCGACCGGCGCCAAGGCCTTGCATACAATGCCGAAAGTGATGAGCGAGGTCATGGCGCAAATGGGGCCGCGCGTGCAGGCGTTCCAGCAGGACCTCAATGCCAAGATGGTCGCCATCCTGGAAAAGCACGGCTACAAGAACTGACGCCGGCGGTCGATGACGATGGCAGCCTTGCCGGCGACAGTTCTCAATTCATCCGAACGCTTCTTCCTCGGCGTGGAAAAATCCGCGACCGATAAGGCTTGGCGCGACCGTTTGGACGAGCGCGGGCAGGCGCGGGCGCTGGCGATTGCGCAGCGCGCCGGCGTGCCGGAATTGCTGGCGCGCGTGCTGGCCGGGCGCGGCGTCGAGGCGGACGCGGTCGCCGCCTATCTCGATCCCAGCATTCGCGCGCTGATGCCCGATCCGCATGTGCTTACCGACATGGAAGCGGCAAGTGCGCACTTGGCGCATGCCGTCATCCATGGCGAGAGCGTGGCGATTTTCGGCGACTACGACGTCGACGGCGCGACCGCGTCGGCGCTGCTGGCCCGCTATCTGCGCCACTGCGGGCTCGATCCGATGGTGCATATCCCGGACCGGATTTTCGAGGGTTACGGGCCGAACGTGGAGGCGATCCGGGGCTTCGCCGAGCGCGGCGCGAAGCTGCTCGTCACTGTCGATTGCGGGACGACCAGCCATGGCGCGCTCGCGGAAGCCAAGACGCTCGGGCTCGACGTCGTGATCATCGACCATCATCAGGCCGACGCCGAATTGCCGCCGGCCGCCGCCGTCGTCAATCCGAACCGCGCCGACGATCTTTCCGGTCTGGGGCATCTCGCCGCCGTCGGACTCGTGTTTCTGACACTGGTCGCGCTCACGCGCGAGCTGCGCCAGCGTAATTTTTGGACGGGGATGAGGCCGGAGCCCGATCTGTTGTCGCTCCTGCATTTGGTGGCGCTCGGCACCGTCGCCGATGTGGTGCCGCTCACGGGCCTCAACCGCGCCTTCGTCGCCAAGGGCATGATCGCGCTGCGGCGGCGCGACCACGTCGGGCTGACCGCGCTGATGGATGCGGCGCGGCTGTCGGGACCGCCGGAGCCATGGCATCTCGGCTTCCTGCTCGGCCCGCGCATCAACGCCGGCGGCCGCATCGGCCGCGCCGATCTCGGCGCGCGGCTGCTCTTGGAGGAGGACCCGAGCGAAGCCGCGCGCATCGCCGGCGAACTCGACCGCTTGAACCGCGAACGCCAGCAGATCGAGCTCGCGACGGTGGCGCAAGCCGAGGCCGAAGCCGTGGCCGCGCTTGGCCTCGAAGAGAAGGGCGCCGTCGTCGTCACCGCGCAGGAGGGCTGGCATCCGGGCGTGGTCGGGCTGGTGGCGGCGCGGCTGAAGGAGCGCTACGGCCGGCCGGCCTTTGCGATTGCTCTCGAACCGGGCGGCACCGGCACCGGGTCGGGCCGCTCGATCGCTGGCGTCGACCTCGGCCAGGCGGTGCGGCGCGCGGTGCGCGACGGCTTGCTGATCAAGGGCGGCGGGCACGCCATGGCGGCCGGTGTCACGTTGAACAAAGACCGGCTCGCCGGCTTCCGCGCCTTTCTGGAAGATTCGCTGGCCGGCCCGGTCGAGGCGGCGCGACGTGAGCGCGCGCTGTTGATTGATGCAGCAGTCAGCGCCGCCGGCGTCACGCTGGAACTATGCGATTTATTGTCCCGCGCCGGACCTTACGGCGGCGGCAATCCCGAGCCGCTGCTGGCGCTGCCGGCGCATACACTGGTCTTTGCCGACCAGGTCGGCGACAACCACGTCCGCGCGCGCTTCAAGTCCGGCGACGGCAAGATCGTCAACGCCATCGCATTCCGCGCCGCCGGCCAGCCGCTCGGCCGCACGCTGCTCGACAATCGCGGCCGCGCGATGCATGCCGCGGGCAGCCTCGCGATCGACCGCTGGCAAGGCGAGGAGCGGGTGCAGATGCGGCTCGCCGACGTGGCGATGCAGTAGAGCGCGGGCAACCACTATCGGGGTACTGAAGCGAGGGCGCATGCGCGTGGTGCAACGCGCTGGTGCGATTGACACGTTTTGAATCCCGGCCGATAGGATCGGCCAATACGGCACAACCAATAACGAATGCCGGAGAGGCGATGCCGTGTGACGCTCGCCGGGCCACTGCCGATCCGCGACCTGTGAGGAAAACGCATGATCACGATCACGACCAATCGCCGCCGCTTCCTGACGCTTGCCTCTGCCGTACTGGCGGCGCCCGCATTGTCGCGCCGCGCTTTCGCCGACGCTTGGCCGAAGGACAAGATCATCCGTGCGGTGGTGCCATTTTCCGCCGGCAGCACCGTCGATATTATCGGTCGCGTCGTAATCGATCCACTGTCGCGGCAGCTCGGACAAACGATGATCGTGGAAAACCGTGGTGGCGCCGGCGGCACCATCGGCTCGGCAGCCGTCGCCAAGTCCGATCCGGATGGATACACGCTGTTGATCAACGCCGCCGCGCATTCCGCGGCGCCCGCCGCCTATCCACATATCACTTATGATCCGTCCAAGGATTTTGCCGCCGTCGCCATGTTTGGCGTGGTGCCGAACGTGCTGATGGTGGCGCCATCGAGTGGCATCAAGAGCGCCAAGGAACTGGCCGAGCGCGCTAAGGACGGTCACATGACCTTTTCGTCCGCCGGCGTCGGCAGCGCCACCCACTGGGCGGCCGAACGTTTCATTCTTGCCGCCGGCTTCAAGGCGACGCACATTCCTTTCCGTGGCGGCCCCGAGGCGCTCACGGAAGTGATGACCGGCCGCGTCGACTTCTGCTGCATCGGCATTTCGTCGTCGATGTCGCTGATCAAGGATGGCCGCCTGTTGCCGCTTGCCGTGAGCACGACCAAGCGTTCGCCGGCGCTTCCGAACGTGCCGACCACGATCGAAGCAGGGTTCCCCGATTCCGACTACACGTTCTGGAACGGTATGCTGGCGCCGGCGAAGACGCCGCGGTCGATCGTGGACCGGCTGCACGCCGAGGTGCAGAAGGTGCTGGCTCTGCCGGATGTCCAGGCCAAGCTCGCGCCGCAAGGCGTCGAGCCGATGCCGTTGTCGCCCGCCGAATTCGACGCCATGATCGCCAAGGAGATCGTCTCTAACGTCAAGCTCGCCAAGGCGGCGGGGTTGAAGTTCAACTGATCGGGGCTAAGCCTTCGGGCAAGGCTCGCGCCGGGTCGAGGGAGGAAACAATGAAGAAACTGTCTTTGGTCTTCGCCACTTGGCTGCTCATTTGCGCGTTTGCCGCGCCTATGGCGCGCGCCGAATGGCCGGATCGCCCGATCCACTTCATCGTCGGCTTCGGGCCGGGCGGCGCCAACGACCTGATCGGCCGGTTTGCGGCTGAGGGCGTCGGCAAGCAGTTGCACCAGACCGTGATCGTCGAAAATCGCCCCGGCGCCGGCGCGGTGATCGCCACGGCCTACGTCGCCCATTCCGCGCCCGACGGCTACACCTTCCTGGTCGGCGCGGCGGGCACCATCACCAACAGCCTTCTGTTGAAGGATCTGCCTTACAAAGACGAAGATCTGGTGCCGGTCGGCATGATCGCGGCCGCACCCTCGACCATCATCGTCCATCCGAGCGTGCCGGCGAGCAACATGAAGGAGTTCATCGCCTGGGCCAAGTCGCAGAACGGCAAGGCGACCTGGTCGACCGCGGGCACTGGCTCGACGCCGGAATTCGTCGCCGAGATGCTCAAGGAGGCGACCGGGGTGACGCTCACCATCGTGCCGTATCGCAGCGGCGGCGACAGCGTGAACGCGGTGCTCGGCAATACCGTCGCGGCCACCTCGGAAGCGAGCATCGTTGTCATCCCGAAGATCAAGGCCGGATTGCTGAAAGCGATCGCGACGACCTATACCAAGCGCATCAGCATCTATCCCTCCATCCCGACGACGGCGGAGCAGGGGTTTCCGACCGTGCAGATCGGCCACTGGGCCGGCTTGTACGCGCCGAAAGGCACCCCCGATGCCATCCTCGAACGCGTGAATGCGGCCATGCAGGAAGCGCTCAAGACGCCCGAGGTGAAGGACAAGCTGATCAATGCCGGCATCGAACCCGCCGGCGGCTCGGTCGCCGATTTCGTCGCCTTCACCAAGGCGGAGCGCCAGCGGCTGAGCGATCTCGCGGAGAAGATCAAGGTGACGAAGGAGAAGTAAGCGGCGTTAGCCGATCGCTAAAGCCTCGGCAATTTGCTCGGCGCGGGCAAGCTTGTCGGCGCCGAGCACCACGTTGACGATGGCGTCCGCCTGCGCGGCGCCGATGCTATGCGTTGCCAGCGTCTTAAATTTGCGCACGATGTCGGCTTCCGAGGCGAAACTACTTTCGCTGCCGCGCGGCGCCTCGACGGTTTGCTCGATCCTCGCGCCGTTCTTCAAAGAGACTTCGACGCGCACCATGTGCCGGTAGTTTGAGCCGCGCGCGGTGATGTCCGGGTCGTGCAGCACGCTCACCTTCTTCGACAGCGCGATGCGGCGCGCGTCGTTCACCACGGCATCGGTGAACTGATCGACGAAGACATCGTTTTCGAGCAGCAGCGTGGCGACGCAGAAGGGCAAATTCAATTGCGCCGAGGTCAGTCCCTGCGGCACGTAAGGCCAGCCGACGTGCTCGACGGTCACCTGCGAGCCATGCACAATGATCTTGTCGATATCACCGGGGCCGAACGGCGTCGTCGCCTGCAGCATGCGAATGGCGTCAAGCGTGGTGTGATTGCTGCCGACGCAGGAATAGAATTTCAGCGAGACGTGCAGCGTCTCCCAGCGCCGGCCGAGTTCCGAGGACAGCTCGGCGAGATTGAAGCGGTCGTTCGAGCGCGAGAATGTCGTGCAGAAGCCGCCATAGGGCGACTCGAAGACATCGACGATGCCGGTGAAGCCGGCGCCCGCCAACAGCGCGCCGTAGAGCCCGCTCTGCGCGGCGCGGCCGGCATGCATGCGCTTGATCATGGCCCCGTATTGCGCCGCCATCAGGCCGGACGACTGCGTGCCGGCGATGCCGAGTGCATGCACCGCCTGTTCGGGAGAAAGGCGGAGAGCGGACGCCGCGCCCGACACCGCGGAAAACACGCCGACTGTGGCGCCCGAATGCCAACCTTGCCCGATATGCTGTGGACCCATGCATTTGCCGACGCGCGGGCCGATTTCGTAGCCGGCGGCCGCGGCGGTGAGGAAATCGCGGCCGCTCAGGCCGGGGCGCAGCTCGGTGACGGCGATCAGCGGCGGCAAAGTGACTGCGCCGACATGCAGCACGCCCTGGCGATGCACATCATCGAGTTCGAAGCTCTGGATCAGCGTGCCGTTGACGAGCGCGGCGTGCGGGGCGGAAAGGCGTTCCGCCGTGCCCCAGACGCGGCATCCTTTCGTGGTGTCGACCTTGCCGAGGGTCTGCCGCAGGATGCGGCTCCATTCGAGATCGGCGCCGTAGAGCGCGCAACCGAGCGAATCGAGGATCAAGAGCTTGATGCGGGTGACGACCTCGGCCGGGATAGCGTCGTAACGGAGCTGCGCGACGAAGCGCGCGATGGCGCTGGTGTGCGGGTTGTTGCTCGGACCTGACATGAATGAATTCCAGGAAGACCGGACCGCTCGGGTCACGAGTATTTCTTTTCCAGAGCGTCGAAATGCGGCTTTTGCACCAACCGCTGGCGCTCGTCGAAGCTCGCAAGCTCGTTGGCGACGCCGGCGAGCGAGCCGTTCGCTTTGAGATGGCCAAGCACTTTCTGCATGCCGGCGACGGAAGCCTGCAGCGCCGCGTTGGCATACAGCACCATGGCGAATCCCATCCGCTCCAGCTCGTCGAGCGGGATCATCGGCGTCAGTCCGCCAGCGACGATGTTGATCAATTGCGGGACGGGAAGGCGCTTGGGGATATCGGCGATCTGTTCCTTGCTGCGCGGGGCTTCGACGAAAGTCATGTCGGCGCCGGCCTCGATATAGGCGACGGCTCGCTCCATGGCGTCGTCGAAGCCGTTGACCGCGATGGCATCCGTGCGCGCCATGATGACGAGATCGGGATCGTTGCGGGCGTCGACCGCGGCATGGATCTTCTGCACCATCTCCTCGCGTGGGATTACGCTTTTGCCGGAAAAGTGCCCGCAGCGTTTGGGGAAATCCTGGTCCTCGAGCTGGATCGCATTGGCACCGCTGCGCTCGAGTATCTGGACGGTGCGGGCAACGTTGATCGCATTGCCGAAGCCGGTGTCGGCATCGACGATCAAAGGCAGGGCGACCACCTCGCGCATGGCGGCAACGTGGGCGGCGAGCTCGGTAACCGACATCAGACCCATGTCCGGCATGCCGAGAAACGTGTTGGTGACGCCGGCGCCGGTGACGTAGATCGCCTGAAAGCCGAGATCCTCGATCACGCGCGCGGCGAGCGCATTGGCCGCGCCCGGCAGGAGCACGGCTTTGCGTTGGCGCAGGAGTTCGCGCAGGCGGCGATTGCTGCTGTCTGTCATTCGCGGTTCGTCCTCGCAAGGCGGCCGAGCTGTTTTGGGGTTTTTTGGCGTGCCGCGCAACTAGGCGGGCAGCGGTTCAATCGCCGGCAGCGCGAACCCTATTTGCTAGCCGTTTGATGTTCCGGGCCGATATAATGTTCGGCGCAGACGCTGCCGTTTTCATCCTGAACGGACACTTTGACCGCGCGTTTGTTACGGCGAAACGCACGGGCTCCGCTGAGCGCAACTTGCGTCGCGGTGTCGGCAGACACGTAGGGGCCGTGACGCGTGGCGCCGCAATCAGCAAACCATCTGCCATTGATGAAGGTGACCGAATACACAGTGTAATTCATTGCGCGCCCCACCGGGGCAACCGGCCCCACACTTCAACCCTAGATTTAATTGATAAGCAGTTCGTAAATTTTGCAAGCAGGAAATGGGCGCAACTGCCGCATCAAATTTGTGTATCGGTCATAACAAAGCGACGCATGCGGACGACTGTCCGCTCACGCGAGCGACATCGCCGCGGCTTGGGCGTCCGGCACCACGTCGTGATCGTAAAGTTTCTTGCGGAACTCGGCGTGCGCGGCGAGCTCGGCGTCGCGCAGGCCGAGGTCTGAATAGGCGGAATCGTAGCGCAAACCGTTCTGACGCGCGCCGCGCTGGACGTCGGCCACGCGCTCGCGGCGTAACCGCTCATAGGCGAGGAGGGCCGCCGGCGCCGTATCGCGGCTCGCTTTGGCGAGGATGGTTGCCAACGCCATGCCGTCTTCGATTGACTGGTTGGCGCCCTGGCCGAGATGCGGCAGCATTGGATGGGCGGCGTCGCCGAGCAGGCTGAGCCGGCCTTTGGTCCAGCCGGGCAGCGGCTCGCGGTCGTAGAGCGCCCAGCGGAAGGTCTTTTGCACTTGCCGCAGGAGCCGCTCAATGCGCGGATCCCAACCAGCGAACTCGCCGCGCAGCACGTCGGGGTCGCCGGGGGCCGACCAGGACTCCTTCATCTCCTCGTCCGCCGGCACGAAGCCGACGTAATTGATCAGCTTGCCGGCGCGCACCGGGAAGGTGAGGAAGTGCTTGCCGGTGCCGAGCCACATCAGCCAACGGTCGGCCGGCCAGTCGGGGATGCGCTCGTGCGCCACCACGCCGCGATAGGCGATCGTGCCGTGGAACACCGGACGTGACGGCGGGAACACGAAAGGACGTAATTCCGAATGGATGCCGTCGGCGCCGATGACGACGCCAGCTTCCGCGACAGCGCCATTGGCGAACGTCACCCGCGCGCTAATGCCGTCTTGCGCGAAGCCGGTCGCCCGGTGTCCGGTATGCACGACCACGGCGGGCAGCGCCTTGGCGAGGAAATCGACGAAATCGGCGCGGTGCATGCCGAAGGTCGCATTCCAGCCGGAGGAGTCGGTCACCTGTACCGGCGCAATCGGCGCGCCGTCATGCCGGAAATAATGCGATCCGGGACCAACCCGTGCACCCCATTCCTGGACCGCGGGCCCGAGGCCCACCCGCTGTAAGTGGCGGACGCTATTCGGCGTCAAAAACACGCCGGCACCGACTTCGCCGAGCGCCGGCGCCTGCTCATAGACCGATACATCGAGGCCGTGCGCGATCATTGCGTTGGCGGCGAACAGTCCGCCGATCCCGCCACCGACGATCACCACTTTGGGTCGCGCTGCCGTCATCATCAGGTTTTCACATCGCCAAACTGGGTTTTCGGCGCGATTGTGTCGCCATCGAGACTGTCGCAATCTTTTCCGCACAACAGGCGCCAGGCAAGCGTCGCTAAAACATCAGGGAGGCGTTCATGCGCGCGGTGGTCGCGAGAGGGTGCTGTGTCGCCCGCCGGATTGCAATCGGGTTGATCGTGCTTGCTGTGTTCGGCGGACACGCGCGAGCCGGAAGCTTCCCCGACCACCCCGTCAAGATCGTCGTGCCGTTCCCCGCCGGAGGAACCGCCGACGCCGTGCCGCGCATTGTCGGCGAATGGCTGTCGCGCAAATGGGGCCAGCCGGTGGTGATCGAAAACCACGCCGGCGCGGGCGGCAATATCGGCGCCGAGCTCGTCTACAAGTCGGCACCCGACGGCTACACGCTGTTGTCGGCGCCGCCGCCGCCGCTGGTGGTGAACCAGAATCTGTATCCGAACCTCGGCTTCGATCCCGGTAAGTTCGAGCCGATCGTCGTGATGGCGCAGGTGCCGAATTCCCTGCTAGTCAACCCGGCGAAGATCAAGGCGACCTCGCTCGAAGAATTCATCGCTTATCTCAAACAACATCCGGACACGGTCACCGCCGCCACGCAGGGCAACGGTACGACGTCGCATCTGACGACCGAGCTGTTCAACCTCAAGGCCCAGGTGAAGATCCGCAACGTTCCCTATCGCGGCTCGGCGCCGGCGCTGCAGGACCTACTCGCCGGCAACGTCGACATGATGTTCGACAATCTCGGCGTATCGCTTGCCTTGGTGAAGGCCGGAAAATTGCGGCTATTGGCGGTGGCGTCAGCGCAGCCGATGCCCTCGCTCCCCAGGGTGCCGACGCTGGCGGCAAAACTGCCGGGATTTGAATCGGTTGCCTGGTACGCGATCGTCGCGCCGCCGCAGACGCCCAAGGCGATCGTCGAGAAGATCAACGCCGACGTCAACGAAGCGCTGCGCGATGCCTCCGTGCGCGAGCGCCTGGCGATGCTGTCGGCGGAGATCTTTGGCGGGTCGGTCGAAAAGACGACGAAATATATGCACGAGGAGGTCGACCGCTGGAACGGCGTGATCAAGGCGGCCCATATCACGCTGAAATAGGCGCGCGGCGGCGCGTCAACGCAGCTCGAAGACGGCAAAGACTCCGTAGTGGTCCGACGCGAGCGCCTTTGTGTCGTTAAAGACGACGGCGCTTGAGATCGGGGTCAGCGCGCCGGCGAAAAAGACGTAATCGATGCGCTGGTCTCGTTCGGTGGTGTGATGAACGTAGGGATTTTGCCGGACCCACGTCAAACCGGACTTGTCGGGGTGACACACGGCGAAAGCATCGGTCAATCGGCTGGCGACCGCGCGCACGGCCGGCGAATCCGGGTCGTCGTTGAAGTCGCCGCTGAGGATGGTCGCCTCGCGCGCGCCATGGCATTCGATCGCCGGGAGCAGCACGTCCACCTGCGTCTTGCGCTCGGCGAGCCATTCCACCCGCCAGCACAGATGGGTATTGGCAACCAACACCAGCCGGCCTTCGATGCGTACATCCGCCATCAGCATTTGCCGCGGTTCGTCTTCCGGGATCTCGGGCAGGGCGATGCTGCAGGACCGCTCGACGGGAAAGCGCGAAAGTATAGACAGTTGTCGATTGTCGACGGCGTGTGTGAGGCCGCAGGCCTTGGCGGCAAACGCCGATTGCCGCTGCCCGGTGCGGGGATCGTCGGCGACTTCCTGCAAACAGACGATGTCGGGGCGCAGCGTTTTCAGCCCGGCTTCAAGCGCGGCCATGCGCGTCGCCAGCGGGTCGCTGATATTCCACAGATTGAGGGTCAGCACGCTCAAGCGCATGGTTGGCGTCCGCAATTGGCGCGCGATCCATTTGGCGTTTTGCCATGCTTGTCAAGGCAAGGGCGGGATGGAACAATTCGCGCGCGCCGTTCGAAGCAATCAGAAGAATGTCGGCGCAAGGGGAGGATGCCGATTATGGGCTTTGTAAAACACGCCGCCCTTTTGCTGGTGGCGCTCACGACGCTGGGCATCGGTTCGGCGGGCGCGCAGTCTTATCCGGCGCGCGATATCACGTTCATTGTTGCTTTTGCGCCGGGGGGCGTCGCCGATACGCTGGCGCGCATGGTCGGCAAAGGTCTGAGCGAGCGGCTCGGGCGGGCGGTGGTGGTGGAAAATCGCGGCGGGGCCGGCGGCAATATCGCGGCCGCCGCGGTCGCGCGCGCGGCGCCCGATGGCTACACGCTCCTGGTCACCACTACGGCGGTGGCGATCAACGAGACCTTGCGTCCGAACAAAGGCTTTGCGGCGAGCGGCTTGAAGCCGGTCGCGATCGTGGCGGCTTCGCCGGAATCCTTCGTCACCGGCCCGGCCAATCCCGCCGCCAATCTCGCCGATTTCCTCAAGGCGGCGAAAGGCAAGAGCATCACCTTCGCCTCGGCCGGCGTCGGCAGCGGCTCGCACATTGCGGCGGAATATTTCTTCAAGGAAATCGCCAAGATCAATGCCGTGCACGTGCCTTTTCAAGGCGGCGCGCCGGCGATTGCCGCAACCATCGGCAATCAGGTCGATCTGATGGCGACGACCTTGGGCGGCGGCGCCGCGGCGCAAGTCGCCAGCGGCAAGCTCAAGGGTCTCGGCGTGGCGAGCGACAAGCGCGCGGCGGTCACGCCGAATGTGCCGACCTATGCCGAGGCCGGCTATCCTTTCGAGGCCTCGTCCTGGGTCGGCGTCTTCGCACCGGCCGGTACCAGTGCGGAGATCACCGCCAAGCTCAACGCGACGATCGAGCAGGTGATGAAAGATCCTGCGCTGAAACAAAAACTCACCGCGATCGGCTTCGATCCGATCGAGGGCTCGCAGGAGCAGGCAGATACCTACTTCAAGGCCGAGGTCGCAAAGTGGGGCAAGATGGTCAAGACGCTTGGACTGTCGATCAAGTAAGACACGGCGCGCAGATATTGCGCGCGTCTCTATCCCGTTACTACCGGACGCGACGCAACGTCTGCCGAATTGATTCAAAACGTTCGCGCTGAAGCGAGTTGAAATTCAGCGCGTCTGCATTTTATCCAGCGTTGCAGAGATGCAGATACGCTCTTTCAGAGCGTGCGTCGCTTAACCAATCTCTAAACCCGATTCGGTTACCTTTGATTCAAATCGAGCGTTGCGGCGCGGCGGCTTGCGTGAATCTGCGCCTGCAACAATCACAAAAGCAAAGGCTGTCTCATGAAGACGATCGTCGTGCCGACGAAGACCGAGCTGTTCTTCCGCGAAGAGGACATCATCGTCTCGAAGACCGACCTCAAGGGCCGGCTGACCTATGTCAACCAATCCTTTTGTCATGTCGCCGGCTATACCGAGTCCGAATTGCTCGGACAGCCACACAGTATCATTCGTCATCCAGATATGCCGAGGGCCGTGTTCAAGTTGCTATGGGATACCATTTTGGATCGCCGCGAGATTTTCGCTTACGTTAAGAACATGGCGAAGTGCGGTGATTTTTATTGGGTGTTTGCGCACGTGACGCCGTCCTTCGACGCCAAGGGAAACGTCATCGGTTTTCACTCGAGCCGGCGCGTGCCCGACCGCAACGTGCTGACGAAAACGATCATTCCCCTTTACGCAGAAATCTTGCGCGAGGAGAAGCGACATCAAAACGGACAGAAGGAGCTTGCGGCCGGCTTCGATTTTGTCGTCAATTTTCTGAAGGCAAGGAACACGACCTATGACGCCCTTATTTTCTCGCTTTGAGGTTATGTCCAGGCCGCTGACGGTCGCCATCGTCGCGCTGGCCGCCTCGGCCGGCGCGGCCGCGGCGCGGCCGCTTGGCTTCGATCATGTCGCAAATGCCGCCATCGGTCTCTCGGTCATCACCGGTGTCGCCTTGCTCGTCGTTATGACGAGGGGCGGACGCAAAGAGCCGAAAAAGAGCGAAAGCGCCGAAGCTAACGTTATCAACAAGATTACCGCGGTTTGCGACGAGATCTGCAAAGGAAATTTCGAAGCGCGCATCGGCGACGTCACGGAGGGCGGTAGTCTGGCTGACGCCCAGCACAGAGTGAACGATATGATCGACCGCTGCGACG
>Ga0335078_10003782_pt1 | contig 22526 bp, 20 predicted proteins | sample Lox_Sample_32_FD_206711 | JGI IMG/M metagenome (GOLD analysis project Ga0335078, IMG submission 206711) | Soil microbial communities from Loxahatchee National Wildlife Refuge, Florida, United States - Lox_Sample_3.2 | ecosystem: Environmental > Terrestrial > Soil > Wetlands | place: USA... | reverse complement strand
CAGGCGGAGCTCGTCGTGGTCCACGAGCGGATGGTGATGCCCGTCCCCGAGAGCCTGAGCTGGAACGAGGCCGGCGGCGTCCCCGAGACTTTCACGACCGCGCACGACGGCGTGTTCACGCAGGCGGGGCTGCAGCCCGGCGAGCGGCTGCTCGTCCACGGCGGCGCGGGCGGTGTCGGCACCGCGGCGATTCAGATCGCGCACGCCTCCGGGGCGCGCGTGACCGCCACCGTCCGCAACCCCGACCACCGGGAGAGCGTCCGGAAGTTGGGGGCGAACGTCATCGCGCCCGAGGGGTTCGTCGAGCATGGACCGTTCGACGTGATCCTCGAGCTTGTGGGCGCGCCCAACATGCCGGGAAACCTCGAGGCGCTCGCCCTGTGGGGGCGGATCATGGTGATCGGGATCAGCGCCGGCGCCAAGGCCGAGGTCAACCTGGGCGTTGCCATGCAGCGGCGCGCGCGGATCTACAACTCGACGCTCCGCCCCCGGCCGCTCGAGGAGAAGGCGATGACCGCGCGGGCGATGGAACGCTCGGTGCTGCCGATGCTCGATTCAGGCGCCGTGCGCGTCCTGATCGAATCCACCTACCCGCTAGAGGATGCGGTCGCCGCCTATGACCACTTCGCCAGGGGCCGCAAGCTCGGGAAGATCATCCTGACGATGGGCGGCTGAGGGACCGGGCCGCCCGCGCGGTCCTACTCCTCGCCGAACCCCTCGTCTTGATCGTCGACCGAGACGACCTCCTCCGCGTGCACCGTGCACAGCGCCGGCCCGCCGGACTCCATTGCGGCTTCCATCTCCGCCTTGGTGAGCTTGGCGCCGCACTCCTCGCAGCGGTCGCCGACCTGATCGAGGGAATGCTCTTCAAGGTCCATGAGGGCGAGCCTACCGCGTTCCTTTGGTAACCGCATCCGGCCTTTGGCCTGCGCGCCGCTTCAGGAGTCCCGGAGACCGCTCCGCGCGCCGGCAGCTACCACGCACCGGCATCCGGCCAGTCCTTAGTACGGGGGAAGGTCGGTCCACCACTGGCCGACGACCCTGAACGCTGCCCAGAACTCCCGCTTGGCGCCCTCCTCGTCGAGAGAGTCGTCGATGTTCGGCACGTACAGCGCCTCGATCGACGGCGTCAGGCGCTGAAGGTGGCCCGGCGCCTGCTGGAGTTCCTGCGCCAGCGGAAGGTCCATCTCGTTGACGACCGCCAGCGCGTCGGGGCCCATCACCACGACGAGCTTGGGCGAGACGATCTGCATCTCCTCGACCAGCCGGGCGACGCACGCCGGGTCGGCCAGCGCCGGGTCGGGCACGGGGCACTTGACGCATAACGTCCCGTACACCGCGAGGGGGTCGATCGAGAGCCGCTTCAAAGACTTCATCAGCGCGTTGCCTGCCCGCCCGTAGAACGCCACGCCCTCCTCGACCTCCGACGGCCGCGCCGAGTACTTGACCAGGAAGATGTCGGCCTGCGGATGGCCCGACCCGAGCACGGGCATCAGCGCACCGCGGGGGCAGTGGGTGCAGGACTGGACCTCGCGGGAGAAGGCGTTCAGCTCGCGGATCGCCCGCTCGAGGTACTTCTCGCGGATCTCGTCGTCGGTGGCGGGCATCGCTGTCCGATTGGACGGCTCCCGGGCTTGTCCTTGCGAGTGCATCAGGAGTTGCGGCTATCGCGGCCGTTCGGGTGCCGACGGTCGCGGCCGGTGGCGCGGCGCACTCGGCGCTCGCGCGAGGCCCTTCGAGCTCCGGGCGGAAGGGCCTTCGTCTGCAGGAATTTCAGCGCCTGGACATACAGGAGACTGGCGGGGTTGCGGACGATGTCCGCGTCTCTGAGCGATTCGAGGAACTCCTCTGGGCCGTCAAACTCGCGCATCCGGATCCGGACCGAGCCGAGCCCTTGAGGCACGTGCGCGTCCGACCCGGCGCCCGCCGGGATCCGGTACTTGGCCGCGAACCGGACGGCCTCGTCGTTGAACTCACTGATCGCCACGCGCGGGTTGAACACCTCGATCGCATCGACATCGTCGAGCACACCGATCAGATGCTCGTAGTCCGGGACCGAATGAAGCCGGTCGAACGGGTGCGGGACGTACACGATCCCGCCCTGGCGCTTGATCTCGTCGATCGTCTCCTGGAGCGTCATCCCCCGCGGGATCTTGTCCTCGATGAACAGGCCGATCACCTCGCCCTGGTCGGCCGTCTTCACCTCCTCACCGACGATCACGGCGATCCCGTCGGCCTGGGCCCGGGCCGCGAGTGCGCCGGAGATCTCGTTGTGGTCGGTTACCGCGATCGCCCCGAGGCCGCGCGCCCGCGCCTCCGACAGCAGCACCTCGACCGGGGTCGCGCAGTCGTAGGAGTGATCGGTGTGCATGTGCAGATCGACGTCGATGAGCCGCCGCGACGCCAGCCGGGCGCGGACCTGGCCGTTGCCCCGAGTGTCGTGGCGGCGAGCGATCAGCCCCGCGTACACCTCCTCGTACTCGTCGGCGACCCGCGACCAGCCGAACTTGACGCGGAGCCGGCGCGCGTCGGCGGGGTCGCGCCTCCGAAGCGCCGGGTCGGCGATCAACCGGCTCAGGTGGCTGGAGAGCGTCTGCACGTCGCCCGGCTCGAACTCGAACCCGAACTCGCCCTGGCCGAGCAGCTCCTCGTACGCGGGAAGGCGCGAGGCGACGGGCACGAGGCCGCCGGCGAGCGCGCGCACCAGCATGCTCGGCATGCTCCTGATGCCCTCGGAGGCGAGGACAAGGACGTCGGCCCTCGCCAGCGCCTCGCCTTCGGACATCCGGTCGGCGTCGACGAACTCGACCCGATCGCGCAGGGTCCGGCCGAGCGTCGCGGGCGCCGCGTAGGGCCTGCGCGACCACACCGTCGCGCGCCAGGGGGCGTCATCCGGAAGCGCCCTCAGGCCACGCAGGAAGATGCGAAGTGCAGCGCGCTCCTCGCCCGTGACGAACAGCAGCTGCGCGGGCTCGTGCGCTGTGTGCTCCCAGTCGACGCTCGCGCCCGGGAGGATCACGCGGTAGTCGCCGGGGAAGTAGCGCTGGAGCAGATCCCGGGTAGCGGCGTAGCTGGCGGTGCGCGCGTCGAGACGGCCGAACAGCAGGCGCGAGAGCGGACCGGTGAGCTGGGTCGAGAGCATCCTCTCGGTGGGCGCGTGGAAGCTGCCGACGTTCAGGCCGCGGGAGTGCCGCAGCGCCACGCTCGAGGCGCTCGGGGCGAACGGCTCATGCACGTGGACGAGGTCGAGCGTCAGGTTGAGGAGCGCCTCCTCGATCGTCCGCGCGACATCGACCGGCAGCGAAGCGGCACGACGGCGCGTCGGTGAGAACGGCAACACCTCCCCCACTCCGAGCACGAGCGGCTCGCCGTCGGCGCGTTCAAGCAGCGCGTCGGCGTGGTTGCGGATCGCATGGCGGCTGTCGCGCACGAGCGCCGCCGACTCGGACGGCGCAACGATCAGTACGCGATGTCCGCGACCGGAGAGCTCGCGCGAGACGCGCGCGACGTAGTCGTTGACCTCGTTCGAGACCTCCCAGGCGAACGGCGTCACCTGTGCGATCGCGAGCTGCTCGCTCGGCACGTGCGGCAGTCTATTTCGTTATCGCCGGCCGCAATCCCGGCCGTGGTTCGTCAGCTGGTGCGGGTCTTGGCCTTCGCCGGCTTGGCAGCTGGAGCCTTGCGGGCGTGCTTCGCGATGAACTTATCGGTGAGGTCGCGCGCCTCGTAGTCCGGGCGCTGATTCATCGGCGACTTCATCAGGTACGAGCTCGGGCCGTCGAGCTGGCCGGAGATCCCTTCGTTGAGCGCGAGCTTGCAGCACCGGACGGCGTCGATCACGATCCCGGCCGAGTTTGGCGAGTCCCACACCTCGAGCTTGAGCTCCAGGTTCAGCGGCACGTCGCCGAACGCGCTGCCCTCGAGCCGGATGTGCGCCCATTTGCGGTCGGTGAGCCACGGCACGTAGTCCGAGGGGCCGACGTGCACGTCGTCGGCGGGAAGCTGGCGGCCCATGATCGAGGTGACCGCGTTGGTCTTCGAGATCTTCTTGGACTCGAGGCGCTCGCGCTCGAGCATGTTGTAGAAGTCCATGTTGCCGCCGACGTTCAGCTGCGAGGTGTGCTGCAGCTGCACGCCGCGCTCGTGGAACAGGCGGGCCAGCGCGCGGTGGACGATCGTCGCGCCGACCTGAGACTTGATGTCGTCGCCGACGATCGGTAGGCCGGCCTTCTTGAAGCGCTTGTTCCAGTACTCCTCGCGAGCGATGAACACCGGGATGCAGTTCACGAACCCGCAGCCGGCGTCGAGGATCTGCTCCACGTACCACTTGGTGGCGTCCTCGGAGCCGACAGGAAGGTAGGAGACGACGACGTCGGTGTGGGTCTCCCTGAGAATGTCGACGATGTCGGCGGTGGGCCCGGGAGCCTTGGTGATCTTCTGCTTGAGGTATTTGCCGAGGCCGTCATGGGTCATGCCGCGGTTTACCGGGATCCCCAGCGACGGGACCTTGCCGGCGAAGTTCAACGTGTTGTTCTGACCGGCGAAGATCGCCTCGGACAGGTCCTTGCCGACCTTGTCGGCGTCGATATCGAAAGCAGCGCTGAACTCGATGTCACGGACGTGGTAACCGCCGAGGTCGACGTGCATGAGTCCCGGCACCGACTGCGCCGGGTCAGCATTCCGGTAGTAGTGGACGCCCTGCACGAACGAGCTCGCGCAGTTACCGACGCCGATAATCGCCACGCGCACCTTGCCTTCCTGGTAGCGCGCAGCGCCGTTGGTTGAACCATTGGTGGTGCTCACGTGTGAGTTGCCTTTCTCGAGGGTCCCGCGGCCACTACAGGTATTCCGCGCGATCGCGTTCGTTACACCGGCTGCTGGGCCAGGGCCTTGAGTTGCCGGCGCACGTGGAAGATGCGCTGGAGGGTCGTCAGCACGGTCAGGCCGGCCAGCACGTATACCGCCGGCGCGAGCAGTTCGAAATGGCCGATCGACGCGCCCTTGGCGAAGATCAGGCCGATCGAGAGGATCACGACGCGAACCGGCCGCGTGGCGAGTCCGACCTTGCACTCGACTCCGAGGGCCTCGGCGCGCGCGCGGGTGTAGGAAACCATGAGCGACCCGAGCACCGCGGCGACGGTTGCGGCGGCAGCCACCTGGTTGTGCTGAGACGCGAAGTACGCGCCGACCGCGATCAACACGATCCCTTCCTCGAGCCGGTCGAGCGTCGAGTCGAGGAACGCACCGAACGGGGTGCCCTTGCCGGACATCCGCGAGTAGCGCCCGTCCAGCGTGTCCATGATCGACCCAATGATGAAAGCGATCCCCGCCAGGAAGAACATGCGCCCGACGATCAGCCCGGCGGCGGCGAGGTTCAGGGCGAAACCGGTTAGCGAGATCGCGTTCGGGGTGAGCCGCGACTCGATCAGCCGGTTGCGCATCATCTCCTGCGTCGTCGGTCCCGTCCGCGGCGGCCGGTTCCGGCGCGCGGCACCGTTGCGTGGCGCCCGGGGGCGCTGAGTCTGCTCGGGCATCGTCAGGCGGTCGATGGGGTCGGGCTGAACGCCCAAACGTCCGGCCTCGCCCGGGCCAGCAGCCGCTGCGCCAGCAGCGCGGCGGCCCCGGCGGTAAGGGCCCCGAGGAATACATCGGTGAGGAAGTGGTTGGCGGTAGCGACGACCACGAACGTGATCAGCAATGGGTACAGCGCCCACATGATCTTGCCGGGACGCCAGGACGTCAACCGGCACATCGACCCGCCGATCATCACGGCGAAGCAGACGTGCATCGAGGGGACGGCCGCGTAGAAGTTCACGAATGCCTTGGTCGGTCCGAAGTCGATCGAGCCGCGGCCGCCGGTCACGAATTGTGAGATCGCGTCGGTGAAGCCCCATTCGGGCATCAGCCGGGGCGGCGCAGTCGGGTACAGCCAGTACCCGATTACCGCCAGCGCCATCGCGATCATGAACATGTTGCGCACGAAGTAGAACGAGTCGTTCCGGCGCGCGTAGATGAACGCGAGCACCGCGAGCGTGACGCCGAAGTGGCCGTTCAGGTAGATCCAGTCGAGGCCGTCCATCAGCCAGTGCTCGTTCATCGCCCACGCTTGGACGCTCGGCTCGATGAACACGTGGAGGGTGCGCTCGACGTCGATGATCCGCATCGCATCGCCGAACGGCTTGTACGGACTGCCGTCCGACACGAGCCCCCTGACGAGGTCGTACACGATGAGAGCACCTACAAACAGCAGGATCTGACGAATCAGATCCAGCCATCCACGCGGTAAGAGCCGCGCCTCTATGAACCGGAGGCCACGCCCCATATCGGTAACTCATCCTAGCGAGATGCGATGCTCGGCTGGTTCAGCCGCACCGCGCGGAGTGCGCGCCGACGCGCGCGAGCGAGAACCGGATGCCGATTTCCATGGGTCCGGGTCGCCTGATGATGAGCTCGGTAAAGCCGTCGTTCGGGGCCACGCATCCGTCGCCGCGGGTGACCGCCCAATAAGGGCTCCACCTGACCCGGATGAACGCATTCCCGGTGTGGCTGGCCCGGAGCTGGAGCTCGTTCGGGCCAAGCCTCTCCAGGGTCGCGGGGCCTTGGGCGATCGGCGCCGGGTTTTCGAGTTCGTACACGCGCCAGTGGCGAGTACGCAGCACCATGCGGAGGTATGGCAGGCCGTGGTCGATCAGCGCGACCTCCGCCTTGGCCGAGTAGTCGAGCTCGGCGTCGGGCACGGCGACGAACCGGACCGCGAGCTCGTGTAGCCAGGCCTCGTAGCGCGCCGGCGTCAGGTTTCCGTCGTAGAACAGCTGGTTGTAGTTGGCGTCGAGCTGGCGTTCCCAGCCGCGAGCCAGAGGGAACCTCGGCGCCATCACGTACGCCTCCCAGTGGAACAGCGTGAACGGGATCTCGATCCGGAACGGCGGACCGCTCTGCCGGGCGAGGTAGTTGATGAGCGGCTGGAAGTAGGCGGTCGTGACCTCGCCGTTTTCGTCGGCCGTTCTGACGTCGCGGACGGGCGCCTGCAACTGGAGGTAGAGAAGCGGCAGCGCCGCTATCGCGAGCACCGCGATCGCCCGCCGTGGGCGTGGCCGCGGCCAGTAGAGAAGGGCCACGATCGGACCGGCGACGAGCGGGGCGAGCCGGGCGGCGTTCCCACCGACGGGAGTCGCCACCGCATAGGCGGCGATGCACCCGAGCGCGTACAGGGCGATCCCGGCCCGAAGCGCCAGGTCGCGCTTCGGGACCAACAGCAGCGCCGCGACCGAGATCAGCACGATCGGCCACAGCGCCGAGAATGCGAACGGCTCGGTGCCACCCTCGGGGAACATCACCGCGAGCGCGAGGACAGGCACGAGCGCCCCGGCGGCCACCGCGATTCCGGGGAGCGCAGCCGTGTTATTTCGGGTTCTCAGGTATTCCGAGACGGCGTAAACGGCGCCGGCAAGCGCGGCGAATAGGGCATCGACGGGGCTTGCGAGCGCGGTGACGATGGCGAGCACCACGGCGACCCCCAGGCGGCGGCGCTGGAGCGCTAGCGCGGTGCCGACCGCGGGGAGGAGCCCGAACGCGAACGTGAGTCGCCCGCTGAACAGCATCGTGGCGGTGCCTATGCCGAACCACAGCGAACCCAGCCAGGCGTCGTCGCCATAGCGGCGGCGGGCGAGCGAGTCGAACAGCGCCGTGCTCGCGGGACATGCGATCGCGGCCGCGAGCTGCGGCGTGGTCAGGGCGGCGGCCGGCGGGAAAAGCACGCTGTAGCCAGGCAGGTTCTGGCCGCCGTACCACCAGTTGTTCCAGATCCCGAACCAGCCCTCGGCGGTGAACAGCTTGGCGCGCAGGAGGTGCGCGGCCAGGTCCTCGCTGCGCGGCGCGATCAGCACGTACGCGAGCGCGATCGCCGCGGAGGTAAGGGTGGGCAGGATGCGCTTGACCCGTCGCGCGCTTGCGTCGTCATCGCGTGCGGGCGCTGGTGCCTCCGGGTGGGGGCGTGTCTCGGGGCTGACGCGGACCGGCACTACTGCTCCTGGAGGAAATTTGCCACGCGCTCGACTAGGTCGTCACGGTCGAGCCACGGCCAGTGTCCGGCGTCGGACAGCAGTTCGAGCCTGGATTCGGCGAGGTGCTGTGCGTACGCGCCGGCAAGCGCGGGCGGATACCACGGGTCACGCTCGCCCCAGAGGATCAGGGTCGGTGGCGCGGGCGCGGGCGTCTGCAGCTCACTGTTCGTGGACCGGACGAGCCGGAGGATCGCGCGCTGCGTCCCCTGATCGAACTGGTCCCACACCTGCTTCACGCGCGCATCCGGCCAGGCGTCCTCGCGAACGGAGCCGTGCCGGAGGGCGCGCGCGAACATGCCGCGCGTGGTAGATCCCATCAGGGCCTCGCCGATCAGCGCCGAGCGCCAGAGTCGCGCCACCCGTGGCCAGGAGAAGCCGTTGAACAGGGGTGGCGGGTTCAGCACGACGATTCGCTCGATCCGCTCGGGATGACGAGTCGCGAGCGTGAGCCCGACGGCGGCGCCCCAGTCGTGGGCAACGAGGTTGATCTTTTCGACTCCTACCTCCGCCAGGAACCACTCGAGGAAGCCCGTGAGTCCCGCGAGCGAGTAGTCGAGGTGGCCGCCCTTGCCGGAACGTCCAAACCCGATCAGGTCGGGGGCGATCCCACCCGTAAGGGTCAGGAACTCGACCCAGTCGTCCGAGCTCGTCGGGATCCCGTGGAGGTACAGAATCGGCACGCCTGGCGCCTCTGCGCTTCGGTAGAAGACGGGTGACTCGTCGAGGCTGATCGTGTGCTCGTCGACGCGCAACCCGTGGCGAGGATAACGTCCGCGCGCGTGAGCGCTAGCGGGTTAGACCAGCCGCCGCCGCGAGCGCCGACGCTGTGCCTCGGCGATCCGGTCGTCGATCTCGTCGGCGAGCGTCCGGTGGGCGCCCTTCCTGAGGTTGATGCGTTCGTGCCGCACCTCGGCGGGTCGGTCGCGACGGTGGCGGTGACTGCCGCGCGATACGGCGCTCACGTCGATTTGGCCGGCGCGGCAGGCGACGACGACTGGGGCCGCTGGCTGGTCGACCGGCTTGCGCGCGAGGGGGTCGGGCTCTCGCAGTTCGAGCTCGTCCCGGGGAGGCAGACGCCGGTCTCGCTCGTATCCGTGGACCGCGACGGCGAGCCGAGCGGTTTGGTCTACGGTTCGTGGCTCGCCGGCGGGTTGGTTGACCGAGTGGACGATGCGGTCCGCGCGTCGGCGGCGGTTTTCGCGATTTGCGCCGGCCCGGAGGAAACCGAGGTAGTCATGCGGGCGCGCGAGCTCGCGCTTTCGCTGGAGCGACCGGTCGTGTTCTCCCCGGTTCTTGATCTGCGACGGTGGCGATCGCGGGCCGAGGCGGCGGCCGCCGCCAACGCGTGCGTCCCCGGCGCGCTGCTCGTCCGGGTGGTGGCGAGCGACGCGGAACTGATGACGGGGGAGGGGGATCCCGAGCGCGCGGCGCTGGCGCTGGTGAAGGCCGGCGCGCGGATGGTCGTGATCACCCTTCGCGAGGGCGGTGCGATCCTGCGCGGGGAGCTGCGGCTCGATGTCGACGAGGTGCCCGTTTCGGCGATCAGCAACCTCGGCGCCGAGAACGTGCTGACCGGAGTGCTGCTGGCGCGGCTCGCGACGTCGGCGTTCTACCCCTCGGCGGTTGCGGCGTTCCTCCCCGAGGCGGTGGCGCAGGCCGCGCGCGCGTGCGAGCAATGGGGCGCGCTTGACTAGCTCGACCACGTGGACGCGGCCGAGCCGCCGACGCGTGCGCGCGATCCGCGATCGGTTGCGGCTGGTTTACGGGATCCCGCTTGCCGAGCCCCACGGGCATCCGATCGCCGAGCTGATCCTGACCGTCCTGTCGCAGTCGACCAACGACCGGAACCGGGATGTGGCGTACCTGGCGCTGCGCGAGCGCTTTCCTTCGTGGGAGGACGTCCGCGACGCGCCCGTGGATCAGATCGAGGAGGCGATCCGCCCCGGCGGGATCTCGAAGGTGAAGTCGGCTCGGATCAAGTCGATTCTCTCCGCGATCACCGACACGGCGCCCGGCGGCGAGCTATCGCTGGATTGGCTCCCCGAGTTGAGCGTGCCGGAGGCGCAGACGTATCTGACCTCGTTACCGGGGGTCGGGCGCAAGACCGCCGCGTGCGTGCTGCTGTTCGCGCTCGGGATGCGAGATGTGCCCGTCGACACGCACGTGAGTCGCGTGGGAATGCGGCTCGGTCTGTTCCGGCCGGGAGCGCCATTCGAGGAGATGCACGACACGTTGCTGCTGGAGACGCCACCGGGCGAGGAGCTCGAGTTCCACCTGAACCTCCTGCGCCACGGCCGCCGGACGTGCCACGCGCGCCATCCGGATTGCGCGGGGTGCGCTCTGCAGAAGATGTGCCCGAGCGCGTTCAAGGTCGGGTGACGCGCGGCTCGACTGCGTCGTCGTTCGTGCCAGAGCCGACCGAATCGTCGTTCGGGCGCCCAGGCGGGTCGAATGGCGAGAAAGTCGGGGCTCAGGTCGCTCGTGGTGTGCAGTTAGGAGCCGTGGAGTTAGGAGCCCCGGTAATCGCGCACTCGACGACCCGCCCGGTTCGAGTGCTTGGAAATCGGTGCCATAGCGGCACGAATATGCGTTCGGCTCCGGGGAGAGGGTCGAGTGCTTGGTTATCGTGGTTCGGGGTGGCCCAGACCCTTGCTCCTTACCAAATCTGCTACTCTCACACTTAGATTTTGACGACCAAACAGGAGTAGAACTCGATGGGAAAGACGATCGGAATCGACCTCGGAACGACCAACTCGTGCATGGCAGTGCTCGAGGGTGGCGAGCCGACGGTCGTAGAGAACGCGGAGGGCGGGCGTACTACGCCGTCCGTCGTCGCGTTCACGCAGTCCGGTGAACGTCTGGTCGGCACCGTCGCCAAGCGCCAGGCAGTCACCAATCCGCAGAACACGGTCTTCTCGATCAAGCGCTTCATGGGCCGCAAGGAGGCCGAGGTGCGCGAGGAAGAGTCGATCGTGCCGTACAAGGTGGTCTCCGGGCCGAACGGCGACGCTCGCGTCGAGGCCGGTGGCAAGCAGTACAGCCCGCCCGAGATCAGCGCGATGATCCTCGGCAAGCTCAAGGCGGACGCCGAGGCGTACCTGGGCGAGACCGTTGACAGCGCAGTGATCACCGTGCCGGCGTACTTCAACGACGATCAGCGCCAGGCGACCAAGGACGCCGGCCGGATCGCGGGCCTTGACGTCAAGCGCATCATCAACGAGCCGACCGCGGCCTCGCTGGCGTACGGGCTCGACAAGGAGTCTGACCAGACGATCCTCGTCTTCGACCTCGGTGGCGGCACGTTTGACGTGTCCGTGCTCGAGATCGGCGACGGCGTGTTCGAGGTCAAGGCGACCGCCGGTGACAACCACCTCGGTGGCGACAACTTCGACAAGGCGATCGTGGACTGGCTCGTGGCCGAGTTCAAGAAGTCGCAGGGCATCGACCTGAGCGCCGATCCGATGGCGCTGCAGCGGCTCTACGAGGCGGCCGAGAAGGCCAAGATCGAGCTGTCGACGACGCAGGAGACACAGATCAACCTGCCGTTCATCACCGCTGACTCCAGCGGCCCGAAGCACCTGGACACCCGCCTCACCCGCGCGAAGCTGAACGAGCTGACCGCAACCCTGCTCGACCGCACGGTGGCGCCTGTCCGCCAGGCTCTCGACGACGCCAAGGACAAGGGCGTCGAGAAGGTCGACCACGTCGTGCTCGTGGGCGGCATGACCCGCATGCCCTCGGTCCAGGAGAAGGTCAAGGAGCTCACCGGCAAGGAGCCGCACCGGGGCGTCAACCCCGATGAGGTGGTCGCCGTTGGCGCCGCGATCCAGGCCGGCGTGCTCGCCGGCGACGTGAAGGACGTCCTACTGCTCGACGTGACCCCGCTGACGCTGGGCATCGAGACCAAGGGCGGCGTCATGACCAAGCTGATCGAGCGCAACACGACGATCCCGACCCGCAAGGGCGAGGTGTTCTCGACCGCCGAGGACAACCAGCCGAGCGTCGAGATCCATGTTCTACAGGGCGAGCGCGAGATGGCGACCTACAACAAGTCGCTCGGCAAGTTCCAGCTGACCGGCATCCCGCCGGCGCCGCGGGGCATCCCGCAGATCGAGGTCGCGTTCGACATCGACGCCAACGGGATCCTCAACGTGTCCGCCAAGGACCTCGGAACCGGCAAGGAGCAGAAGATCGAGATCCGGTCCGGCTCCGGTCTGTCCGACGAGGAGATCAAGCGGATGGTGACCGACGCCGAGTCGCACGCCGAGGATGACCGTCGGCAGCGCGAGCTCGCCGAGGCCCGGAATAACGGCGAGAATGCCGCTTACCAGGCAGATCGCCAGCTGAGGGACCTCGGTGACGCGGTCGACTCGAGCTCCAAGGACGAGATCGAGGCGGCGATCAAGGCGGTCCGCGATTCGCTCACGAGCGAGGATGCGGCCGAGATCAACGCCAAGACCGAGACGCTCCACACCGCGTTCCACAAGGTCTCCGAGGCGATGTACCAGCGCGCCCAGGAGCAGGCCGCGGCCAGCTCGCCTGACGGCGGCGCCAACGGTGCCGGTGCGGAGACCAACGGCGCCGGCGCCGAGGAGGATGTCGTCGACGCCGAAGTTGTGGATGAGAAGTAATGACGCGCGACCCGAACATCGCGGAGGCCCTCCGCCGGGTCCGCGTGGCAGCTGAGGAGGGGGCGCCGCACGGCGCCCCCCAGCCGTCGGCGCCTGCCGGCGAGCCCGAGGGTCATGCGCCCGACGGGCCTGCGGCAGTCATGAGCGACCAGGTGCAGGACGCCCCCGAGACCGACCACGAGCGTCAGCTCGAGCACGACCTCGAGGAGCTCGCCGCCAGGGCCGAGAAGGCCGACGAGTATCTCGAGCTCGCGCAGCGGACCAAGGCGGACTTCGAGAACTACCGCAGGCGCGCCACGCGCGAGGCGGCGGCCGCCCAGGAGCGAGGCATCGCGAAGCTCGCGAAGGAGCTCCTGCCCGCGGTCGACAACCTCGACCGGGCGCTCGAGGCGGCCGGCGCCGCATCCTCGGACGGAGCACCACATGACAACGGCACCGCCACGCTCGTGTCGGGCATCAAGCTCGTCCACGACGACGTGATCGCCGCGCTCGCCCGTGCGGGCATCGAGCCCTTCTCGCCCCAGGGCGAGCGGTTCGACCCGCAGCTGCACGAGGCGATCGCGCAGATGCCTGTCGAGGGCGCCGAGTCGGGAACGGTCGTCGAGGTGTACCAGCGTGGGTACCGTCTGGGCGACGTCGTGATCCGGCCCGCTCGCGTGGTCGTCGCGGCGTAACCGTAGGCTGAACAGCCATGGCGGGCAGAACCGACTACTACAAGACGCTCGGTGTAGGCAAGGGCGCCTCCGACGAGGAGATCAAGAAGGCGTACCGCAAGCTGGCGCGCCAGTACCACCCTGACCGGAACCCCGGCAACAAGCAGGCCGAGGAGAAGTTCAAGGAGATCTCCCAGGCGCATGACGTCCTGTCCGACCCCGAGAAGCGGAAGGCCTACGACCGGGGTCAGGGTCCGCTGGGCGGATTCACGAGCGGCAACTTCGACCCGAGCGCGTTCGGCGGCGGGTTCAGCGACATCCTCTCGAACCTGTTCGGCGGGGGCGCTGGAGCCGGAACCGCAGGCCGCACCGGCGGCGCGCGCGGCCGCACCGGCAGCGGCGCCAGGGGCGGCCGGGCCGCACAGCACCAGGGCCGCGACCTCGAGACCGAGGTGTCGCTGAGTTTCGACCAGGCTGTCCACGGCGCCCAGGTGCCGCTGTCGGTGCCGACCTCTCAGTCATGCCCGACCTGTCACGGCACCGGCGCGAAGCCCGGAACGACTCCGAAGGTGTGCCCGGTGTGCGAGGGGCGCGGGATCGAGTCCCAGAGCCAGGGGATCTTCTCGATCTCTCAGCCGTGCTCGAACTGTGGTGGCGCCGGAACGGTGATCGAGGATCCATGCCCGACGTGCGCCGGCACCGGCGCGCAGCGGAGCATCCGCAAGCTGCGCGTCAACATCCCCGCGGGCGTCCACGACGGGAGCCGGATCCGTCTCGCCGGCAAGGGCGAGGCCGGCCTCCGCGGCGGCGATCCCGGCGATCTCTACGTCATCACGCGCGTTCAGGAGTCGCCGGTATTCAAGACCGTAGGCGAGAACCTCGAGGTCGAGGTGCCGCTGACGATCCCCGAGGCGGTCCGCGGCGCAATCGTCGAAGTTCCCACCCTGAACGGCACCAAGCGCCTGCGCGTTCCAGCCGGAACCAAGAGCGGCACCGTCCAGCGTCTGCGCGGCGAAGGTCCTCCAAAGCCCGGTGGCAAGACGAAGGGCGATATCCGCTACCGGTTCGTGATCGACGTTCCGGACTCGCTCTCGCCCGAGCAGGACGAGGCGATCGACCGCCTCTCGCAGGTCATGAACGGAAACCCACGGGCAGACCTGTTCAGGCAGGCGGGAGCGGGAGGTAAGGGCTGATGGCCGCCCGGCGTATCCGTACCTCCGCCAAGGTCGAGGTGTCCTCCGAGCGCGGCGTGTTCATGATCTCGGTGGCCGCCGAGCTCGCCGAGATGCACCCCCAAACGCTGCGGATGTACGAGGCTCGCGGGCTGATCGAACCCAAGCGATCGCCGAAGGGCACGAGGCTTTATTCCCATAAGGACGTCGAGCGGCTGCGCCGCATCCAGGAGATGACCGCCGAGCTTGGCATGAACCTCGCCGGGGTCGAGCGCGTGCTCGAGCTCGAGCAGCAGCTCGAGGCGATGGAGCGCAAGGTCAGAGGGCTCGAGAAGCGCGCCGGCGAGCTGAAGACCGAAGTGGAACGGCTCGAGCAGCTGCGACGCGAGCTGCGGGCCGAGATTGTGCCCTACGAGAAGGGCGGGGCGATCGTCCGCAACGCGGACGTGAAGCGGTTCTCGCTCCACGTGCAGCGCCCGTCGACGTGACTTCGGCGGGCGAACCGCGCACGCTGGCCGGCCGCTATCGCCTCGACGAGGTGATCGGCCGCGGCGGCATGAGCACCGTCTACCGCGGGACCGACCTCGAGCTCGATCGCACCGTCGCGGTCAAGGTCGCGCTCGACCCGCTCGTGGAGCAGAGCCCGATCTATCTCGCCCGGTTCACGCGCGAGGCGCAGGCCGCCGCGGCGATCGGCAATCCCGCGGTGGTGACCGTCTACGACGCCGGCGCGGACGGGCCGACGCGGTTCATCGTGATGGAGTACGTGCCGGGGCAGAGCCTCGCGGAGATCCTGACCGAGCGAAAGCACAAGCCGTTGGAGCCCGACCGGGCAGCGGACATCGCCGCGCAGATCGCCGACGCGCTGAGCGCGGCACACGCCGCCGGGATCATCCACCGCGACGTCAAACCCGGCAACATCATGGTCACCCCGACCGGGTCGGTGAAAGTGCTCGACTTCGGGATCGCGCGGGCGCTCGACAGCCACACGCTCACGCAGACTGCGACCGTACTCGGCACCTCCGCATACATGTCTCCCGAACAGGCGCTCGGACAGCCGGTGGATGCGCGCTCGGACATCTACTCGCTGGGATGCGTGCTGTACGAGATGCTCACCGGCGAGCCGCCGTTCATGGCCGATGTGTCGGCGGCAGTGCTGCACCAGCACGTGCGGGTCGCGCCCAAGCCGGCGCGCGAGCGCAACCCCGCGATCCCGCCGGAGCTTGGAGACCTGGTCATGCAGATGCTGGCCAAGCAGCCGAAGGACCGGCCACAGACCGCCGCCGAGGTGCGCGACCGGTTGGTCCGCGCGATCGCCGACCCAGAGGACGCGAGCGATGCGCTGACAACTGTGGCGATGGCCGCCGCGATCGCGCCGACGCCGGCCACGGTCCCGCTCGAGCCGCGCGAGGCCGCCGCGGGGGAAACGGCCGAGCCGGCCGCGGTGGGCGCGCCGTTGGCACCGCGGCCGCCGGACCGGACGCCTCCAGTGGACCGGCCGCGAACCACCAAGCCGTCCCCGCCCCCGAAGAAGCGGGGAAGCGCGAGAGGCTTCTGGATCACGGTGTTCGTGATCGCGGCGGCGCTCCTCGGCGGCGCGGTGGCGGTCGCGCTGACCGGCGGCGGGTCCGGCGGAACGCCGAGCTCGACCGCAAATAACTCGGCGGCCTCGGACGCCGGCTCACACACGAGCTCGCAGACGATCACCAGCCCGCCGCCCCCGACCCATCACCCCACGACGTCGACCCCACCGAAGTCGACCTCGAAGTCGACCGCAAGCTCGACGAGCAGGTCCACGGCCTCGCCCGGCAGCACCACCGCGAGCTCTCCGACCACGAGTACGAGCCCGCCCACGACGAGCACCGGCGCGTCCACGACGGGCGGCACAACCCCTTGAGAAGCGGCTCGAACCCTGTCATAATCTAAGTCACACTGACTTAGATTTTCGAGATCGAACCCGAAACCGAGATACGCCTATGCAACCAGACCGCTTTACGATCAAGTCCCAGGAGGCGCTGCAGGCCGCCCAGCGGCTGGCCGACGAGCGCCACAACCCGCAGACGATGCCCGAGCACCTGCTCGCAGTGATGCTGGAGCAGGACGGCGGCATCGTCGCGCCCGTGCTGCAGAAGCTCGGCGTCCCGCCGGCGACGGTCCGCCAGGACGTCGGCCAGGCGCTCGACGCGCTCCCGAAGATCCAGGGCGCGGCGTCACCCGAGCCCGCCGGCGGCTCGAGCGAGCTCGTCCAGATTCTGCGTGACGCCGAGACCGAGATGCGCGAGCTGAGCGACGAGTACGTCTCGACCGAGCATCTGCTGCTCGCGATCGCGCAGCATCCCGGCAAGGCCGGCGACGCGCTCCGTAGCAACGGCGCGAATCACGAGCAGCTCCTCAAGGCGCTGAGCGAGGTCCGCGGCAGCCATCGCGTCACAGACGAGAACCCCGAGGAGAAGTACCGGGCGCTCGAGCGCTACGGCCGCGACCTGACCGAGGCCGCCGCCCAGGGCAAGCTCGACCCGGTCATCGGCCGCGACGACGAGATCCGCCGTGTCGTCCAGGTCCTCAGCCGGCGCACCAAGAACAACCCGGTGCTGATCGGCGAGCCCGGCGTCGGCAAGACCGCGATCGTCGAGGGCCTGGCACAAAGAATTGTCTCGGGGGATGTCCCGGAGTCGTTGAAGGACCGGCGTCTCGTCGCCCTTGACCTGAGCGCGATGGTCGCCGGGTCCAAGTACCGCGGCGAATTCGAGGACCGGCTGAAGGCCGTGCTCAAGGAGATCGCCGACGCCAAGGGCCAGATCATCGTGTTCATCGACGAGCTCCACACGATCGTCGGCGCCGGCGCCGCCGAGGGCGCGATGGACGCCGGCAACATGCTCAAGCCGATGCTTGCGCGAGGCGAACTGCGCGCGGTCGGCGCGACCACGCTCGACGAGTACCGCAAGCACATCGAGAAAGACCCGGCGCTCGAGCGCCGCTTCCAGCCCGTATACGTGGGCGAGCCGAGCGTCGAGGACACAATCGCGATCCTCCGCGGGCTCAAGGAGCGCTACCAGGTCCACCACAAGATCCGCATCCAGGACGCCGCGCTGGTGGCGGCGGCGACGCTGAGCCAGCGCTACATCGCCGACCGGTTCCTGCCCGACAAGGCGATCGACCTAGTCGACGAGGCCGCGTCGCGGATCCGGATGGAGATCGATTCCAAGCCGACCGAGATCGACGAGGTCGACCGGCACATCATGCAGCTCGAGATCGAGCTCCAGTCGCTGGGTGAGGACGATGATCCCGGCACGGCGGCGCGGCGCGAGCAGCTCGAGCGAGCGTTGGCCGAGGAGCGCGAGCGCTCCGATGCGATGCACGCCGAGTGGCAGCGCGAGAAGGAGTCCGTCGGTGCCGTGGCCGATCTTCAGGAGAAGCTCGAGCAGGCCAGGATCGAGCTGGAGAAGGCTCAGCGCGAAGCCGACCTGGGCCGCGCGGCCGAGCTCCAGTACGGGACGATTCCCGAGCTCGAGAAGCAGATCGCGGCCGCGGAGACGGCCGAGCACGAGATCGCCGGCGAGGCGCCACGGTTCCTAAAGGACGTGGTCGACGCCGACGACGTCGCCGAGGTCGTGGCCAAGTGGACGGGGATCCCGGTCAGCCGGCTGATGGAGGGCGAGATCGAGAAGCTCGTGCACATGGAGGAGCGCCTGCACCAGCGGGTGATCGGCCAGGACGAGCCGGTCGAGGCGGTCTCGAACGCGCTCCGGCGCTCACGCGCCGGCCTTCAGGACCCCGACCGGCCGATCGGCACATTCCTGTTCATCGGGCCGACGGGCGTCGGCAAGACCGAGCTGGCCCGCGCGCTCGCCGAGTTCATGTTCGACAGCCAGGACGCGATGGTCCGGATCGACATGTCCGAGTACATGGAGAAGCACTCCGTGTCGAGGCTCGTCGGTGCGCCCCCCGGATACGTCGGCTACGACGAGGGCGGTCAGCTGACCGAGGCGGTCCGCCGGCGGCCATACAGCGTGGTGCTGCTCGACGAGATCGAGAAGGCCCACCCCGACGTCTTCAACGCTCTGCTCCAGGTGATGGACGACGGGCGCCTGACCGACGGCCAGGGCCGGACCGTGTCGTTCAAGAACACGGTGCTGATCATGACCTCGAACATCCCGGGCGGCCGGGCTGGCGTCGAGGCCCACTTCAGGCCCGAGTTCGTCAACCGCCTCGACGACATCGTCGAGTTCCACTCATTGAGCCGCGACCAGATCGGCGAGATCGTCGATCTCCAGGTCGCGCGGCTGATCAGCCGGGTGCGCGAGCGCGGGATCGAGGTTGAACTGACCGACGACGCGCGGACGCTGCTCGGCAATCTCGGCTACGACCCGACGTACGGCGCACGGCCCTTGAAGCGGGTGATCCAGAAGCGTCTGGTAGACCCGCTCGCACTCGCGATCCTCGAGGGCCGGTTCACGACCGGCGACACGGTCAGAGTCGACAACGCCGGTGGCGAGCTCGTGCTCGAGCGCGCCGAGGCCGTCGCGGCGGCCGCCTAACGGCTAATTTGAACGGGGCGCCGGGGACGCCGGCGCCCCGTCATGAATGGCAAGCACCCGAATACCAGGCCGCGCTTGGCAGGCGCCCCGCGGAGCTCACGCCCCTGAATCACGTGCATAACGCGGCAGCGGAGCAGCTCTCGCTTGGCCTTGCCGCATAGCGCGTGATTATCGTGCGCAAGTCGGCAAGGTCCGCTGCCTGCGCATCAAATGTCGTGCTGAGCACGTCAATTCGGGTCCGAGGCTCCTCTGGGACGAACCCGCCACCTTGCGATCACCTGGAACCAGTCACCTGCGCGCCTTCCGGCCTCGACATTGGATACAAGTCCTTCCAGACAACCAAGGAGGCAGCGTGCCGACCTACATCATGCTTTCGACGCTCAGCCCTGAAGGCGTTCAGACGATCAAGAACAACCCGTCCCGGATCAAAGAGGTCAATCGCGAAGTCGAGCAGCTCGGCGCCACCGTGAAGGCACAGTGGGCGACGCTCGGGCAGTTCGACTTCGTGAACGTCGTCGAAGCCCCCGACGAGAAGACGATGGCGCGCATCTCGCTCGAGCTCGGCTCGCGCGGCACCGCCAAGTACGAAACGCTTGTAGCGATACCGATCGACGATTTCATTGGCGCGATCTGACCCCTACCGCGTCCTCGTCGTCGGCGGCGGCGGGCGCGAGCACGCGCTCGTCCACGCGCTGGCCCGCTCGCCGCGGCGGCCCGAGATCATGTGCGCTCCGGGGAACGTGGGGATCGAGGCCGACGCTCGGCTGATCCCGGTCGGGGCCGAGGACATCGACGGGATCGTTGACGTCTCGACGCGGGAGCGCGTCGACCTCGTCGTGATCGGACCCGAGGCCCCGCTCGTCGCGGGCTTGACTGACGCGCTGACGGGGGCCGGAATCCGAACGTTCGGCCCGACCAAGGCGGCCGCGCAGCTCGAGGGCTCCAAGGCCTTCTGCAAGGAGATCATGGGCGCCGCCGGTGTTCCGACTGCTGTTTATAGGGTGGTTCAGGATCCGCAGGCGGGCCTGGACGCCATCGAGCGATATCCGGTCGTGATCAAGGCGGACGGGCTCGCCGCGGGGAAGGGCGTGATCATCGCCGTCGATGAGAACGAGGCGCGAAACGCCCTGGACCAGCTGCTCGTCGAGCACAGGTTCGGCACCACGCAGGTCGTGGTTGAGGAGTACCTCGAGGGCGAGGAGCTGTCGCTGCTCGCGCTGTGCGACGCGCAGACCGCGGTGCCCCTGGCTTCCGCCCAGGACTACAAGCGGATCTTCGACGGCGATCGGGGGCCGAACACCGGCGGCATGGGGTCCTACTCGCCGGTCCCGGCGGTCGACGATGTGCGTGCCCGCGGAATCTGCGCCGCGGTCCATCAGCCGGTCCTCGAAGAGCTCGCGCGACGGGGGATCCCGTTCCACGGAATGCTGTACGCCGGGCTGATGATGACCGACGATGGGCCGAAGGTGCTCGAGTTCAACGTGCGCTTCGGCGACCCCGAGACCCAGGCGATCCTGCCCCGTCTGCGCTCGGATCTCCTCAGCCTGCTCGAGGCCGCGACCGTGCCCGGCGGACTCGAACGGGTCGAGCTCGAGTGGGCGCCCGAGATGGCGGTGAGCGTAGTGCTGGCGAGCGCCGGCTATCCGGAGAGCTCGTCGCGCGGCGATGTGATCACCGGGCTCGAAGCGGCTTCAGCCCGGGCTCAGGTCACCCACGCGGGCACCGCGCGTAACGCCGAGGCCGAGATCGTGACCGCCGGCGGCCGCGTCCTGAATGTGACCGCGCTCGGCGCCGACGCGGCGTCCGCACGCGAGGCCGCTTATGCTGCCGCCGACATGATCGAGTTCGACGGCAGGCAGATGCGTCGGGACATCGCGCTCAAGGTCGCGGAGGCCGCCCGCGCATGACCGAGTACCCCCGACCCGCCGAGGAGACGCTCATCGAGCCGGTCGTCGAGCTCGAGGGGCTGGAGGTCGACGCCCCTCGCGTCGGCATCGTGATGGGCTCCAAAAGCGACCTCGAGCGGATGGAGGCCGCCGAGAAGGAGTTGATCGAGCGCGGCATCCGCTGCGAGGTCAGGGTGATGTCGGCCCACCGCGAGCCCGACAAGGTCGCCGACTACGCGCGGAACGCGCGGATGCGCGGAATCCGCGTGATCATCGCGGGCGCGGGTCTGTCGGCCGCGCTACCCGGCGTGGTCGCGGCGCACTCCGATCTCCCAGTGATCGGGGTGCCGCTGACCAGCCGCACGTCCGTGGCCGGCGGACTCGACGCGCTGCTCTCGATCGCGCAGATGCCCCCTGGAGTGCCGGTCGCGTGCGTGGGCGTCGACAACGCGCGCAACGCGGCCGTGCTCGCGGCGCGAATCCTCGGCTGCTGAACGGGTCCCGCCCTCGACTTGGGCAACGCCCGAATGCCAGGTGGCGGCAGCGTTGCGCGAGGTTCCGGGACTTTTACAGGGTGGTCCCGGCGCTGGCTTCCGCACGCATCCGCAGAAATCGCTCACACACCGCGATTGCGCTCTCGATCGTCGACCAGTGCAAGTTGTCGGCCGTGTCGTTCGGCCAGTGATAGTTCATCGGCAGCTTGGTCTCGTCGACCGACGCGAGCGTGGCTACCGCGTAGCCGGCCCGTAGCCCGATGATGGCGTCGGTCGCGGCCGTCGTCCGCAGGCCGCGTGTAATCGGCTCGCCGGCATCGGCCGCGGCCGTGGCGAGCGCCTCGCGCATGTGGATCGGGTAGTCGCGCATGCGGAGCATCCCCTCACCCTCGACCACCACCAACGTCGGGCCGCCAATGCACTCGAGGCAGACCATCTCGGTCCGGCCCGGATCGAGCTCGTCGAAGTGCCGCTCGCCGAACGCCTGCATCCCCTCGCTGAACGATTCCTCGGAGCCGGTCGAGACGAACAGCACGCGAGCCCCCTCGAGCGGGCGGTCGCGGAGCGCCGCGGCGAGCCCGAGGAGTGCCCCGACCGAACTCAGGTTGTCGTTGGCGCCGGGCACGGATGCCCGCGTCCCGATATCGACCATCGCCGCGGTCGCGGCGCCGGCAAAGGCCAGACCAGCCGCGAGCAGCCGGCGGAGGCCCAGGATCGACCCGGCGCACACCATCACCGGTCCGACCCAGACCGTGTACAGCAGCGGAAAACTCGTACCCGCGCGCGCATGGAGGCGTGGCGCGAGCTTGAGCGGAATCCGCGGGAGGATCGGGTGGAAGATAAGCCCCGAGTGCGCCGCGTCGTGGTGAGCGATCAGCACGAACGTGCGCTCGGCGTCGGGATCGCCGCGGCACCGACACCGGCGACGGTGGCCGCGAGCGCGCGGATGACTGGGTTGCGTTTCCGCAGGGCGAGGACCCCGCCCGCTACGGCAGCCGCATTGACCAGGCCGATCGGCCACCAGTAGCCGCCGTGAGCACGCTCCTGCTCGATCGTGACCCGGCAGCCGAGCGCCTCGAGGCGCGTAGC
>Ga0335078_10003781_pt1 | contig 22529 bp, 19 predicted proteins | sample Lox_Sample_32_FD_206711 | JGI IMG/M metagenome (GOLD analysis project Ga0335078, IMG submission 206711) | Soil microbial communities from Loxahatchee National Wildlife Refuge, Florida, United States - Lox_Sample_3.2 | ecosystem: Environmental > Terrestrial > Soil > Wetlands | place: USA... | reverse complement strand
CTACCCGAGCTGGCCCGCGGGCAGCCAGGGCACGCCGCTGACCCCCGACCACCCCAGCTGGCCCGCCAGCGACGTAGGCGCCCCGCTCAGCGCCTCCGGCCACCCCGGCCGGCCGGCCGACCCGGGCCGGCCGGTCAGCACCGGCACCCACCCTGGGCACCCGGCGGGCACCGGCGGCCGGGACTGGCCATACCAGGACTACCCGAGCTGGCCCGCGGGCAGCCAGGGCACGCCGCTGACCCCCGACCACCCCAGCTGGCCCGCCAGCGACGTAGGCGCCCCGCTCAGCGCCTCCGGGCACCCCGGCCGGCCCGCGGGAGGTCCCGGCGGCCCCGGCTGGCCCCATGACGAAGACCCCGGCTGGGCGGCCGGGGGCGGCGGCCAGCCGCCCGCCGGCGACGACTACCCGAGTTGGCCCGGGGGCGAGCCCGGCGGGGAGTGGGCACCAGGACCGCGCGGGCCCCGGGCGCGGCCAGGCGGGCACCCCGCCCATGGCGCGTCCGGGCGGCCGCGACCGGGCCCGGCGGGGGGCGAGCCCGCCCCTGCGGTCCATCACGATCCGCATCCCGGGCCGGCCGTGCTGCGCCCGGGGCCGCAGGCCTTTCACGTGCCCCCCGCCCGGGGGCGGCATACGCGGGTTGCGGTCGCCCAGGCCCGCGGGCCCGCCGGCCCCGGCGACGCCGGGGGCCAGCCGCAGCGCTGGTCTGCGCAGCTCGCCAGGACGACGGGCCCGGCCACGCAGACCTACTACGACCTGGCCTTCGGCGACGGGCGGCTGCAGGTCATGCTCACCGAGGCGGCCACCACCGACCAGGGATGGGCGGCCGGCCCCACCACCACGGACATGCTCCAGCTCACCGGCCCGCAGGCGGGCCCGTCCTCCCCCGCCACCGCGCCTCCCGGCAGCGCCGATCCGGTCCGCCTGGCCGCGCGGGTGCTCTCGGATGCCGACCAGCAGGCTGCCGCGATCCGGCAAGAGGCCGCCGGCCAGGCCGCGGCGATACGGGAAGCGGCGGAACGCGAAGCGGCCGAGATCCGGCGGCAGACGGCCGCCGAGGCCGCCCCCATCCGGGCAGGCGCGGAACGCGAGGCGGCCGAGATCCGGCAGCAGGCCGCCGACCAGGCGACGGTGATCCGCGCAGCCGCCGAACAGGAGATCGCTGAGCTACGGGCGACCGTCCTGGCCATGTCGGATGAGCTCAGCAGGGTGGCCGCGTACGTTACGGAAAGCCTCACCAACCCGGGCCAGCCTGCCTCCTCCCCGCCCCGGCAGGCTGGCCCGCAGACCCTCACCCGTCCGGCCCAGCGGCCGGCCGGGCCGGACGCAAAGCCGTCGGTAAAGCCATCGGTAAAGCCGTCGGTAAAGCCGTCGGCCAAGCCGGCCCGGCCGGGCACCAAGCCCGCAAAGCCGACCGCCCGGCCGACAGCGAAGCCGGCCAGCAGGCAGGCTAAGGTCATGCGCAAGATGGCCTTTGCTATCGCGGCCGTTGCCGCGATAGGTGCCATAGCCGGAACTACCGAGCTAGCGCTGCACGGTGGCCCGTTCTTTGTCCTCCGGGCGAATGGGGCAGGCGCAGGGGAGAGCGGTCCCAGCGAGCCCGTGAACCCGGTACTGCCGCAGAAGCCCGGCGAAGTGCAATGTTCGCTGTTGCACCTCGCCTGCACCCTGAAGTAACGAGATAGCCAACTGGCCCCGGAAGGTTGTGCCCCGGACCGCGTCCGGGTGCGCCCAGCTCGAAACCATGGGGTGGGAGGAGGAGGCAGGAGAAGTGACTCGACCGGACACAGTCCAGCATTATCCTCACGCAGATTACCCCTACGAGGACGATCTCCATCCGCCCTATGCAGAAGAGGAGCGGCAATATTCGGAGAAGGCCCCTAAGAGGAAGTCCGTAGATTCGTGGATGGATCAGGAATCTAGGTTCCTGCCCGGTGTCAAAAGGCGGAAGATCGCGCTATTCCTCTTGCGCCTCCCCGCGTTGGTCCCGCTGATCTTCACGCTGCGCGGCTGGCTGTCGCTCAACGAGAAGCTGAGCCTGACCAATACGGAAGCCGACGTGCTGGGGACCGGGGGTGAGTATTGCTTCCTCCTGGCCGTGTCGATTACCCCGCTCATCACCCTGACCGGGCAGCGGTGGTTCGCTCCCCTCCGCCGGTGGTACGGCATCATGTTCGCTGTAATAGGCCTCTCGGACTCGATCACCGCATCCATCACGGGGGACTTTTCCGGGGGCCCAATCGGCCGGGTCGCCGGGCATAGCTTCCTTCTCGCGGGGTTCTTCGTCATCCTCTTGGCCCTCCCAGTCCTGGTTACGGCCAATACCCCGATGCAGCGGGCCCTCGGGAAATACTGGAAGCGGGTTCAGAGAGTCACCTACGTCATCTGGGCGATGATCGTCATTCACCTGGCGCTGCTCGACGGGTTTAGTCCATTCGACGGGCCTCAAGGTGACGGTGACCCGGTCTTCCACCAGCGCCTCTACCAGATTGCCGTCATCAGCCTCCCGCTCGTCATCCTCAGGCTGCCGCCGGTAAAACGCTGGGTCACCGAGCAACGGGCGGCCGGGCAGCAGTGGAAGGTGTGGGCCGCCTTTGCACCACTTTTCGCGCTGTACCTCTTCGCGTTCGCCTTCCTCATCAACGAGGAGATCTTCACCGGAACCAAGATCATCACGATGAATCCCCCGAGCAACTGACGATGTCAGCGGCCGGCCAGCTTTGCCAGCGAGAGGTGGATCTTGACGAGCGACTCTCACACCAGAGAACTCCGGTCTCCTAGAGGCGATTACACTAGAGACGGCCGGGCGCGGTCGGTCGGCCCCGGGTTCGCCGTGGTCCTGGTCCTTTCCCTTGTGGCTACCGCTCTCTTGCTGGTCTTTGCTCTCGTCTACTACGCGGGCTCGCCGGCGAGGATCGCCAGCGACTATACGGCCGTTGCCTCTCCCGCCAACCGGGCCCTGACCGCCGAGGTGAGCGGTTATACCCACAACCGGCGTCGTGATCTCGCCGCGGCCAGGTCGGATCTGATGAGGGAGGTTAAAACGGTGGGCTCGTTCGACGATCAGCTAGGAGAGGTCTCGTTCCCGTCGGCGGCCGCCACCGCAGCCGGCACCCTGACTCAGGCTGACCAGAAGCTGGCCAAGCTGATAGGGCTGCAGGCACGGGCGCCCTCGCTCAGGAAGATGCGGTCGTTCGACCGCCGTGCCGAGGCCGCCGCTACCGTCGTCAAGACCCAGGTGGGACTCATCCGCCGGGCCCTGGGCCTGCCACCCTCCAGCGGGCCGCTATTTTGACGCCGCGCTGCTGTTCCCTCTCGGCTTCATCTACATCATCAACGAAGAGATCTTCACCGGGATCATGGTCCTGACCATGCGCCCGCCGGATAACTGACCCGAACCGCCCCAAGACCAGGCGCCCGGCCCGCCCCCGCTCCGGGCCGGGCGCCTTCCTTTGCCTATGCCACCGTTACCCGGCCGGCATCGGGTCTGTTTCCAGGCTCTCCTCACCTTCGAGCAGGGCCGGGGCACGTTGCAGCACGTCCGGCCGGGTGGCGCCGAGGACTATCGCGTAGATCACGCCCACGGCTATCAGGGCCAGGGTCAGCCAGGGCAGGGTGTTGAAGGGGCTGGGCTGGCCGGGGCGCAGGTCACCCCAGATGGGGATGAGCAGCACCGCGGCGCCGACGACCGGGGTGACCAGCCACAGCCAGGCGTTCTTATGGATGCCGTGGCGGCGGAACTTGACCCATTCGACGACCAGGGCCACGTTCGCGGCCAGGTACATGATGATCAGCCCGAGGATCCCGTAGGTGCCGAGGAAACCGGACGCGGTGCCCGGGTCGGTGAAGGCCGTGGAGACCACGCCGATCAGGATGCTCGGCGCGACGAACGCGATCGCCGCCGCGGCGGGGGTGCGGAACCTGGGGGTCACCGCGGCCAGGGTGTGCGTCCACAGCCCGCCACGGGCGCCGGCGAAGATCACCCGGGACGTCTGGGTGTTCGCCGCCACGTAGGAACTGGTCACGCTGGACAGGAAGACCCAGGTGATCAGCGGGGCGACGAACGGGATGAACGCATGTGCCGCGGTGTGGAACGGGTTCGGGTCGGCGGCCAGTGTGGCGGCACGCCCGACACCGAACGCGGTTACCAGGGCGTAGGACCCGATCACGTAGATGATGCCGCTCACCACGACCGCGCCGATGACGGCCATCGGAACGTTCCGGCGTGGGTCGCGGGTCTCCTCGGCGAGCGGCGCCGCCGCCTCGAACCCGCCGAAGGCCAGGACCGCCAGGCTGAACGCGAGCAGCACGTCCTTGGAGCCGCCCGGCCACTGGAACGGTGTCGCGGACAGGCCGTTGTGCCCGCCCCTGGCCAGGATCGTGAGGCTGAGCGCGAGCAGCAGGACCACCTCGAACACGTACAGCGCCACCGTGACCCGGACGCCGAACTTCAGGCCCACGATCACGGGCGCGACCACGAGCGCGCCGTAGAGGATCGTGACGATCTGGGTGATGCCCCAGATGTGCGGGTCACCGAGCACGTTCTGCACGATGTACTGGCCGACGAAGATGTAGATGCCGCCGAACGCGATGATGTAGCCGAGGATCGTGATCACGCCGATGGCGGTGGCGACCTTGGTGCCGATCGCCTTGGTGATGTAGGTGATGAACGAACCGGCGCTGGGATAGACGCCGGCGAACTGCGCCAGGCCGCTCGCCGTGGCGCCCATGCCGACCATGGAGATCAGGAAGATCAGCGGCGCGGACGCGCCCGCCAGGGCGACCATGACGCCGGTGGTGAAGAACAGGTTGAACGCCGGGGCCACCTGCGCCAGCCCCGGCATGATCACGCCGAACAGCCCGAGCTGGCCGCGCCGTAGGGTCTCGGGGGAGAGGACCTGGGGGGAGTTGGCCATCGCTAGCCCCTTCCGTGTCGCTTGATGAATCCCAGGAAGGCCTGGTTGAAGTCGGCGGGGTGTTCCCACAGGCACGCGTGGCCGCCCTTGGTGGTGGCCCACTCCGCTCCGGGCACCGCCTCGGCCAGCTGCCGGGACAGCGAGACCGGGATCAGGATGTCCTGTTCCCCGGCCAGCACCAGGGCCGGGACGCTGACCTGCCCGAGCCGGGCCGTCGTGTCGTGCTGCTGGATCACGGCGAGCTGTGCGAGGTAGGCGTGCACCGGCTGGTCCATGTAGCGCATCGCGGTCTCGAACTCGGCGAGATCCTCGCCCCGGTCGGTGAAGAACGGGACGGTGAACGCCCACAGCGTGACGTCCCGCATGATGAACGGAACCCCGTTGACCGGCGCCATCGCCGCCCACATGGCGAACATCCGGGAACAGAACGGGCCGGGCGCGGCGTAGGTGCAGGCGAACGTGGCCGTGCGCAGGTCACCGCCGTATGCCAGGGCATACTCCTGGGCGATCATGCCGCCCATGGACACGCCCATCAGGTGGAAGTCCGTGATGCCCAGCGAGTCCACCAGGGCCTTCGCGTCGTCGGCGAGCATCCGGCTGGAGTAGGGGCCGGCCGGCTTGGAGCTCGCCCCGATCCCCCGGTTGTCGAACCGGAGCACCCGGTAGCCGGCGCCCAGGAAGTCCTCCAGCTGGAACGCCCAGGTCTCCAGGTCGTCGGCCAGCCCGTTGACCAGGACTATCGTCTCCGGCCCGTCCCCCTCCAGCTTGTAGTGCACGTCGATGTCATTGATCCTGGTCACGGGCATGAGCTTCTCCTCCAGATCGAAGCCGGATCCGGGCGTGCAGTTCGGAGAGCATCTCCTCGGTCAGCGAGAAGTGCCGGGCGGCGAGGCTGGACGCCATCGCGGGGTCGCCCGCGATGATCGCCTCGGCCAGTTCGGGGTGCTGGTGCAGGGCGCGCCGCCGCACCTCGGGCGTGTAGGGCTCGGCGTCGAAGCCGAAGCTCACCTCCCGCCGGATGCGGGCGGACAGCTCGGCCAGGCGGCCGTTGTGCGCCGCCTGCGCGATCGCGTGGTGCAGCGCCTGGTCCGCGAGCCGGGACGCGTCCCGGTCGGCTGCCCGGGAGTACCCGGCCACGGCGTCGCGTATTGCCCGTATGTCTTTTTCCCCGCGCCGCACCGCAGCGGTGCGCGCGATGAGCTGCTCCACCAGCTGCCGGAAGTCCAGCAGCTCGGTGAGCTGCGCCCAGGCCGGCACGAGCGTGCGGCGGATCATCTCGTCCGAGCCGGGCCCCTGGCCGGTCTGCACGAACGTGCCCCCGCCGCGGCCGCGCCGGGCCGTCACGTAGCCGGCCGCCTGGAGCCGCTGCAGCGCCTCCCGCACCGTGGTCCGGCTGACCTCGAGCATGGCCGCGAGCTCCCGTTCGGGCGGCAGCCGCTGGCCGGGGACGAACTCCCCCAGGGCGATGGCCGTGACGAACCGCTCGGCGATGCGCTCGCCCGCGGTCTGCAAGGTGATGGGGCTCAGCACCGCGCCGAAGGGCTCGCCCGGCCCGGCCGGGCTGGGGGCCGTCATGAGCGGGCCCGCTGGCGGGGGCGGGGGGCGGTGCCGGGCAGGCCGCCGGCGGCGAAGAACCGGGCGATGAACCGGGCCAGCGCCCGGGCCCCGGACACGATGCTGGCCAGTTCCACCGCCTCGTCCGGGGCGTGGATGTTGCGCGCCCGCGGGCCGTAGGCCAGGGCCGGCGTGCCGAACTGGTTGAGGTAGTACCGCGCGTCGGTGGTGCTGCCGAGCACCACACATCCCGGCCGGTCCCCGTGCACGCCCGCGTGCGCGTCCGCGACCGCGGTCACCAGCGGGTGCTCCTGCCTGAGCAGGTAACCCTGGGCGCGGAAGCCGCTTTGCCGCAGCACCGGGGGGTGCGCGGCGAGCCAGGGATCGGTGGCGGCGGCCCGCAGCACCGCGGACCGCACCAGGCCGAAGGCCTCGGTGGCGCTCCACCGCCGGGGGAACCCCACCCGGACGCCCAGCCGGATCCGGGCCGGGACGCTGGATGCCCAGTCGCCGGCCGTGATCGTGCCGACGTTGACGTTGTAGGGCCGGGCGACCCCGGCGAAGGCGGGATCCCGGGCCGCGCCGGCGATCTCCTCCGCCGCCCCGGCCAGCGCCGCCAGGATCACCGGGACGCTGCCCACGGGGTTGACCGCGCGGTCGGCCGCCTCGGCGTGCGCCGGGACTCCCTCGGCCTCGATCTCCACCCACAGAATCCCCACGCCGCCCAGCAGCAGGTCCAGGTTCGTCGGTTCGAGCACGATGACCGCGTCACCGAGGACGCCTGCATCGCAGGCGGCCAGGGTGCCGTTGCCGGTGCACTCCTCCTCGATCACCGATACGAAGCCCACCTCGCCGGACAGCGCGCCGGGCATGGCGCGGCGCAGCGCGGCCACCGCCAGCAGGCCCATCGCGAAGCCGCCCTTCATGTCGCCCGCGCCGCGGCCCCGCATCCAGCCATCTGCCGTGACCGGCACGTACGGGTCGCCGGACCACACCGCGCCCTCTGCCGGGACCACGTCGACATGCCCGTTGAGCAGCAGCGACGGGGAAGCGCCTGGGTTGATGAGCCCGACCACGTTGTCCCGGCCCGCATACGGGCCCTGGGGCACGCCCGCCGCCGGATGCGCCGCGGTCTGCTCCGGGACCGGCACCCGGCGCACGCCGAAGCCGAGCCGGTCCAGTTCGGCGGCGACGACCTCCTGCGCCCGCGCCTCGTCGCCCACGGTGCTGGGCGCCCGGATGAGCCGGTCCAGGAACGAGAACGCGTCGGCGGCCCCGGCCGCGACCGCGTCGTCCAGCGCGTCCAGGCCCTGGCGCCCGTTCCCCGCCATTGCCCTCCCCATTGGTCCGCCGCGGCTCCGCCGGCCGCAGGGCCGCCGCGGCTCCGCCCGAGGGCCGGCTGCCGCCCGGGCCCGCCCGATCGTCCGCTGCGGCTGCCGCGCATCCAGCGGAAGCTGCCGCGTGTGGTCTAAAGGACTGATTTTTAAACCATTGTGCGCATTGCCCCACGCCCGGTCAACCCCGTACCACGCATCGGCAAAGCTCGTGCGCCCGGCCGCGGGCCGCGGATGCGCGGAGGTCCCGGCCGGCGTTAGCTGTCGCCGCGGCGGCGGACGGGTTTGCGGCCGGGGGGCTGGCTGGGCCGGCGCCGGGCTGGCGTCTTCGGCAGCGGCCGTTCTTCCGGCTTGCCGGCGGTGAGCGTCAGCGGCGCCCCGTGGTGGGCGATCTCCATCGGCTCGCCGTCCAAGAGCAGGTAGCGGGCGCCGGCGTGGGTGATCTCCACCCGCAGCCGCTGGCCGCGGAACATCAGGCTGAACGCGAGCCGGGTGAGCCCCTCGGGCAGCCGCGGCGCGAAGCTGACCGGGCCGGACCCGTGACGCAGGCCCGCGAAGCCGCCGATGAGGGCGACCCAGGCGCCGGCCAGCGAGGCCATGTGCACGCCGTCGCGGGTGTTGTTCTCCAGATCCTGCAGGTCCATCAGCGCGGCCTCGCCCACGTAGTCGAAGGCCAGGCTGAGCTGCCCCACTTCGGCCGCGATGACCGCCTGGGTGCAGGCGGACAGGGACGAGTCCCGCACCGTGAGCGGCTCGTAGTAGTCAAAGTTCCGCGCCTTCTGCTCCGGGGTGAAGTCGGCCGAGCACGTGTACATCGCGAGCACCAGGTCGGCCTGCTTGACCACCTGCTTGCGGTACAGGTCCAGGTACGGGTAGTGGAGCAGCAGCGGGTACCTGTCCGCGGGGGTGCCGGCGAAATCCCAGGTCTGGTGCCGGGTGAATCCCTCGGCCTGCGGGTGCACGCCGAGGGCCTGGTCGTAGGGGATGTGCATGGACTCCCCCGCGTCGCGCCAGCTCGCCGCCTCCTCCGTGCCGATGCCGAGGTCGCGGGCGCGATCGGGGTACCGCTCCGCCGCGGCCGCCGCCGCGAGCAGGTTCCGGCGGGCCATCAGGTTGGTGTAGACGTTGTCGTCGGCGATGGCGCTGTACTCGTCCGGGCCGGTGACCCCGTCGATGTGGAAGCGGCCCTGGGCGTCATGGTGGCCCAGCGACCGCCACAGCCGCGCGGTGCCGGCCAGCAGGTCCATCCCTACATCGCGCTCGAACTCCTCGTCGCCGGTCGCGTGGACGTAGCGGACCGCCGCGTCGGCGATGTCGGCGTTGACGTGGAACGCGGCGGCGCCGGCCGGCCAGTAGCCCGAGCACTCCTCGCCGTTGATCGTCCGCCAGGGGAAGGCGGCACCCGCGAAGCCGAGTTGCGCCGCCCGGGCCTGTGCCTTGGGCAGCAGGCCGCGCCGCCACCGCAGCGCGCTGGCCGCGGCGTCCGGGACGGTGAGCGTGAGCAGGGGCAGCACGAACGCCTCGGTATCCCAGAACGCGTGCCCGTCGTACCCCGGCCCGGTCAGCCCCTTCGCCGGGATGGCGCGGCTTTCCCCGCGGGCGCCGGCCTGCAGCACGTGGTACAGGCCGAACCGCACCGCCTGCTGCACCTCGGTGTCCCCGTCGAGTTCCACGTCGGCCCGGTCCCAGAAGTCGTCGAGGAACGCGCGCTGCTCGGTCAGCAGCCCGTCCCAGCCCGACTGCCTGGCCGCGGTCAGCGCCGCGAACACCTGGTCCCGGACCCCGGGCAGGGACCGCTCCGCGGACCAGCCGTACGCGACGAACTTGATCACGGTCAGCCGCTGCCCCGGGGGCACCACGGCCGCCGCCGTGACCACGCCGCCGTCGGGGAACGCCCGGCCCTCCGTCCGGATGTCCGGCCCGTCGATCACGTGGTCCATCGCGGCGCCGACCCGGAGCCCGCTGACCTTGGTCCGGTGCACCAGGAGGATCGTCGACTCGTGCGCGAGCTGGTACTCCTGGGCCAGCGGATCCACCAGCGCCGCACCCCCGCGCGGATCGCCGGCCCAGTCGGGCAGCTGCTCGTTGGCGAGCAGCTCGGACTGCACCGCGATCCGCGCCCGGCTGTCCAGCGGCTCCACCTCGTACCGGACCGCGCCGATCGCGCGCTGGCTGAACGACACCAGCCGGGTGGAGGTGACGCGGACCGCCTGGCCGGCCGGCGACACCCACTCCGCGCGGCGGGTGAGTACCCCGGCACGGAAGTCGAGCACCCGCTCGTGCTCGCGCAGCGTGCCGTAGCGGACGTCGAACGGCTCGTCGTCCACGAACAGCCTGATCAGCTTGCCGTTGGTGACGTTGATGACGGTCTGCCCGGACTGCGGCAGGCCGTAGGCCGGCTCGGCGGACAGCAGCGGCCGGTTCTCGTAGACGCCGTTGAGGTAGGTCCCCGGCAGGCCGTGCGGCTCACCCTCGTCGAGGTTGCCACGCCAGCCGAGGTGGCCGTTGGACAGCGCGAACAGCGACTCGGCCTGCGCGAGCACGTCCAGGTCCAGCGCCTTCTCCCGCAGGCACCAGGGCTCCACCTGGAACAGCGAGTGCTTGATCATGGCCGGTCCAGCAGCTCGGCGAGGTCGGCCACCACGACGTCGGCGCCGTGCTCGGCCAGCGCGGCCGCCTGCCCGAGCCGGTCCACCCCGACCACGCAGCCGAACCCGCCGGCCCGCCCGGCCGCCACGCCCGCCAGCGCGTCCTCGAAGACCGCGGCGGCCGCCGGGTCCAGGCCCAGGGCCCGCGCGCCTGCCAGGAAGGTGTCGGGCGCCGGTTTGCCGCGCAGGTGGTCCCGCTCCGCGACCAGGCCGTCGATCCGGGCCTCGAACAGGTCCTCGATGCCCGCCGCGGCGAGCACGTCCCGGCAGTTGGCGCTGGAGGAGACGACCGCGCGGCGCAAGCCGGCGTCACGGACCGCCCGGACGTAGCCGACGGAGCCGGGGTAGGCCTCCACCCCGTCCGCGCGGATCCGCCGCAGCAGGATCTCGTTCTTGCGGTTGGACAGGCCGTGGATCGTCTGCGCGCCGGGCGGGTCGTCCTCCCCGCCCTCCGGCAGTTCGATGCCACGGGACCGCAGGAACGAGCGGGTCCCGTCGGCACGGGGCTTTCCGTCCACGAACGTCTCGTAGTCCGCCACGGGATCGAACGGGACGAACGGCGCACCGGTCAGCCGGGACCGCTCGCGCAGGTAGCCGTCGAACATCTCCTGCCACGCGGCGTCGTGCACCTTCGCCGTCATGGTCAGCACGCCGTCCAGGTCAAACAGGCAGCCGCGGGTGCCAGCGGGGAGACCGAGCACGGGACAAGCCTACGAGGGCCGCGCTGCCCGCCTCCGGCGGGTCCGCCTCACCACCCGTAGATCCGGGGCGGCAGCTTGCCCAGCGGCACCTGCTCGGGGCCGGGGCAGCACACCGTCACCACGATGTCGCCGGCGCGGCCCGGCCGCACCGGCCTGGTCCTTCCGCCGGGCCGTCCGCCCGGATCGCGGCGGCCTCCCCCGGCGCCGCGCCGGGCCGTCTGCCCCGGCCGGAACGCTGGCATGTGAGTATGAACCGTCATGACCGCGCCAGCGCCGCCTGTACCGGCTTTGACCGAGGCGGAAAGCCACCGGCTCACCACGCTGGAGGGGCTCGCCGCCCTGTCGCTCGATGCGCTGTCCTCGGTGGCCTACGGTCCCGAGGCAATCGTCGTGGTCCTGGTGGCCGCCGGCACCGCGGGCCTGGACTACACGCTGCCGGTGACGATTGCCATCGTCGTCCTGCTCACCGTGCTCGTGGTCTCCTACCGGCAGGTCATCGCGGCATTCCCCGGCGGGGGCGGGGCCTACGCGGTGGCGGGCAGGCACCTGGGCCGCCAGCCGAGCCTGATCGCCGCGGCGTCCCTCTTCGTCGACTATGTGCTCAACGCGGCGGTGGGCGTGTCCGCCGGCGTGGCCGCGCTGACCTCCGCCTTCCCCGGGCTGTACCCCGGCCGGGTCTGGCTGTGCCTGGCGGTGCTCGGCATCATCACCGGGGTCAACATGTGGGGCGTGGCCGAGGCGGCGCGCGCGTTCATCGTGCCCACCCTGGTGTTCATCGCCGGGATCGGGGCCGTCATCGTCGCCGGCCTGGTGCGCTCGCACCCGGCGGTCGCCCCGGTCCAGCACCTGCCGTCCACGGTGACCGCGGTGAGCGCGCTGCTGCTGCTGCGCGCGTTCGCCTCGGGCTGCTCGGCGCTGACCGGGGTGGAGGCGATCGCCAACGCCGTGCCCTCGTTCCGCACGCCCCGGGCCCGGCGGGCACAGCGCACCGAGGTCTGGCTCGGGGTGCTGCTGGGCATCATGCTGCTCGGGCTGGCGGTGCTGATCAGGAAGTTCCACGTCACGCCCGCGCCGGCGCAAACCGTGCTGGCCCAGCTTGCCGCCGCGTCGGTCGGGCACAACGTGGTCTTCTACGGCATCCAGCTCATCACCACCGTGCTGCTGGCGCTGGCCGCCAACACCTCCTTCGGCGGCCTCCCCGTGCTGGCCGGCCTGCTCGCCCGGGACAACTTCCTGCCGCACCTGTTCTCGCTGCGGGCCGACCGCCAGGTATACCGGTACGGGGTCACGGTCCTCGCGCTGGCTGCCGCCGCCCTGCTCGTCGCGGCGCGGGGCGACACCCAGGCGCTGGTCCCGCTGTACGCCATCGGGGTGTTCGTCGGCTTCACGCTGTCCCAGGCCGGCATGGTCCGCCACTGGCATGCCGGGCACGGCCCCGGGTGGGCCCGCCGGACCATTATCAACGGGACCGGCGCGGTGCTCACCACCGCGGCCCTCGCCATTGAGCTGATCAGCAAGTTCACCGAGGGTGCCTGGCTGGTCGTGCTGGTCATCCCGCTGCTCGTGCTGCTGTTCGACCGGATCCACCGGACCTACGAGCGGATCGGCCGGCTGCTCGAACTGGGCGCGAAGCCACCGCCGCCGCAGCGGCTGAGCTCGCTGGTCGTGGTCCCGGTCGGCGGGATGTCGCGGCTGACCGTGGAGGGTATCTCGGCCGCGCTGTCCCTGGGCGACGATGTCATCGCGGTGACGGTCTGCTACGCCGATCCCGAGGACGCCGCCGCAGACGCGAGCTTCCGCGCCCAGTGGGAGGAATGGCATCCGGATGTGCCGCTGGTGACGCTGCCCACCCAGCACCGCTCGCTGGCGCCGCCCATCGTGAGCTACCTTCGCCAGCTCGAGGCCGAGGACCGTTACCACCGGCTGGTGGTGCTCATCCCCGAGGTGCGGCCCGCCCGGCCCTGGCAGTGGGTGCTGCATAACCAGCGGGGCTTCGTGCTGGACCGGGCCATCCAGAAGGGCACCGTGAACGTGGTGATCTGCCGGCTCCGGTTCCAGCCCACGGCCTGGTCCCCGGGTGCCGGGCCCGGCGCGGGTTACCCTGATGCCGCGGCGCGGCGCGGCGGCGCGGCCGCGCACGACGGCGCCACCCCGCACGACGGCGCCACCCCGTACGACGGCGCCACCCCGCACGACGGCGCGGCCCGGCGGCGCCGGCCATGGCAGAGGGAGAGGCCGGCCGATGACGGCGGATGACGAGGCACGGCCGCCGGAGGTGATCCGGCGGCGCGAGGTGCGGCACACCAGCGCCCGCTCCCTGCTGATGACCGTGCTCGGTGAGTTCGTCCTGCCCCAGGACCGCCCCGTCTGGACCTGGATGCTGGTGGACACCCTGGCCCGGTGCGGGATCGCCGAGAAGTCCGCCCGCCAGGCGCTGGCCCGCGCGGCCGCCGAGGGGCTGCTGCGCTCCGAGCGCGTGGGCCGGCGGACCCGCTGGGCACTGACCCCGCCGGCCCGCCGGCTGCTGACCGAGGGTGCCGGGCGGATCTACGAGTTCGGCCGGAGCGAGCGCCCTTGGGACGGCCGGTGGCTGTTGCTCCTCGTCTCCGTGCCTGAGGCCAAGCGCGATCTGCGGCACCGGCTGCGAACCCGGCTGAGCTGGGCGGGGTTCGGCTCCCCCGAAGCCGGCGTGTGGATCTCCCCGCATCTGAGCCGTGAGGCGGAGGCGCTCGGCGTGGTCACAGAACTCGGGCTCGCGGCCACCGCGATGTCCTTCACCGCCAGTTTCGGGGTGATCGGCGGCGAGGACGCCATGGTGGGCCGGGCGTGGGACCTGACCGCGCTGGAACGCCGCTACGAGGGGTTCCTCGCCGGCTTCGGCCGGCTGGAGCCGGCCGGCGGTGCCGCCGTCCTGCAGGCCCAGATCAGCCTGGTGCACGAGTGGCGGCGGTTTCCTTTCCTCGACCCGCAGCTACCGCAGAAGCTGTTGCCTGCGAGTTGGCGCGGGTCGCAGGCGGCCGAGTTGTTCCATCGCAGGCACGCCGAATGGCAGCAGGCCGCCAGCCAGGCATGGGCTCAGATGTGCGCCACGCGGCGTAGCTGAGCACCGGCCGGTGCGGGTGATCCATGACCGGGCGCGTCCCGGGCGCCGTGGGCGGCCGGCGGGCACGAGCAGGCCCGCTGGCGGGGCTTCCGGTGCCAGCGGGCCTGCTCGTGGGGTACGGCGGCTGCGGCGGTCCGCGCCGGGCCGCTCTGCGGCCGCCGGGGGCGGTCAGGCCGCAGCGCTGACACGCCGGTCCGCGTTCCGCGCGCCGTACTGCGCCGTGGCGGCGTCCCCGCGGGTGGCGCGGCGCGCGATCGCGTCCGCGAAGGCGGTCTTGGTCCGCAGGTAGGCGCGTGCCTCCGAGTGGTCGGGACCGCTCTGCGGGCGGCGGAACGTCATCCACAGCGGGATCCCGATGAACGCCGCGAGGAAGGGAACCGCCAGCAGGACGTTGGCCCAGACAATGGCACTCATGATGTGTGCTCCTCGCATCCTTACCGGCAGCGGATCTGCCGGATTCCGATACCACGAGCAAACCAGCCGTGGCTCTCACGGCCGTTGGCGCGGCTTCTGCGCTTCCTCTGAACCGCGCCGCACCGGGCCCGGCCGGCCTGGCCGGTGACCTGCCTGGCCGGGAACCTCTAAGAGCGGTCTGAGTTGACGTTAGAGGCGGGGAAAGTCTAACGTTAACTTTCATTCACTTTAGAAGCTGCGGCGCCGCGGCACCGCAGCGGCGTGGACCGGAAGCGCGGAGCCGGGGAGGCGCGGAGGAGCCGATGACCGCCGAGAACGTCCTGCCGCTGCGCCCCGCCCCGCAGATCGACCACGTGCGGGCGGAACGAGCCGTGACCGAGCTGCTCGCCGCCCTGGGATACCCCGTCGAGGGCGAGCACCGGGCCATGACGCCACAGCGGGTGACCACCGTGCTGGCCGAGATGCTGACGCCCTCGGCGTTCCTGCCCACCACATTCCGCAACGAAGAGGGCTACGACGAGCTCGTCGTCGCCCGGGAGGTGCCGTTCCGCTCGCTGTGCGAGCACCACATGCTGCCGTTCTGCGGCTACGCGCACATCGGGTACCTGCCCGGGGAGCGCATCGTCGGGCTGTCGAAGCTCGCCCGCGTGGTGGAGCACTTCGCCGCCGGGCTGCAGGTCCAGGAGCGGCTCACCCAGCAGGTGGCCGACTGGCTCCAGGCACACCTGGGTGCCCGCGGCGCCGGGGTGGTACTGGAAGCCGAGCACCTGTGCATGAGCCTGCGCGGCGTGCGGGCACGCGGATCGCGCACGGTCACCAGCGCCCTGCGCGGGGAGCTGCGTACCGACGCCAGATCGCGCGGCGAGTTCCTGGCACTGACCCGGCACGCCCCGTAAGCTCCGCTCCTACCATGAGTGGCATGCCGGTCACACACGGCGCGCGCCGCCCGTACGGTGCAGTGCGGCTTCCGGGCCGCCCGGAAAGCGATCGGTAGGCTGCTGCGGCATGATCGTGGTGCTGGGCGGGGTCTCGGGCAGCGGCAAGTCGGCGGTCGGCAGCATCCTGGCCGCCCGCCTGGGCTGGACCTTCGAGGACGGCGACCTGCTGCATTCGCCCGCCGACATCGCCAAGATGCGGTCGGGGGTGCCGCTCACCGACGCCGACCGCCGGCCCTGGCTCGACACGGTCGCCGCCTGGATCGATCAGCGGATCGGCGCGGGTGAGTCGGCGGTGCTGGCGTGCTCCGTGCTCAAGCGCTCCTACCGGGACCGGCTGAGCCGCGGCCGGCCCGCGGTCCGGATGGTGCTGCTGCAGGTGGATCCGGACACGCTGGCGGCCCGGCTGGCCACGCGGCGGGGACACTTCTTCCCCGCGCGGCTCCTGCAGAGCCAGCTTGCCGCCCTGGAAATGCCCGACGATGCCGAACGGACCCTCGTGGTGGCCGCCGTCCGCCCCCCCGCCGAGATCGCGGATGACATCATCCGCCGCCTCGGCCTGACCGCACCGCCCCGGCGCTGACCCGGCCGGGTTACGCTGGTCCGGGCCAGGACGGAAGACGGCGAGATGAAGCTCAAGCTGGACCTGCACGACATCTATAACCGCGGGCAGGACATTGACCGCGCGCTGCGCGCCATCATCGACGAGGCGGTGGCGAAGAAAGCGCCGCTGGTCGAAATAATCCCCGGCAAGGGCTCGGGCCAGCTAAGGAAGCGGGTACTCAGGTTCCTCGATCAAAAGGAGATCAAGGCCCTGTACCACCGCGTCGAGAAGGACTCCAAGAATCACGGCCGGCTTTTCGTGCATTTCCGGTGGCGATAGCCCCGCCCGGCGATAGCCCGCCCGTCGCGACAGCGTCCCGCGCCTCAGCGCCAGCGTGCCTGCGGCGCCAGCCTGCCGGGATCCCACCGGACCCGGCCGACCGTGCCCGCCAGGAGCGGACCGGACGCCGCCGCCGCCCGTCGCCACAGCGAGGGCTTGCGGTGCCGCGCGGCAGCACGATGATGCCCGCGCGGATCCGCTGACCTCGATTCCGGGGCGTATTCGGACTGCCACACACACCCCATGACCCTCCCCCCTCACCATCACCGCTCAGCACTGGATCCAGCGCAAGACAGCCCGGATAAGCCTGAACGGCTTGCGCCGCGCGAACGCGGCGAATTCCCCACCCGGAAGAGGGCGGCGGGGTGCCTCTTCCGTCCCCGGCGGCCGTGTCACTGCGGACCCGCCGAGTCTGCCGGTAATCATCGTGGCACGAGTTCTGCGCAAGTGTCCAGCGAGACAACAGAACGTGATACCACTTGACCGGCCATTCAAGTTACGCCGGTGATATAGCTATTACTTCGAATTAATATAGTACTCCAGGTTAATTCGCCACCCGCAAAATAGCCGTTCCCGGGCGCATAACTCCCGGCGGCGGGCTTGCCCGCTGGCGGTTACGGGCTGGCCGCGGCCGACGGCAGCCGGCGCTCCGGTCCGCCCGGTTTGCGCTGCCGTCCTGCCTGCCCGGTATGCCAAGATGAGCGCATGCGCTTCCTCATCCGCCTCGTGGCTTCCGCGGTTGCCCTCGCGGTGGCGACGGCGGTAGTGCCCGGCATCGAGCTGACCACCGGGTCGGTGACGTCCAAGGTCCTCACGCTTCTCGCGGTGGCCCTGATCTTCGGCGTCGTGAATGCGGTGCTCAAGCCCATCATCAAGATCGTCGGATGCGCGTTCTACGTGCTCACGCTCGGCCTGATCGCGCTGGTGGTGAACGCGCTGCTGCTCTGGCTCACCAGCTGGGTGGCAGGCAAGCTGTCGCTGCCGTTCCACATCACCGGGTTCTGGCCCGCCTTCTGGGGCGCGATCATCGTGGGCGTGGTGGGGTGGCTGCTCAGCATCCTGGTCAGGGACAAGCCCAAGGAGGAGTAGCGCCTGTCCCGGCCGGGCTTCCGGGCACGGCGTGCCGGGTCCCGGCGAGCGCACCGTGGCGGCGGTCAGGTCGCCAGGGGCCGGTACAGCCCGGGGCGGCGGTCAGCGAGGACATCGTTGTGCTCGCTGACGTGCTTGTCGCGGGCCCGGGCCAGGTCGCACCGGGCGACGAGGATCTCCGGCTGGTCTGCCGCGACCGGGCCGGCCAGCGGATAGCCGTCCGGGCCGACGATGACGGTGCCGCCCACCCAGGTCACGCCCCGCTCGGCCCGGCAGCGGTCGGCGACGGCGATGAACACCCCGTTCACGCAGGCATCCGCCTGGACCCGGACGACATCACACGGCCGCTCCCCCGGCGGGACCGGCATGGCCGGCCAGTTGACCGGGGCCGCGATCATGTCGGCACCGGCCAGCGCCGCGAGCCGGACCCACTCGGGGAACTCCAGGTCATAGCAGATCATCAGGCCGACCCGGCCGAACGGCAGGCCGGCCACCGGCGGCGGCGCATCGCCCGGGGTGAAGACAAGCTTCTCCGCGTCCCACAGGTGTGCCTTGCGGTAGACGGCCAGGACGCCGTCGGCGCCGACAATCGCCGCGCTGTTGTAGAGGCTGCCATCGTCGCCCAGTTCGCAGAACCCGCCGGCGATGACCGTCGCGTGCCTGGCGGCGAGCGCCTGCCACTCGCGGAGGGTCGGGTTGCCCGCGGCCGGGGCGGCCAGCGCCCGCGCCTCGGCCGCGCCGGTGAACACGTAGCCGCTGTCACACAGTTCCGGCAGCACGACGAGCCCGGCGCCGCGGCGGGCGGATTCCGCGATCGCGGCGGCGGCCGCCGCGCGGTTCGCCTCCGGCTCGCCGACCGCGAGGCCAAGCTGACAGGCCGCGATGATCGTCATCGGTTCCTCCTCGCCGGCGTGCGGACCGCCTGGCAGCGGCCGTGCCCGTCCCACACCCTAGGCCGGGCGGTTCGCGGGGTCACTGGGTCTTCGGAGACGGATGTGTCGGACGGTACAGCGCCGGGCCGGGCGAGGTTGTGGGTGTTTTGCACTGCCCACAATCCCCGTGCCCCTGGCGATCATGAGCGGGCCTGGACTGCCCGCCGGAAACGTATGCCGCGCTGCCTGGCGGCGGTTAGCCGCCGGTCAGTCCTCGTCCCAGGCGAAGAAGCCCTCGCGCTCCCAGGGCGCCGCGTCCTGGTGCGCGTCCACCGGCTGGCGCTGCGGCCGGGGCTGGCCGGGGCTGGGCCCGGCCGGCCGGGAGGAGTAGCCCGGCCGGGGCGGGCGGGCGCCGCCGGGCGCCGCGGCCTGGCGGTGCCGGGCCCCGGCCGCCGCCGCGGTGTCGTCGCAGGCGCCCTCGACGTCCCTGCGGGTCACCGCCAGGTAGGCGACGAGAACGACGATCACCAGCGTCAGCACCAGGGCGACCGGGCCATGGCCGACGCCGAGGCCGCCGACGGACTTCGGGAACGCGACGTAGTCCGCGAACGAGGCACCGACCGGCCGGGTCAGCACGTAGGCGATCCAGAACGCCAGGATCGGGTTGAGGCCGAACCGCCAGTGCAGCACGGCCACGACGGCGAACGCGGCCAGGAACAGCAGGCCCGAGGCCAGGTAGCCCAGATTCAGGGTCTTCGCGGTCATGTCACCGGTCGCCGTGCCGAGCGCGAAGGTGGCGAGCACGGTGGCCCAGTAGAACAGTTCCCGGCGGGGGGTGCGGATGCTGTGAATGGACAGCGTCCCCTCGGTGCGGTACCAGAGGACGAAGATCACCGCGAGCACGACGGCATAGAAGGTGGTGGACGCCAGGTACGGCACGTGGAACTTGATGTGCAGCACGTCGGCGGCCTGGGTGCCGAAGATGGCGACCATGACGACGGCGAGCCAGTAGATCCAGGCGTTGTAGCGCCGTGCCCGGAGCTGGAGCACCATGGCGACCGCGAAACCGGCGAAGCCGAGCAGGACGGCGGTCACCGGGTTGATCGTCTTGACCATGTAGTCCGAGGTCGCCTCGCCCATGGCGGTGGTCAGCAGCTTGATGATCCAGAAGAAAGCCGTGATCAGCGGCACCTTGCTCGCCGCGTACCGGGCCGGCCCCGTGACGTATCCGGCCGGTGCCAGCGGCTCACCCGGCCGGGACTGGCCTGTCGTCATGGCCGCAGGATGTCACACGGATCCGAGCGCGCCCAATACTCTTTGCCACAGCTTGTCCGCGGGCCGGCGATACTCTCGCCCGGCCCTTGGTTCCGGGCGGGCGGCGGGCACGGGACGGCGGTCAGTGGCCGGCGGGCGGCCGGCGGGCGGCGGCCGGCGCCGGGACACCCTGCGCGAGATGGTCGCCGAACGCCCGTGCGGCCGGCGCCAGCCGCCTGCCCCGGGCACGGATCAGGCCGATGGGCGGGTGCCGCGGCGGGCGGGCGAGGTGGTGGACCGCGATCGGCGGGCCCGGCGCCCGCGCCGCGGACCCGGCGAGCAGCGCGACGCCGAGCCCGGCGGCAACAAGCTCGCGGATGCTGGCCGGGCTGTAGGTCTCGAACTCAACCCGCGGCACGAAGCCCTCGGCCGCGGCCGCGGCGACGAGGATCTCGCGCAGCCGGCTGTCGGCGGGCAGGCACACGAACGGCTCAGCGCGCACATCCGCGAGCGCGCCGGCCGGCCCGTGCCCGGGCGCCGTCACCAGGACCAGGCTCTCGGCGACCAGCGGGCGGGCGAGATAGGCGGCGGGCAGGTCGGCGTGCACCGGGCCGACGACCACGTCGACCTCCCCGGCGGTCAGCATGCCAAGCAGCGCCGCGATCAGCCCGGTGTGCAGGGCAAGACTCACCCCCGGGTACCGGCGGCGGAAGCCCGCCATGGCCGCGGGCAGGTCCAGCGAGCCGAGCACCTGGGTGGCGCCGATCCGCACCTGCCCGCGCAGCACGGCGCTGAGCTCGGCCAGGTCGGCGCGCGCCCCGTCGAGCTGGTCGAGCACCCGCCTGGCCCGGGCCGCGAACAGCTCCCCCGCGTAGGTCGGCGCGACCCGCCGCGTGGTCCGGTCGAGCAGCATCGTGCCGAGCTCCGCCTCCAGCCGCCGGATCTGCGCGGACACGGCGGGCTGCGCGACGTGCAGCCGCTGCGCCGCCCGGGTGAAGCCACCGTGGCGGACCACCGCCTCGAAGTACACCAGCTGCCGCAGCTCCACCTATTTAGAATGATCCACGATAAGTCTCTGCGCAAATACGTCTTGGACTTATCGATGTGCGGCCGGGATCCTGGACCCATGCGACAACGCGACCTCGGCACCGACGGCATGCGTGCCTCCGCGCTGGGCCTGGGCTGCATGGGCCTGTCCCAGGGGTACGGCCCGGCCGACGACGACCAGTCCGTCCGCGCCATCCACCGGGCGATCGACCTGGGCGTGACCATGCTCGACACCGCGATGAGCTACGGCCAGGGACACAACGAGCGGCTGATCGGCCGGGCGCTGGCCGGGCGGTCCGGGCGGGTTCAGGTGGCGACGAAGTTCGGCATCGTCCGGGACGAGCACGGGGTGCACCTGGACGGGCGGCCCGAACACGTCCGCGGCTACTGCGAGGCCTCGCTGGGACGGCTGGGCGTCGAGGCGATCGACCTCTACTACCTGCACCGCCCCGACCCCGGGGTGCCGGTCGCCGACAGCATCGGCGCCATGGCCGAACTGGTGGCCGAGGGCAAGGTCCGGCACCTCGGCGTCTCGGAGGTCACGCCGGCCCAGCTCGGCGAGGCGGCGGCGGTGCACCCGGTCAGCGCGGTGCAGTTCGAGTGGTCGCTGGCCTGGCGCGAGCCGGAGGACGACATCGTCCCCGCGGCGCGGCGGCTCGGCATCGGCATCGTGCCCTACAGCCCGCTCGGCCGCGGGCTGCTCACCGCCACCTTGACCCGCGACGACGTCGCGGCCAGCGCCTTCCGCCGCACCGATCCCCGGTTCACCGGGGCCGACCTCGACCACAACCTGGCCCGCGCGGCCGACCTGCGCCGTCTCGCCGACGGCCTCGGCCTGACCCCGGGGCAGCTCGCCCTGGCCTGGCTGCTGGCCCAGGGCCCGGACGTCGTCCCGATACCCAGCTCGCGCCGCCCGGAGCGGATCGAGGAGAATGCCGCCGCCGCCGGCGTCCGGCTCAGCGCGGACGACCTGCGCGCACTGGAGGCGGCGGTGCCCCGCGCGGCCTGGGCCGGCGACCGGCAGTCGTTCGCCGTGCCATCCTCCACCCGGCGTTCACTTGGCTAGATCTTGACTGCCCACTGCCACTCGGTTAGGACATGTGTGCCGGGACGAGGGGGGACACCGCCGTTACCGCGCCGGTCATGCCCGTCGTGTCCCCGCAACGCGGAGGGCACTATGGACGCGGACCAGGCACGGTTTGACGCGCTGATGGCCAAGGTGGACGAACTCGGGCAGGTGTGCGCCCGGCTGGGCCGGGAGAACGCGGAACTGCGCGAGCGGATGTCCCGGCTGCCGGCCGGGCCGGCCGCGCCCTGTCCCGCCGCCGGGGATCCGTCCCCTGCCAGGCCCGCGGCGTCCGGGCCGGCCGCGGGCACCGCCCCGCCCGCCGCGGGCGAGGACGGCACAGGCCCGGGCCGCACCGGGCGGCGGATCAGCCGCAGGTCGATGGGCCGCGCCGCCCTGGGCGCGGTGGCCGCCACGGCGGTCGGCGCGGGTGCGCTGGCCGAGATGGCCGGGCCCGCCGCGGCCGCCACCGGCGCCAACGTCGTCGCGGGGAACGTCACGACCGCTGAGGGGCGGACCGCAGTGCTGTACGACGGCACCTCCGGGTTCCCCGGCGTGGTGCTGCTGGGCAACGACTCCACCTATGGCGGCCAGAGCGCGAACTACCCCGCCGGGGTCGGCGGCTGGGCCGGGGCCGGGTCGACCGCGGGCGCGGGCAAGGTGGCGAACGGCGTCTACGGCTACACCGACAACGGGGCCGGCAACGGCGTCGTCG
>Ga0335078_10003780_pt1 | contig 22532 bp, 14 predicted proteins | sample Lox_Sample_32_FD_206711 | JGI IMG/M metagenome (GOLD analysis project Ga0335078, IMG submission 206711) | Soil microbial communities from Loxahatchee National Wildlife Refuge, Florida, United States - Lox_Sample_3.2 | ecosystem: Environmental > Terrestrial > Soil > Wetlands | place: USA... | reverse complement strand
GACTGCGCAGCACGATCGGTGCGGCAAATCCAAAGCGCTCTTCGATCTTCTTGCTGAGAAGATCTGGAAGGCCGTTCGCCACCTTTGACGGCGCGGTGAAGACGACGTTGCCGCTCTGGATGTAACTGCGCACGTTGACGCACTTCGCGACGGTGAACATCTCGACCAGTTGCTTCATCGGCACGATGTGTTTGCCGCCGACGTTGATCCCGCGCAGCAGTGCGACGTAGCTGTTGTTTACCGAGTCCATGTTGTGCCGTTGTCCCAGTCGATGCGATTGCCGTCGGAGCTGATGGTGCCGTCGATGCGCTGTCCCGACCAGGAAGTCGTGATGCGGCGCGAGTCGACAAACGATCCCGTGGCCGTCTGGCCGACTTCGTTCTTCAGGGTGAGATTGCCTTTCTTCTGCCGAATCGTGCAGCGCAGCGAGTGGTTGCCGTCGCGATACCAGGTGCCGTCGAGATTCGGCCGGCGTCCGCCTCCGGAGCCGCTGCAGCGCATCCAATAAGTGCCGTTGGTCCAGTCGATGCGCAGGCCGTCGGGGCTGAGGGTGCCCCGCACGAACTGCCACTGATCGGCGCTGAATTCGGTCTGCTGCATGTTGGTGAAGTGGCCGGTCGAGGTGCTTCCCTGCTCGTTGGTAAAGCTCAGGATCGGGCCGTTGTTGGTGATGGAGCAACGCTTGTTTTTGTCGCCCTGGGCGCACCACTCGCCGGCGATGCGCGAGGCCTGGCCAAAGTCTTGCGGCAGCGGCGACGCCAGGACCCGGGATCGTGTGTGAACAATGCCGAGAACGATGGCTGCCGCCAACAGAGCCACGCTTGCCGATTTCGCGGTGCGGGACAACATTACGCCTCCTGGTATCTACCCAGTCTCGACAGCGCGAGACCCTTCGCAAGCTCAGGGCAGGCTCTGGGGCACCCATTTCGCGCCGAGCGGCCTGGATGTGGAGCGGTTGGGCAAAGCATATCAGAGGATGGCACGCGGGAGGCGATACCGCTTAACTGGCATTGCCAGCGGCGGCCAAACCCGGCACAATCGGAATAGGAAGTTCTGATTGCGACAAGAAGCACATAGCCAAAGCAGCGCCGCGGACTCGGTTCGCGCAGGCAGCCAGGAACCCGCAACGTCCCACACGCACGCCATGGCAGTTGTCGAAAGCGCGCCGTTGTCGAACCGCTTCTGGACGGCGCCCAACCAGATCACCCTGCTGCGGCTGATCTTCATTCCTTTCGTCATCATCTCGGTCTTCGACGCGCATTGGGATTGGGCGCTTGTACTGTTGCTGGCGGCCGCGGCCAGCGACGCCCTCGACGGCCTGCTGGCGCGCACGCTGCATCAGCAGACGCTGCTCGGTCAATACCTCGACCCCATCGCCGACAAGCTGCTGCTCAGCTCGCTCTTCCTGGTGCTATCGTTCGTCAAGAAGATTCCCTGGCGATTCACGGTGCTGGTCTTCAGCCGCGATCTGTGCATCGTGGCGACGGCGGTGGCGCTATACGCCACCGTCGGCTTTCGCGACTTCCGTCCCAGCATCTTCGGCAAGCTGAACACGGCGTGCCAGATCGCGACTGTGTTCTTCGTTGTCCTCTCCCAGGTGATGGCGACGCATTGGCTGCCCACGCTGATCAAGCTGCTCCTCTATGGCACGGCGACCTTCACTACGGTCTCCGGCGTGCACTACGTGCTGCTGACCGGACATCGGCTGAGCAAGGTGCAGCATAAGACAGTGGCGGGTGGCTAGAAACACGTTGTCGGTTGTCCTTTAACCCCGTTGTCAGTTGTCGATTCTCAGTTTCGATCGACGGTTTAGCGCGACCAACTCCCGCCGCAACCCGCCCCATGCAGAGCCTGTAGTCGATCCATTGTCGGTTATAGTCAGTTCAGCACTCGGACAACTGACAACCGACAACGCCTTCATGTCTCTCGACCGCCATCACCGCCTCAAGGTCATCTTTGCGTTTGCGCTGGTGTACGTCTTCTGGGGATCGACGTACCTGGCCATTGGCATCGCCGACCAGGAGCGGCTGCCGCCCGCGGTGATGTGCACCATCCGCTTCTCCATTGCAGGGTCGCTGATGCTGGCTGCGCTCGCGGTCACGGGACGGCGCGTGCGCATCACGTTGCAGCAAGCCGCGCGGCTGGCGACCGTCGGCTGCCTGCTGCTGGTGGGTGGCAACTTCGGGCTCGCTTGGGCCGAGCAATATGTGCCGACCGGCTTCGCCGCGCTGATCGTTGCCGTCGTTCCCATCTGGTTTCTGGTGCTCGAGACGTTCGTCTTTCGCGGCGACCGGCTGTCGCATCGCGGCCTGGCGGGTGTCGGGCTCGGCATTGTGGGCGTTGCGCTGCTGTTCTGGACCAAGTTCGAACATCGCGCGGTCCTCGGCGTGATGCCGTTGCTGGCCACTTGCACGGTGCTGCTGTCGTCGTTCAGCTGGTCGCTGGGCTCGGTGCTGTCGAGCAAGTGGAAGATGCCGGTCGATCCCTTCACCGGCACGGCATGGCAGATGCTCTTCGCGGCCGGCGGAAACGCGATCGTCGCCGTCGTCAGCGGAGAGGTGCGGCACATCGTCATCACGCGCCGCGGCATGATGGCAGTGCTCTACCTAGTCATCTTCGGATCGTGGGTGGGATACTCGGCCTACATCTGGCTGCTGAAGCATGTGCCGACGCCCAAGGTCGCGACCTACGCGTACGTCAATCCGCTCGTCGCGGTGTTTCTGGGATGGTTGATCCTCAGCGAGCGGCTGGATGGATTCGTCTTCGCCGGGATGGTGATCATCGTCATGGGAGTCGCGCTGGTGACGACTGCGAAGGTGCATGAGAGCCGCGAGGAAGAAGCGATGCTGACGGAGTTGGAACCGGAGGCATGATTCTCACCCGCGAGCAAAATTCGCCTGGCGCGCCTACGGGGTCGGCCACTCTCTAACGGTGTTGGCTTCTGCGTGATTGCAATACGAATTAACGTGTAGCTGCGACCGGGTCGCTTCTATGCCACGTTCAGAACGAACAGCGGAATCTGTCGAGCAACTAACAAGCATCGCAGCGGAGCTTCGCGATGCGTGGGTCGGTCATGCCGACATGGCGATCATCCCCTGGTTCCGCGGGCACGCAGACTCTGAATGGCGTCTTGCCCCGAAGTTCTATAGGAGAAAACCAACCGACCTTGTCACTGAGTGCGAGATTCGGGAAGAGTTCATTACCCATGCGCCAGCTCTGTGCGACATCACTCCCAGAAACGAGTGGGAGTGGTATTTCCTGATGCAACATTATGGCGCACCTACCAGGCTCCTTGATTGGACCGACGGCGCTTTAATCGCCCTCTATTTCGCGGTGCGAGACAACACGGGTGACCGCCACGCCGCAGTCTGGGCGCTGGATCCTTGGTGGTTGAATTCGCGGGTGCTTAGGCGGGATGAGGTCCTCCCGGTCGGAGATCCTCTCCTGCCTGGCAGAAGACAGGAACACAAATGGCTGCCGAGAAGGTTTCAGCGGTCTGCGGGCTTGCCGAGGTCACCAATCGCCGTCTTCCCGGGTCATTTCGACAAGCGAATCGGCGCGCAGCGGTCCACGTTTACGGTTCACGGCCGAGATATCGACGGGCTGATGGCTTTGGCAAAACGCGACAAAGACTCTGGCCTCGTAAAGATCTTAATTCCGAGTTGGGCGACGAAGTCCATCAGGAGATCGCTGGATACGTGCGGTATCGACGAGACAACGGTGTTTCCGAATCTCGAGTCTTTGAGTAGGGTTGTGGAAGGGCGTTGGAAACCGGGGAATGGTCTCCTTCACCATGGGGACGGTCCTCTTCCTCATGATGATGTCTTGACCAGGTTGAGGCCTTCGCGGATACACGGCGTGGGAGTCTTCGCTTTGAAGAACATTTCTAAGGGAACGGACCTATTCGCCCACGACGTCGACGGAATGGTTTGGATTCCGGACGATGCCACCAAGAAAGTTCCTCGGGAAATGAAAGTTCTCTACGAGGACTTTGCGGTGTTCAAGGACGCCAGATGGGGTTGTCCCGTTAATTTCAACCGCTTGACGATGTCATGGTACTTGATGACTTGAAGGCACCCAACGTTGGTTGTGACCAAAACTATAATTTCACCGCCCTACGAAACATCAAAAAAGGCGAAGAACTAACCGTCGATTATTTGACCTATTCACAGCCAACTCCGACTGCAGAAAAACACCCAGTCAGGGGTAAAACTAGGTGACAGTCGCCCCGTTAGATGTGCACGGCACACTTCTTATTCCGTGCCCGGGGCACTCGTGTCTTTCTTGAACCTCACCCACCGCTGAAGCGGTGGGCTTTCCTATCCCGCGCCCGAAGGCGCTGGTGCATTTCCCATCCTGGGAATTGTGGTTACCTTCGTTCCGGGGAATTGGCTTGACATCTAGGCTTTGAAGGGGCGTGGACGGTAGGCTTGTAGGTTGGACTTAGTGTCCTCGCGCCTAGACCCAGGTTTCGAAAAGCGCGAAACCTGGGGCACCCGAATTTTCTGCGAGGGTCGCAGGAAGGATGGGTCTGGCGGAATTGATCTTTGAAAAACGGACTTGGGTAAGGACGTGCGATCTGGGTGGAGTATTGCCTTGGCTCGCAAAGTATTGTGAACAAAGCACTTGAGTCGGCTATTAAGTCTATTGTTTTTAATATTTTGCCGTCATTATGTAAAGTATTCATAACAAACGGTTTGTTTGTCCGATAAGTCTAGTGCTTTGAATACTTTGCGATTTCTTCCTCGCAAGCTACTGATTTCAGAGACTTTCGAAAAATTTTTTTCTGCGGGATGGGGTCACGCTTACAGGATCGCCAACAGCCTCTCCGGCGACAAATACTCACTCGCCGACACCCGGGGTCACTGCAGCGGAATGCGGTACAAGTTGCGGCGGGTGTTCTGGCGAACGTAAGCGTAGGTGGAAGGGCTCAAGCCTGACGTCACGGCCTCGGAGACAGTAGCAATAGGCTTGGCCGCCTTCACGTCCTCCATGGTGGCGATTCCCTGCGGCGGCACTTTGGGCAGCCCAGTTTCCGGAGACGTCGGTAGTATGGACGTCTGGCTGGTAAGTGCCTCGAAGAAGAAGTAAAAGTTCTTGCCACTCGAGTCCCACATCCCGCCGCAATAGCCCGAACACAGGGTCCGGGTTGATCCGCCATCGAGTGGAAACGCCCGCGTCACGACGGGCGGTTCGTCAACATTGTTGGCTGCAGCATAGAGCAGCCAGCGACCGTCGGGCGAGACGCTGACCAGATCGAGAACCGGCTCGGGCAGCAGCTTGCGGCGATCGCTGCCGTCAGGCTTCATGCGATAGACGAAGTTGCCTCCGGGTTCGACGGAGCGGAAGATGAGATCGCCGTTGGGAAGGAAGAACGGCGCATCTTCGTTGCCGCTGGCGGTCAGCTTCACCGGCGAAGTTCGCCGATTGGTGGACGCGATCCACAGGGTGGAACGGCCGCTCTTGTCCTGCATGGAGAAGGCGACGTACTTGCCATCGTGCGATATGTTGAATACGTTTTCGTTGAATGGGCTCGCCAGGGCATATCCCGGCAAGAGCTTCTCCTGTTGCCCAGTGCCCACGTCACGCTGCCAGAGCTCGAAGCTATCCGATTCGCCGCTGCTCATCAGGAAGTACAGCGTCCGACCGTCGGCCGAGTACTGCGGAGCGCCCGAGCTTCCCTCGGAAGAGACGACATGATCGCCGGACGAGTCGTGAATCCAGGCAGTGGAATCGGTGGAACCGACGGAGGTGATGAGCGACTTGCCGTCGGCGGCCATCGTGATGCCCTCCTGCGTGGTGGGGCCGAAGGTGATCTGCTCGGGCTGGCCGTCGGGAAAGCGTTGCTGCCAGATATGGAAGCCCGAGGTCTCGACCGACAGGTAGATCCACTTGCCGTCGGGTGACCAGGCACCCGCCAGACAGGTGCGATGGGGCGGGCCGACGAGGCGTGCTGGGCCGCGGCCGTCAAACGGAACCACCCGGCACGGTCCCAGATCGCCATGGCTGTCCATTTGCACGATGAGCACCGAGCGGCCATTAGGCGAGAGATACGAATGATGCGCCATGCTGCGATTCCCTTCGGGCCAATACACGTTGCGCAGGTCGCCGCGGCTTTCGTCGGTGGTCACCACGCCCATGTGCAGGCCTTCGCCGATTTCGGAGAACAACAGGCGCTTGCCGTTGTCGATCCAGCTGAGCGACGAAGAGTTCGGTAGCCAGAGACGTGCTTCCCCACCCAGCACGGGAACCTGCCAGGTCTCCCACGGCTCAATGACGCTGTAGGCAATGAGCGAGCTGTCGGGCGAGAACGCCGGGCTGAACTTGCGCCGCTCGTCGTGAGTCAACTGCACCGGCTCGCCGCTGGGCAGAAGCTTCACGTAGACCTGTCCCGCGCCGATGAAGGAGTTGGATCCACGAATGAAGGCGAGCATGCGGCCGTCGGGCGAGAGCGTTGGATACACCGCCGAATCGGTGAAGAAGGTGAGCTGCTGCCATTCCGTCGAGGGCGGAGGATTGGAATGCGATGAACGATAGAACCACCATGCGCCCGCGCCGCAGCCGAGCAGTAGAATCGCGACCACTGCGGAGAGCGCGATTCGCGAGCCGCGCTTTGGAGTTGCGATGCTTGGGGCTGGCGCCTCTGCGGCGCTGGGAAGCCGGTGATAGCCCGAGCTGCTGTCGCGCCGCAGCCGCTCCAGATCGGTTCGCAGATCGGCCACGTGCTGATAACGCAGGTTGCGGTCCTTCTCCAGCGCCTTGTCGATGATGCGCTCCAGCTCGGGTGGCAAGTCGGGGTTCAGCCGCACGGCGGGCACGGGCGCGCGATTCACGATCGCCTCGCAGGTCATGGCCGAGCTTTCGCCGCGGAAGGGCAGCGTGCCGGTCGCCATTTCGTAGAGCACCGCGCCGAAGGAGAAGATGTCGGTGCGCGCGTCGAGCTCGCGGGCGCGCACTTGTTCCGGCGACATGTAGGCAACGGTTCCCGCGATCGTACCCGGACTGGTGAGCTGCTCCTCGGTGAACGCCGTCTCCTGCGCGGTCGCCCCGGCTGCTTGCACAGTTCGGCCGCGAAATGCGCTGACCTTTGCCAGGCCGAAGTCCAGAATCTTGGCATGATTGCGCCGGGTCACGAAGATGTTGGCCGGCTTGATGTCGCGATGGATGATGCCCGCCGCGTGCGCCGCATCCAGCGCGTCGGCAATCTCGATGGCGATGGACAGCAGCGCCTCGAACTCCAGCGGACGGCCAGCGATGCGATGCGCCAGCGTCACGCCGTCCAGATACTCCATCACCAGGAACGGATGGCCATCATGCTGCGCGATCTCGTAAATGGTGCAGATGTTGGGATGATTCAGCGCCGACGCGGCTCGCGCCTCGCGCTGGAAGCGCGCCAGCGACGTCGCGTCATTGGCTACGTCGTCGGGCAGAAACTTAAGCGCGACAAAGCGCTGCAGGTCGAGGTCTTCGGCCTTGTAGACTACGCCCATTCCGCCGCCACCAAGCTTTTCCGTGATGCGGTAGTGGGAAACGGTTTGCCCGATCATCCTCGCCCCAAGGTTGCTTCATCTTAGGGGCATCGCGTCAGGCAGTCAACGGAAGTCAGAGCGATCTGCATCGTGTTGGTTAAGTGTAGGCACGATTAAGAGAACTGCGCGGCAGCAGTTGCGATGCAGGATTCGAATGTCTCAAAACGGGTGCCCCACACATTCGCGGTTTTCGAATGTGTGGGACAGCGCGAGACTCTTCAGAATCGCGGGGACTTCTAGTTGGGCAGCAGCACGGTATCAACGACGTGAATGACACCGTTCGACTGGAAGACGTTAGCAATGGTCACCATCGAGTTGTCGCCTTTCTCGTCGGTCAGCACGATGTGCTTGCCGTTCATGGTCGCGGTCAGCGTTTCACCTTGGACGGTCTTGAGTTCGGCTTTGCTGTTGCCGGCTTTGATCTGCTTCATCAGATCGGCGGAGCTGACGCGGCCCGGCACCACGTGATAGGTCAGCACCTTGACCAGCATCTCTTTGTTCTCCGGCTTGAGCAGGGTGTCGACGGTGCCGGCGGGCAGTTTGGCGAAGGCTTCATTGGTCGGCGCGAAGACTGTGAATGGCCCCGGACCTTCCAGCACCTCGACCAGGCCCGCAGCCTTCACGGCGGCGACCAGCGTGGTGTGGTCCTGCGAGTTCACCGCGTTCTGCACGATGTTCTTCGAGGGATACATCGCCGCCCCGCCAACCATGGGATCGTCGCCGGCCCACGCAATCGCGGTCAAAGCAATGGTCATCGCAAACAGGAATGCCAATATGTTCTTCTTCATCTCTCCTCATCCTTTCGCGAGCGGCCGTTGATTTTCGCCGCTCGGAATGGATTACGCAGGAGAGTGCAAAACGGATTGCGGAGGAAGTTATTTTCCGGAGGGTGCTCGCGCCCGCCGGTGCCATTGAAAGGTCCGAGTTCGGGGGACAAGTGTCAGGGCACGACTTTAGAGCCTGCGTGTGAACTGAGTTTACAAAACCGTGGGTGGAACGTCGCGATTGTTAAGAAGCCAACAAACCCGCGCCTCTTGCGCAAAATAAGAAAGCCCAGCGCTTCAGCGCTGGGTGAGTAGTAAAAAGACTCGAGTCCCCCGGGGACGACAGGGTTCTCGCGCAGACACTTTAGTCCTGCTTGTCTTGGACGGTAGCCCGGCTTCAGCGATGCGGATGTCGGTCTTCGCTCTCATCCTCCCATGCGAGAAACGCGCGAAAGGCTGCGCCGCGATGACTGTATCCCGCTTTCTCCTCGGCGGTGAGCTCGGCGAAGGTCTTTTCAATCTCCCGGAAGTAAAACAGCGGATCGTAACCAAATCCGTTGCAGCCGCGGCGCGCGTGCAAGATGACGCCCTCGGCCTTGCCGTGAAACGTGGCCAATGTGTGACCCTTGCGGGCAGCAGCGATCACGCAGACAAATCGTCCGGTACGAAATTCGTCGGGCACATCGTGCAACTCGCGCAGCAGGCGCGCGTTGTTGGCCTCGTCGTCGGAGTTGGCGTCCTCGACATGGTGCTCCGGAGCCTGCCCTGAGCTTGCCGAAGAGTTCGCGCCGATCCTTGGGGCGATAACCTGGGGATCGTCGGCCGCATACCTCGCGGATCGCACGCCAGGCGCGCCTTTGAGCGCGTCAACCTCGAGGCCAGAATCGTCGGCGATGACGATCTCGCCCTCGGCGTATTTGCTGTAGTGTTCGGCCTTTTTGCGCGCGTTGGCTTCGAAGGTGAGGCCGTCCTCAACGACTCCCGGCAGCAAGGCAAAGCCGGGCAGCATTGCGATCTCGACGTTGTGCGCGCGCGCCGCACCGATGAGGTCGCGAATCTTACCGGGATTGGAGGTAGCAACGAGAACGCGTTTCATGAAACATCTATTTCACCACAAAGACACCGAGATCCAGAGGTTTTATAGCTTTCAGGATCGCTTCCTATCGTTCTTTCGACTGTTTTCGCCTTCTGAGTTATCGCGGTCCACGAACAAAAGCCTTTCTGATTCAAGATTTCTCCGTGCTCCCTGTGCCTCCGTGGTGAAATTGCCTTCTCCGATCGCTGCGCCAGAACGCACCGAGAAGCAGGATCGCGGCCAAGCTGAGGCCATCGCCAACCCAACGATCCGGCGTCCGTACGAATCGCACATCGACCTCGCTTCGTCCGGCAGGAAGTGTGATGACCATTCGTCCCGTGGGATCCTCCGATTGCGGCGTGGCCGTCGCGCCATTTACCAAGACGCGCCACGCGGGATAGTTCATCAACCGCAACACGACGACAACGGGCTGCGGCGATTCAACGACGAAGTCCTTGCGATAGACGGCGCCGCGAAACTGCGCCACGCGGGCATCACTCGGCGGCGCGCTGCCATCAACACCGCGTAAGCGATACTCGGGAAGGTCCGGCTTGATCTCGTAATTGTCGCCGCCGGCCGGAACGTATTCGTCGGTGCCCATGTAGCCGTACCCAGTGTGAAAGAGGTTGGAGATCATGAACGGAGTGTCCTCAGGATCGCAGACCGGTTGCAGCGCGCGGTTGCAAGCGCCGATCAGCCCAACGAACACCACGGCGAACAGAGCCCACTTGCCTCGAGCCGCCGGCACCGCCGTGACCACGAACACCGCGTACGCGAGGCTGACCACCAGCAACCATCGCCAGGGAAACTGAAGGAATCTCAAATCCGGCATCAGACGATACGCCAGACTCATGACAGGCAGCATCATGACGCCCGCGACGCCGGTCAGCATGACGAGCGACCACCAAAGCCTCGGCCTCTGCGCGCGCCATCGTAATGCTGCGCAGGCGCCCGCAATCGTCGCAACAATCTGCCCGACCGCCAGCCACGACAGCGCGCGCAGAAAGCTGTCATGCTGCGGCTCGCCTGTTCGTGTGAACAAGAAATTCTCCGCCGGCCGCACCCCCGCCGACAGGAACTGCGCAACCGTGATCCAGCTCTTCTCATACAGGACGGGAACAATGTAGAACGACGCCAGCAGCAATCCCACTGCGATCGCGCCCGCGCCATACAAAAACACGCGCGAATTCCGCCGGAAGATCGTGACGATGACCAACACCACAACCGCGACATACGACGCGATGATCGCTGCCGGAACGTTGGTCAGCCAAACTCCCGCAATGGTCAACGCGAGCGGCACGAACATCGCGCGCGCTGGACGATCGCGCACAATCCACAACACCAGCAGCGGTAAGAACGACGCGGCCAGCATCTCGGCGAACGCGCTGCGCGCGTAGATCGTCAGCAGCATGTATGGATTCACCGCGTACGCGACGGCAATCAAACTGGCATCCAGCTCCTCGAACCACTCGCGCGCCATGCGATGCATTGCCAGTCCCGCAAGAAATACAGCGCAGCAATCAAAGGCTACGGGCACGAACAGCCACGGAATGAAGCTGCCCAGCGCGCCGCCCAGCATCCACGACAGCGGCGGATAGAAGAAGAAGCGCGGCTCGCCGCTGCCGTAGTTGGCATTTGCCGCCCAGCGCGGATACAGAACTCCCTCGCGCCACTGCTGCGCCACCTCCAGCCAGCTGTTCATGTGGAAGGTGAGATCGTGTCCACACGCCACGCCGCGAACCGAGAACGGCGCGACCACAGCCAGCGCAGCGAGAATCAGCGCGCAGATCGTCGCCGTATTCACCTTAGAGGAAGGTTGGCGCATCTCGTCCTATGTTAACCGCCGGTCAACAATGGCAACGTCGTTGACCATCCCTGTTCCATTCCTGCATCCCAATGTCGAAAAAAGGCTTCCCGCGGCACATGTTCATCGCCTTTTCACCTGCGGTTCAACGGGAATTGATGTTCACCAGATATGTAGATGGAGCCTCAGAATCCATGCCTGAAAACCGCAAAGGGTGAGGAGACTATGCGTCAGATACTGGCAACTATGCTAACGGCGGTGATAACCTTCGCACCGCTGACGAATGCCAACGCTGCACCTCCGGTGAAGCACGCAACCAAAGGTGTAGCATCGACTCCAATCCAGCATCTGGTGGTCATCTTCCAAGAAAACGTGTCCTTTGACCACTACTTCGGGACTTACCCGTACGCCACCAATCCCTCCGGAGAACCCCCATTCACTCCGCTGCCCGGTACACCGCAGGTGAATGGCATTTCCGGAACTCTCAGCACGGTAAATCCGAACCTCAATCCGGCCAATGGACAAGGCGCGACCAATCCCTTCCGCCTCGATTACTCGCAGGCTGCGACCTCGGATCAGGACCACGACTACACGCCCGAACAGCTGGCGTTTGACAAAGGTCTGATGGACCTGTTCCCGGCTAACACCGGCGTCGCCGGACCACCTCCCGGTGGCGGCGGCATTGTGGATACGACCGGCCTGGTGATGGGCTACTACGATGGCAATACCGTCACCGCGCTCTGGAATTACGCGCAGTACTTCGCGATGAGCGACAACTCGTATGACACCAACTTTGGCCCCTCCACTCCTGGGGCGTTGAACCTGGTCTCCGGCCAGACCAACGGCGTCGTACAGAACGAGAACGGAAGCGGAGCAATCATTGCTGACGGCAATGGCGGCTTCACCGATATCAGCGACGCCGATCCGTTGAACGACGTCTGCTCCACGACCTCGGGCGAAGTCTTCCAGATGGGCGGCAACACCATCGGTGATCTCCTCAACGCTGCCGGCGTGAGCTGGGGCTTCTTCGAGGGTGGCTTCGATCTCACCATCACCAATCCCAACGGAACTACGGGTTGCCACCGCTCGCACACATCCATGATCACCGGCAGCACCAAGGTTGATTACATCCCGCACCACCAGCCTTTCCAGTATTACGCTTCGACCTCGAACTGGCAGCACACGCGTCCGACTTCGATCGCGACGATCGGTCAGCAGGGCGACGCGGGCAACCATCAGTACGATATCCACGACTTTTTCGACGCGGTCAACGCCGGCAACTTCCCGGCCGTCAGCTTCCTGAAGGCCCCTGGCTATCAGGACGGCCACGCCGGCTACTCCGATCCGATAGACGAGCAGACCTTCATCGTCGACACCATCAACTTCCTGGTGAAGTCGGGCTCGTGGGCGAGCACGGCTGTCGTGATCCTCTACGACGACTCCGACGGCTGGTATGACCATCAGCTCGGCCAGATTGTAAACACTTCACAGACCACCGCCGACGGCATGACCGGGGCCAATCAGTGCGGCACGCTGCTGCCCGTACTCGACGGCCTTACCGGTGCGCACGCTCAGGGCCGCTGCGGCTATGGCCCGCGTCAGCCCATGATGGTCGTCTCGCCTTGGGCGCGGCAAAACTATGTCGATCACACCCTCACCGACCAGACTTCCGTCATTCGGTTCATCGAAGACAATTGGCTGGCGGGCGATCGCATCGGCCACGGCTCGTTCGACACCGTCGCCAACTCCATCGCCTCCATGTTGCAGATCCAGCCCACCAGTTGCCTGCGCTTCGTCCTGCTGAACGACCAGACGGGAGAGGTCACGAGCAAGGGGTGCGCGGCTCCGTAAACCTCGCGGTTTGTAACCGTATCTTCACCAACGGACTGGATGCAGCCACCCGCTGCATCCACCGTTGTTTTATGATCGATTATTCTCGGCTCAAACGCTTAAAGGCTCCGTTCTTGACATCACGCCGAACCTTTCTCCGCCAAACTTCCGTGCTCACGGGCAGCATGTTGCTGCGCGGCACCGGCGCCCTCTCGGCCGCGATGCACGCCATGCCGACGCAGCCCAACACGCTCAACGTCAGTACCCTGCCTGCGTTCGTTGACGCGCTGCCGATTCCGCCAATCGCCAAAGCCGATGGCACGCGCCCGCTGCCGTCTTCGCCCAAGACGAAGCTGCCCTATTACCGCTTCGCCGCGCGGCCAGTCGATGTCAAAGTTCATCGCGACCTGAAAGCCACGCGCATGTGGGCTTTCGCAGAATCCGTTCCCGGCCCAACGCTCGAGATGCGCAGCGGCGAAGAGGTCCTGGTCGAGTGGGCCAACGAGCTTCCTCAGCAGCACTTCCTGCCCATCGACTACCGCCTGCACGGCGCCGAAGGCAATCCCCAGGTCCGCATCGTCTCTCACCTGCATGGAGCCCGTGTTCCCGCCGATAGCGATGGCTTTCCCGAAGACTGGTTCGTCCCTGGCAAGTCCGCGCTCTACCACTATCCCAACCAGCAGGACGCGGCGATGCTCTGGTATCACGATCACGCCATGGGCATCAACCGCCTGAACATCTACGCAGGTCTGTTCGGCGTCGCCATCATTCGCGATAAGTTCGAAGACGGGTTGAATCTGCCTAGCGGCAAGTACGAAATACCGCTCACTATCTTCGATCGCCTCTTCACGCCCGAGGGCCAGCTTTACTACCCCATCTCCGACAAGCCGCGAGCGCCCTGGGTGCCGGAGCTCTTCGGCGACGCCGTCCTGATCAACGGCAAGCTCTTTCCCTATCTCGAGGTCGAGCCGCGCAAGTACCGCTTCCGCGTGCTCAACGCCTCCAATGCGCGCTTCTACCACCTGTCGTTTGCCAACGGACTAGGCTTTCACCAGATCGGCACCGATCAGGGCCTCATGGCCGCTCCCGTCGCCATTAAGACTATCCGCCTTGCGCCGGGCGAGCGCGCCGATGTCGTCATCGATTTCAGCGACAGCCGCGGCGAGCAGCTCGTGTTCAAGAACGACGCGATTGGGATTATGCAGTTCCACGTTTCGCAGAACAAGGTCAGCGACAGCAGTTCCCTGCCGAAGGAACTGCGTCCGGTTCCCAAAATGGCGGAGTCGGAGGCGACAAAAACCCGGCTCCTCACGCTCGACGAATACGCAAGCTACACCGGGGAGCCGGTTCTGTTGCTGCTGAACGGCGCCTATTGGCACGATCCCATCACCGAGAAGCCCGCGCTCAACAGCACCGAGATCTGGAGCTTCATCAACCCCACCGACGACACGCATCCCATTCACCTGCACGCCGTGCGCTTCCAGATCCTCGACCGCCAGCACTACGAGCCGTGGACCTACCAGACCAAGAAGGAATTCCGCTTCCTCGGCCCGCGCGTTCCTCCTGAACCGTATGAGGCCGGATGGAAGGATACGGTCAGCGCGCACTCCAAGATGGTCACCCGAATCATTGTTCCGTTCAACGCCTATGCGGGCAAGTACGTCTGGCACTGCCACATCCTCGAGCACGAAGACAACGAGATGATGCGACCCTACGAAATCGTGTAGCGCCGTATCTTCGATTGCGTAGCGCCGGCCTCTGGCCGGCTGTAGCGCGGGCCTCCGGCCTGCGTCCTTCTGTACAATGTCCCAACCGTGACTCCCAACGACGCTCGCCGCGAATTTCCCGCATTTGATCATCAGGCTTTCCCATCCTCGGCCTGCTCTCCGCAACACGCCACAACCCTCGCTGCATCCGTCTCCCTCACCGCCGAATTCACAACGCATCCGGCGAGGTTGACCGTCTGATGGCCGCCCAACCGCTCCCGCTCCCGGAAAAATCCGAGCAAGCCATCGCCAACGAGCAAGGCCTCGCCCGCCAACTCACCGAGCGCCAGCTAAGCATGATCGCCATCGGAGGCGCCATCGGCACCGGACTCTTCCTCGGCAGCGCCCTCGCCGTCCGCACCGCCGGCCCAGCCGTCATCCTCAGCTACATCTTCACCTCGGTCATCGCGCTGTTGCTCATGTACTGCCTCTCCGAGATGGCAGTCGCGCATCCCACCGCCGGCTCCTTCGGCGTCTACGCCGACCTCTATCTCTCGCCGTGGGCCGGCTTCGTCGTGCGCTACACCTATTGGGCGGCGCAATCCATCGCCGCGGGTGGCGAAGCCGTCGCCGCCGCCATCTACACGCAGTACTGGTTTCCTCGCACGCCGGTGTGGTTCTGGGTGATCTTCTACTCCGCCGCCCTCATCTTTGTGAACGCCCGCAGCGTCGGCGCATTCGGCAGCTTCGAGTACTGGTTCTCAACCATCAAGGTCAGCGCCATCATCGTCTTCATCGCGCTCGGCGGCGCAATCCTGCTCGGCTTTCATTCCGAAGATCAGCGCCCCATCGGCCTCGAGAACTTCCGCGCCCACGGCGGCTTTCTGCCGCATGGCTGGCTAGGCGTCTTCCTCGCGCTGGCCTTCGTCATCTTCGGCTTCATCGGCACCGAAGTCGTCGCCGTCACCGCCGGCGAAGCCAAAGATCCCGAGCGCTCGGTCCCGCGCGCCATGCGCACCATGCTCGCGCGACTGGTCATCTTCTATGTCGGCGCCATCACCATTCTCGTCGGCGTCATTCCCTGGACCGAGGTCGAGCCCGGCCAAAGCATCACCGTCAGCCCCTTCGTCCGCGTCTTCGACCTGATGCACGTCCCCGCCGCCGCGCACATCATCAACTTCGTCGTGCTCACCGCCGCGCTCTCCGGCATGAACTGCTGCCTCTACCTCTGCACGCGCATGATCTTCTCGCTCGCTCGCGCAGGCTACGCGCCCGCAGCGCTGGGCCGCGTCTCCGAACGAGGCACGCCGCTCCCCGCGCTCATGCTCTCCGCGGGCGGACTCGCGCTGGCGATCGTCTTCGCCGTCGCCGTCCCTGCGTCGGCTTACATTTACATGTTCGGCATCGCGCTCTTCGGTGGCCTCTTCGTCTGGCTCATGATCTTCATCACTCACCTCAGCTTCCGCAAACATTGGACCGCCCAATCCGGCCGCACTCTGCCGGTTCGCATGCCGCTGTTTCCGGCAACAACGATCCTCGGCGGCGTAGCCGTCCTCGCCATCATCATCTCAACGTGGTGGGTAGAAGGCATGCGCACCACGATGGAAGCCGGCATCCCGTGGCTGCTGTTGCTGACCGTCTGTTACTGGATCTGGAGACGTAGGGCGCGCAACTCACAACCCCGAAAGCAATGGTGAGGCGTGATGATGCCAGCCCGAAGGGCGCCACAATCCTAGCCCAGCGCGTGAGCGCTGGGTGCGATTCGAAAAAGAACCGGAGTCCCTTCAGGGACGGCACCCATTCGGTACAGCACGATATTCCTGTTTACAACAACTGCATCGGGGAGCGAACATTGCGCGGTGGCGTCGAAAACACCAAAGAAACAAAATCAGGCGCACCAATGGCGAATCGTGGTGCTCGGCATCATTCTTGTGGCCGCCTGTTCTGTCCTATTGTCTCGAAGGTCTAATCCGCGGGCCTGGCAGTTCACCCAAGGCACCGTTCTGGACACCAAGATAATCGTTGATCACGCAGTCGAAACAAAGTGGGGTAGCCAAGTTACTTGGAGCGCGGAGTACCAGGTGGCCTACGATGTTAGAGACCGACACTATACCGTCTGGAAGGACTCTGGTATTCGTGCTGAAAGCGAGGCACTGGTCCGCCTCGCCTTGCCGCAGCCACGCCCGTTGTGTCGTGTTATGTTCAATACAAACAATCCCCAAAACGCGACAGCTAACTGCTGGTAGCTCACTGACGTAATACCCCGCGCTCCGTCGCCCTGCCCCCGCCGGCGGTTCGGGTTTATACTGGCGCGCTTGGATTCTTCTCCTTCGAGGCACTATGAATCTGCTGTCCCGTGTCTTTCTTTTGCTGGCCTTAACATCCTTTGCATCGGCCCAGAACATGAAACCCAACGCCAAATTCGCCGAGATGTCCGACCGCTTCGTCAAGGACTCGCTAGCGCTTTCCCCGGTCAGCGCCTCGCAGGCCGGCTATCACAAGCACACCGATCCCGCGACCGGCAAAACCATCGACCTCGACGCGCAACTCGACGACGTCGGCCCACAAGGCTTCGCCGCACAGGAAAAGTTCTACAGCGACTGGCGCACGCGCTTCCAGACCGAAACTCCCATCGCCTCGCTCAACGCGCAGGATGCCGCCGACTTCCGCCTCATCGACGACCAGATCGCCCTCAACCTGCTCGAGTTCCAGAAAATCCAGAACTACAAGCACAATCCAACGGTCTACGTTGAGCTGCTCGGCAACGCGCTGTTCCTGCCGCTCACCCAGAACTACGACACGAAAGAAGTCCGCCTCGGCGACGTCATCTCGCGCATCGGCCAGATCCCGCGCTTCCTCGACCAGGCCAAATCCGAGCTGACCGACGCCGATCCCATCTTCATCTCCACCGCCGCCGACGAGAACGAAGGCAACATCAACCTGCTCGACACCGTGGCCGCCGAGATTCCCACCGGCTCGCCGCTCAAAGCGCAATTCGACAAAGTCGCACCCGCCGCTCGCCAGTCGCTCAACGACTTCACCGCCTGGATGAAGAACGATCTCGCCAAGCACCCCACCAACGGCCGCACCTGGCGCCTCGGCGCCGAGTGGTACGCGCCCAAGTTTCGCTACGTGATGGAAACCTCCATCACGCCGGCCCAAGTGCTAGCTGATGCCGAAGCCCAGGTGAAGAGCATCCGCACCGAAATGCTGCAGGTCGCACTGCCCCTCTACAAGCAGATGTTTCCCGGCGACGACAACTACCTCAGCGGCATTGACCCGTCAAAGCCCATCAGCGAGGAGCGCCAGAACCGCATCATCAGCGCCGTCCTCGACAAGATCGGCGACGACCATCCCAAGCCGGATCAGTTGATGCAGGTAATCAATGACGACGTGGTCAAGATGCGCCAGTTCATCGTCGATCACAAGATCGTCACCCTGACCAGCCGCGACAACCTCAAAGTAATCCCGACGCCCGAGTTCATGCGCGGCATCTACTCAGTCGCAGGATTTCACGGCGCGCCGCCGCTGGAGCCGACCGCCGAAGCCCAATTCTGGGTCACGCCTATCGATCCCAAAATGCCGGAAGCGAAAGCCGAGAGCAAGCTGCGCGAGTACAACAACTACACGCTGCAATGGCTCACCATGCACGAGGCGCTTCCCGGCCACTACGTTCAGGCCGAGCACGCCGACGACGTGCAGCCGCCCACGCGCCGCGTGCTGCGCAACCTGTTTTCCAATGGGCCGTACGTAGAAGGCTGGGCCGAATACGGTTCCGACGTGATGACCCAGGCCGGCTACCTCGACTTCAATCCTAAGTTCAAGCTGGTGCGACTGAAGATTCAGCTGCGCGTCGCCGCCAACGCCGTCCTCGACATCCGCATGCAGACGATGAACATGACCGACCAGCAGGCGCTCGACCTGATGACGAGACAATGCTTCCAAACCCAGGCGGAAGCCGAGGGCAAGCTGCTGCGCATCAAGCTGAGTTCAACGCAGCTGCCGACGTATTTCGCCGGCACCCGCCAATGGTGGGAGCTGCGCAAGAAATACCAGGCCGCCATGGGCGATAAATTCACCCTCGAAGAATTCCACGATCGCGCATTGGACCAGGGTCCGCTACCGCTTGAGTATCTGGAGAAGATCATCCTCCCGGAAGGAAAGGCGGCAATCAGCAACTAGCGATCAACAGCCGCGGAGCGGCGTCATTTGTGTTAGCCGTGGGCGTAAGCCCGCGGTCGCCATGCGTTTTACGTGCGGAGCCGCGGAGCGGCAACACGGCCTCGCAGCATCCGCACCGCCGTCTTTGTGAAGAATTGTAAAAACGTGCTTAGCGCCCGAACCTTTCGCCCGGCTCTGCGTCTATACCAGTAACCCAAATCCAAGGTGGGCGCTGCAATCGGAACAGATGTAAACGGGCGCCCACCGCCCTGTTCCAGAGAGTGGACGATTCTCGGGAATAGTCAGTGCGCCGGCGCAACGTTTTTCGGACCCTCCTTATTCAACAGCGTACATGCCAATGATTTTCTCAATGGCGCGCCGGCACACGGCGCAGAAGCGGTCATAGCGAGTGAACATGATGCAGTTTTCCTGCGGACGATAGAATCCGCGCGCCTGGTAGTTAGCGCCCTCGAACGCTCCTACCCGGTCCGAGTACTTGTCCGTGTCGAGCAATTCGTCTTCGTGCTTCTTCTCTTTTTCGAACAGCGCATCCATCTCGCCTTCGGGCCGGTTCTCTTTGCGGATTTTGCGCCGCTCTGCCTGAATGTCCTTTTCGTACGCTTCGAATGCCGCTTTCTGCCACGGCGTCGGCACCGGCGTTCCCGCGACCACCAGATCCTTCCACTTCAGCATCGCCGGATCGAGCAGCGCGGTCACGTTCGGCTCCCATGGCTCGATGCGCTGGCCTGACGGCTCAACGGCCACGTCCGACGTGTAGTACTCATCCGCCAACCCGGCAAAGTGATGTCCGAACTCGTGCACAAAAACATACGGCATCCATTCGCTATTGGCGGCGACCGTCGCATAGAGATTGAAGATTCCCCCGCCACCGTAGGTTTGCGAGTTCGTCAGAATCTCGATGAACTCGTAAGGCGCCCATGATGCCGCATCGCGCAGCGCTTTGTTGTCGGTGGTCATGATGTAGCGTTCGCTGTCGAACGTGTCATACGAAGTGCCCAGCGGCGGATGCCGATACTGCCCAGTCGACGGCCGCGAAATCCCCGGCTCGCTGGCCGGCGGGCACAATCCCCACACATTGAAGTCCTTGCGATGCTCCTTGAACGGCGAGCGCGAAAACAGGATCTCGGTCGCGCGCTTGGCGTCTTCTTCAAACTTTGAGCGTTCGCCCGCGGCGTAGCCATCACCCAAAATCAACAGGTCGACCTTGGCCTCCGGCTCGCCCATCTTCTGGATCGTGATCAGCGGCCCCGGCGACGGAGGATTGGTGCGGTCGATGAACTTGTCCTTGGGATCGATGGTCGTCGTCCACACTTCGTGAAAGTCGACGTCCTTCCCTTCCTTGCGCTCCTTCAGCACGATCTTCACCGGCGCACTTGGCATGGGAAATCGCAGCGATTCGGAGAACGTGCGATTCAGCGTCTTCGCCTCTTCGGTGTCGACCCATTCGTCGAACAGCGCGCTGAAGCCGCGCGAGTACAGCAGCTTCCCGCTCGCCAGATCGCGCACCTCGAAGAAGTAGTTACCGAGATTTGCATTGTCGATGGTCTTCGACATGTCGCCCGGCCACGGCAGCGGCTCAATCACCACGCGATCGAAACTCCACATTTGCTGAGTGGCATTGCCGGTGTGGTAGTAGTCCAGCCGCATGGTCGGGGGCTGGGCGGCAAAGGAGGGTACGATAAATGCAAACACGCAGATTAATAGCGCAGAAATCTTCAGCATTCGAATTGTCATATGTATTGAATCGCCTCTATCAAACCAGGCCGCCGCAAATTAGCGCGCACTTGAGCTAAATCAGGCAGCCTTTATGAAATTGTCAACACGAGTCCGCTTTAGCAGGCGAGGGATCTGCTCTTGTTTGGACAGCCCGGGTGCCCCGTTCTCGCCATCTTTTAGCTAGGGCGGGGCCTTAGTTCAGCTTCCCCGCAACCGCTTCAGCCGCTTCCAGAATCTTTCCCGCCTTCGCCATTCGCGCCAGGTTGTTGATGTCATCGTGCAGCGGGCGATCCTCCACCAGTTTGTCGACCTGCCCGCGAATGACATCATACGCGGCCTGCGAAGCCGGTGATGGCCGCACCGGAGCGCGCAGATCGAAAGCCTGCGCCGCTGCCATCAACTCGATCGCGACGATCGTCCACGCGTTCTCGATGATCTGTCGCGTCTTGATCGCCGTCGTCATTCCCATCGAGACAAAGTCTTCCTGGTCGGCCGCTGCCGGGATCGATCCAATTGCCGCCGGCGTCGACAGGACGCGATTCTCGCAGACCAGTGCGCCCGCTGTGTACTGCGACAGCATCAGTCCGGAGAACATTCCCGCGCCTTTGATCAGGAAAGCCGGCAATCCAGCCGACAGATGCGGGTTCATCAGCCGATTCAGCCTGCGCTCCGACAGCGCCGCCACCGTCGTCACCGACATACCCACCATCTCCAGCGCAAACGCCATCGGCGTGCCCTGGAAGTTCGCGCCGGTCAACACCAGCTCCTCATCCGGGAAGAAGGTGGGATTGTCCGCCGCGTGGTTCAGTTCGATCTCGAGCATGTAACGCGCCCACTTGAATGCATCCTTCGCCGCGCCCACCACCTGCGGACTGGAGCGCATCGAGTACGCATCCTGGACCTTCTTTCCGGGCAGCTTGAGCAGCTCGGATTCCGCCGTCAGCCGCCGGAGGTTCGCGGCACAATCCTGCGCTCCGGGATAACCGCGCGTCGCATGAATTCGCGGATCGAAGGCCTGCATGTTGGCGTTGAGCGCCTCCAGCGTCATCGCCAGCGCGACCTCCTGCGTCTTCAGCCAGCGGATCGCGTCGAACAGTTCCAGGCATCCGATCCCGGTCGTCAAGTCTGAGCCGTTGATCGTCGCCAACCCATCGCGCTCGCGGAATACGATCGTCGGAATGCCGGCCTCATCCATTCCCTGCTTCGCCGGCAAGCGCCTTCCTTGGTAGAACACTTCGCCTTCGCCCATCAGCGTGATCGCCATCTGCGACATCGGCGATAGATCGCCGCACGCGCCTACCGAGCCCTTCTGGCATACTACCGGCGTCACGCCTTTATTCAGCATGGCAATCTGGGTCCGCACAATCTCATTGCGAATGCCCGAATGTCCCCAGCAATGCGTATTGAGCCGCGAGATCATCCCCGCGCGCACGTCTTCCTCGGCGCAAGGCTTGCCGCAGCCGGCCGCATGCGAGTACAGCAGATACTTCTGAAATTTCTCCACCTGCTCCGGCGTAAGCACAACCTCCGACAGCTCGCCGATACCCGTGTTGACGCCGTACATGATCTCCCGTGCGCGAATCTTCCGCTCCAGAAGCTCGCGACACCTGTTGATCCGCGCGACGGCATCGGGGTGCAACTCCAGCGGCTTGCGATCGCGGGCGATTGCGGCGACATCTTCGATGGTCAGTGAATGTCCATCAAGAACGACGGCATGCTTCGTCTGAACGGCGGATAATTCCTCAATCAGGGCGCCCATGGCACTCTCCCATTTCCATCCGCCCCGACTCTAGCTCGCCATGAACATTTGCGGTAGGACAGTGATCACGTGCGGAGGTGACTCGGGCCGACACCCGAAAGCCGACAGCTGATAGCCCAAGGCTGACTGCTGTTTGCTGATTGCTGTTTGCTGACTGCTGACGGCTC
>Ga0335078_10003779_pt1 | contig 22533 bp, 13 predicted proteins | sample Lox_Sample_32_FD_206711 | JGI IMG/M metagenome (GOLD analysis project Ga0335078, IMG submission 206711) | Soil microbial communities from Loxahatchee National Wildlife Refuge, Florida, United States - Lox_Sample_3.2 | ecosystem: Environmental > Terrestrial > Soil > Wetlands | place: USA... | reverse complement strand
CCGGCTGCGCTGCCAGTTCAAACATTGACGATAAGGTTATCGCTGTGGTGGGTGGGAAGAAAATTACTTACGGAGAATTCAAACAGCAATATGAGAGGAATTATCTCGGCGGTCTGGATTCGGCGGGGTCGGTCGAAAGTAAGGAAAAGTTTCTTGATCTTCTGGTCGACTACCATCTAAAGCTCCTCGAGGCAAATGCGGATAGTATTCAGGACGATCCTGAAGTAAGAGCGGAGTTGAAAGGGTACAGGGATCAGCTCGCTGTCAGCTACGTATTGGAACATGAGCTGACGATGCCGACGATCCAAAAGATATATGATCGTCAGAAATTTGAAGTAAGAGCGTGGCAAATATTCATTCCGTTCAAGGCCGATTCTGCCCATCCCACAGGTGATACGTTGAAAGCGTACGATCAGGCGGTTGCAGTGATAAACGAGCTAAAGGGAGGGACGCCTGTGGACTCGCTGGTTGGCAAGTATCGTAGTGGCGATACTTATTACATCACTGCCGGGAATTATCTACAGTATCCGGGGGGAAGGGAATTTGAAGACATGTTGTACTCGCTTAATCCGGGCGAGGTTGGATCAGTTCCGATAAGAACCTCCTATGGTTACATTATTCTCAAATTGACGGACAAGAAACCGCGAGTCGAGAGCGTTCGCGCAAGCCACATTCTTATACGCATTTCGGGAAATACTCCGGCAGATACGCTCAAAGCGTACGACGAGGCTCTTGCCATCATGGATTCGATAAAGCAAGGCGTCGATTTCGCCAAGCTGGCATCAGATAATTCCTCGGATAAATACTCTGCCCAAAAAGGAGGCGACCTCGGCTACTTTTCGCGAGGGATGATGGTCAAAGAATTTGATGAGGCGGCCTTCAATATGAAGGTGGGTCAGGTTTCCGGACCCGTGCGTACACGATTCGGTTACCACATAATTAAACTGACAGACATCAAGCAGCTTCCATCCTTCGATGAGGCGAAAGATAAGATCCGTGAAAAATACCTGAATGGCGGATACAAGCTCGATCTCGCAAAATTTGTCGATGAATTGAAATCGAAATTTGATTACAAGCTCGATGAAGAAACATTGAAGTTTCTCTATGGAAAAACAGACACAACGAAGCAATTTGGCCAGACCGATTTTGATTCTTTGCTGACATCTGCAGAGCGGCAAAAGGCGCTGTTTACTTTCGATAATTCAACCGGCACGATCGATACGGTCATTTCCATAACGAAGGCTACGGATGTCCAGAGCCCTCCGATTCTGCTTACATGGCAGGATCTGAATTCATTGGTGGATGGAGCGGCGAAACAAATGCTACTTACTCATTATGCCGATCTGGAGGCACCGGCCTATGCGGAATTCGATTCTCTCATGAGGCAATACACGAACGGAATTCTAATCTATTCGCTTGAGCAAAAAAACGTTTGGGGAAAAGTCTCATCAAGCGACAGCGTTCTGAAGCCATACTACTTCGATCACATTAACAGATATTATTGGCCCAACCGGGTTGACTTAAGCGAGATTCAGGTGCTTGACGACAGCGTCGCGAACTTCATCTATAGTTCCTTAGAAGCGGGAGGCAATTTCGATTCGCTTGCAGCCAAGTACACGAAGAGGGCAGGAATGGCCGAAAAAGACGGTCATTGGGGATTGCTTGCAGATTCTGCCAACGCCCTTTCTCTTGCTGCGTTCAAGATGAAGGAAGGAGAATTCAGCAAACCCATTCGATTTGAAAACGGCTACTCAATAATAAGAGTAAACGAGTTTGTCCCGGCTGCTCCGAAGACGCTTGAGGAAGCTCGGGCGGAGGTCTCAGCTGACTATCAGGACGCCGAGTCGAAGATAATCCAAAATGAATGGCTTAGCGGACTGAAGAAACAATTCGGCGTCCAAATTGACGACAAGACATTCCGCGAGCTTCTCACGCAAAAATGAGAGACCTTGCTCTGATGGTCGGATTATCGATTATGTTTATCGGATGTTCGCATCGTCAGGAACCCGGACGTCTTCTTGCATCTGTTAATAGCTCCCAGCTTTATATGAAGGACGTGGCAACGCAGGTCGATACCAGCTCTGCGTATGCAGTTAGGAATTATGTTTCCAATTGGGTCAGCCAACAACTCCTCTATGATGAAGCAAAGAAGGAACAACTCGATGAGTCTCCGGAATATCAAGAGAGTGTCGGCGAGTATGCAAGACAGCTTGCCATAACGATGCTTCTAAACAAGAAGGTGTATGAGGCTCCAGTCGAATTAAGCCGGGATGAGATTGCCGCCTATTACAATTCTCATCAAAACGAGTTTCGCGCGGGTAATGAAATTGCCTGCGTGAATCTGGCGGCCTTTATAAAAAGAAGCTTCGCAGTGTCGTTCAGGAACGCTCTTGTCTCAGGCTCATCATGGAACGAAGTCTTCAATGACATACCGACTAATGCCATCATTGATGCGAAAGATTCCGTATATGTTACGTCTTCCAGTGTGCATCCCGCAATCTGGAGCGTTATTCAGTCGCTGGAAGACGGCAGGATATCGTTTCCCATCCAAGTTGACACACTGAACTATGTCGTACAGGTCATAGGGAAACTGAGCGTCGGCGATTTGCTGCCCCTTGATTATGCTGCTTCTCGAATCAAAGAGCAGATATCAATCGAGAAGCGACGGCAGCTATATCGGTCGCTGCTGGATTCACTCCGCACCGTCGGAAATTTTCAGATCGATCCGGGTGTTGCTATTAGAGATACGAGTGTCGAAGAATGAGCCGTCTTAGAAATTTTTGTAAGCTAATCCTGTCGGTCGTTGTCCTCACTGGAATTGCTCAGGCACAGAGCAAACCGGTTTTGGATAAGATCGTAGCTGTGGTTGGCGATGAAATTATTTTGAAATCCGAGCTGGATTATCAGGTGCAATTAACCGCTTATCAGAACAAGCTCGATCCAAATGATGCTCAACTCCGCAGCAAAGTGCTCGAAGCCTTGATTGACGATAAGCTAATTTTACAGCAGGCAATTTTGGACAGTGTGACTGTTAGCGACGATGACGTGACTCGACAGCTCGATTCCAGGATCCAGAATCTGACAAAGCAGCTGGGAAGCCAGCAAAAGGTGGAAGAAGTTTATGGAATGTCGATAAACAAGATTCGCAGCGAATTCAAAGATGACATGCGGAAGCAATTGATTATCGAGAAGTTGAAGCAGCAAAAATTCGGAGACATGAAAGTATCTGCGGTCGACGTGCGGAATTTTTATGATACTTATAAAGACAGCCTCCCTCAAATTCCCGAGCAGGTCACCTTGAGTCATATTTTCATAGTTCCCAAGCCAAGTGAAAAAGCTCGGGAGCAGGCATATTCTCTGGCGAAGTCTCTGTTGGACTCTCTAAGAAATGGTGCGGATTTTGCCGCACTTGCGAAGAAGTATTCACAAGATCCGGGAAGCGCTTCTTCCGGCGGAGACCTGGGTTGGGCGAAACGTGGACAGTTTGTTCCTGAATTTGAGCACGCGGTTTTCGATCTGAAGCCCGGTGAAATCTCTGATATAGTCGAGACGCAATTTGGCTTCCATATCATACAATTACTGGATCGACGTGGAGATCAGGTACACGTGAGACATATCTTGATTCAGATTCCACATTTGCAAGCAGACGATGATTCTGTTATTGTTTTGCTCGATTCACTCAGGGCACGTGCGATTGCCGGCGAGAGTTTTGCGAAGCTTGCTCGTGAATATTCTCAGGACCAGGATACGAAGGACTTGGGAGGAGATCTCGGTACGCTAACGGTCGATCAGCTGGAGCCGTCTTTTCTTTCCACCGTAAACAAACTCAAAGTAGGAGAGATAAGCATGCCGGAGAAGATCACGTACGGCAGGTCTTACGGTTATCATATTATCTACCTGCGCGATCGTATTCCTCCTCATAAAGTGAGTGTAGATCAAGATTACGACCGGCTTTCTAACATGGCACTGTCCATGAAACAGAACCAGGCTTATCTGAATTGGATAAATCAGCTCAAGAGTCAGATTTACCTGAAGATAATGAGCTGAGGATGGTTCTTAGAGATTCTACGATCCAGGAAGAGCATTCTTCTTAAAAATAGAATTTGGTGGAGGGGTAAAGTTTTGATGCATTTCGAAGACGTTGTTGGTAAGCTGGGAATTGTTGTTAATTATCTACTAATTCATGAATGGAACTTGATTTGATGGCAAACAAGAAAGTGGCCCTTCGAGAGCGGTAGGCGTCGATGCCAAAAAGAGTGAAGGTTGATGTCGATTTCAGAGAGTACTCATTGGAGAACGGCTTGACTGTGATTCTTCGAAGAGATTCTTCAATGCCCGTCGTTGCGATTGACGTTTGCTATCATGTTGGATCAAAGAACGAGAAGAAAGATAAAACAGGTTTCGCCCATCTCTTCGAGCATTTGATGTTCGAAGGATCCGTCCACGTGGAGAAAGGATGCTTTGACAAATATATTTCCCTTGCGGGCGGATACAACAATGCTTACACGACGGAAGATGTGACTAATTACTACGAAGTGCTTCCATCCAACCAGCTGCCGCTTGCACTATGGCTTGAGAGCGACAGGATGTTGAAGTTCAATGTAACCGAGGAGGCTCTTTCTACCCAGAGAGAAGTCGTGAAGGAAGAGAAACGTTGGCGAATCGACAACCGTCCGTATGGCGACGCTTCTGAGAAAATGCAGAATCTCATTTTCCCTGTTGGGCAATACCACTGGCCTGTAATAGGGTCGATGGAGGACTTGAACGCGGCGAGCATGGATGACGTGAGAGAATTCTATGAACGATACTATTGTCCGAACAACGCCGTTCTTGTCATAAGTGGTAATATAGAATTCGAAGCGGCGGAGAAATTGGTGTCGAAATATTTTGCCGATATTCCCCCGGGTCGATACGAGATCGGGCAGGTCAATTTCGAGGATGAAAGAATCAATCGTGAAAAGACCGAGGTAATTCGCGGAAGCGTACCATCTCCCGGCTTATTCGTGGCGTATAAAGTCCCGCCTGAGGGTTCGTCGGAATTTTATGCTCTCACTCAGCTTGGCAAGGTTCTATCTGACGGCAACAGCTCGCGTTTGTACAGGAGATTGATTTATGAGACCCAGGCTGTTTCTGATTTTGATGTATCGATTGAAGGAATGGAGAAGGCAGGGGTCTTCATGCTCAGTGCTTTTGTTGCACCAGGGCATTCCGAACAGGAAGTGCTGAAGATTTTCGATGAAGAAGTAGGCAAGCTTCAGGATGCTGCCGTCACGGATTATGAATTCGACAAGGCGAGGAACACGACCATATCTTCATATGTCGGAAGGCTTTCCACGAACGGCGGGGTTGCCGATGCGTTGGCGCATTATCATACTTTTTTCAGAAATGTCGAGATGATAAATTCCGAAGTCGATCGGGAGCTCGCGATCACAAAATCGATGATACGTGAAGTCGGCGGGAGATTTCTGAACAAGGATGTAAGAATTGTCTTGAACTATTTACCCATCCGGAATAGCTGACGAGGAAACACTGATTTGAAAAACAGGGCGATCGGAAAGGAATTGAACTTCACTGACAGATCGAGGCCGCCAAAGCCCGGTCCGGCGAGCGAAGTGTCGTTCCCGCAATTCTTTACAAAGAAGTTTGCGAACGGATTTAAGTTCTTCGTCGTCGAGAACCACATTTTACCGATCGTCTCGATGGGTTTTGTCATGCGGGTCGGTTCCGGATTCGACGGTAGTCTTCCGGGCCTTGCAAGCGTGACTAGTGAGCTGATTACGAAGGGGACGAAGAAGCGAACGGCGACAGAAATTGCTGAGACAATAGATTACGTTGGCGGCTCGCTCTCGAGCAGTTCTTCATGGGATGCGAGCGAGGTTTTCGTTTCCGTCTTGAGGAACCACCTGGCAACCGGCATCGACCTTCTGCAGGATGTCGTTCTTAACTCGACTTTCCCCCAGGAAGAAATTGACAGAGTTAAGGCTCAACGCATCGCCGCAATCCAGCAGCTAAAGGCGGATCCGGGTTATCTTGCCGAGACTCGATTTACTTCGGTCGTATTCGGAAATCATCCTTATGGTAATCCCGCAAGTGGAACCGAGGAATCCGTCAAAGCGATGAAACGCCAAGACATCGTTGAGCTTCATAGGAATTTTTGTACGGCTGATAATTCGTTCATTGTATTTGCAGGCGATATAACTCCAAAGGAGGCCGAGAAATGCGTTTCTCGGTATTTTGGAAAGTGGAAGGGAAAAAAGAAATCTCGCTCTGTTCCCTTGACCGTGCCGGATCGTTCGAACGGGAAAGTTGTGATCGTCGATAAGCCTGATGCAGTCCAATCAGCACTTCGTATAGGCGGAGTTGGAATTGCCCGGAACGACAAGAATTATTTGAAAGCCTTCGTGATGAATACGCTTCTTGGGGGTTACTTCAGCTCGCGGATCAATATGAACTTGCGCGAGGCTCACGGCTATACCTACGGCGGCAGAAGTATTTTCGACGCGCGAATTTTCCCGGGATTGTTTGCGGTTTCAGCGGACGTGCGCAATGAAGTGACCGGCGAGACGATCAGTGAAGTGCTGAAAGAGTTGAACCGGATCCGTGAAACGCTCCCATCTAAAGAGGAGCTGGAGATGGTAAAGAAATACTTAGATGGCCTTTTCCCGATCCAGTTAGAGACTCCTCAGCAGGTTGCGAGACGGGTGATTGCGCTGGAGCTGTACCATCTTCCGAAGGGCTATTATAAAGAGTACAGGGAAAACATTCGAAAGATAAATGCTAGAGACATACGCTCTTCCGCGGCAAAATACATACCGGAGAAACTTGCCATCGTTCTGAGCGGTAATTCAAAGGAGATATCATCTGCGGTAAGCAAATTTGGTAAAGTGGAAATCGTCGATGCGGAGGGCAACAAGATATCAAACTAATGGCTTTGTGGATTGATGGATATGTTTTGTCAAAAAGGTATGCGGGAGATATAGTGGAACGATGGGAGATGTTCGATGTTTCATTGTCGCTTGTTCAAGACGACAATCTATTTGTTCCCGCTATGGACTCCCGACAAGACATTCGAGGATGGAAATGCGCTGCGTTCTTGACAACCCTTAAAGGTGAGAGTGGCAATTGAGTCAAACCATTTTGAAAACGGAAAAGAAGTCGGATATCGAAGGAATAGCGGAACTTAACAAGAGCTTCTCGGAGCTTCGCGCCGAGATTGCCAAGGTAATTGTCGGACAGGACGAAATCATACGTCAGATTTTCGTAGTCATATTGTCGCGGGGACACAGTCTGCTTGTAGGCGTTCCCGGATTGGCGAAGACGCTTCTTGTCAGGACCCTTGCAGAGGCGCTCAATTTGAAATTCAGCCGGATCCAATTCACACCAGACCTTATGCCAAGTGACATAACGGGGACCGAGATAATTGAAGAGAATGTCACGACTGGCGAGAGATCGTTCCGGTTCGTAAAGGGTCCTCTATTTGGAAATATCATTCTCGCCGACGAGATAAACCGTACTCCCCCGAAAACTCAGAGTGCTTTGCTCGAGGCGATGCAAGAGTATCGCGTGACGGCGGCGGGACAGACTTTCCGACTTGAGCCGCCTTTTTTCGTGCTGGCTACTCAAAACCCTATCGAACAGGAAGGTACCTACCCGCTACCTGAAGCTCAATTGGACAGGTTCATGTTCAACCTGTGGCTCGACTATCCTTCTTCGGATGAGGAGGTGAAAATTGTCCAGACTACCACCAGCGATTATGCCCCTGCCGTGAGGAAGGTTGTCGACGCCTCAGACATACTTTACTTCCAGGATCTTCTGAGAAGGGTTCCGGTATCAGACTCCGTTGTAAAATTTGCGGTCGGGCTTTCGAGCCGTACGCGCCCAAAATTTGACGCGGCACCGGATTTTATCAGGCAGTTTGTCAGTTATGGTGCGGGGCCTCGTGCATCTCAATATTTGATTCTTGCCGCGAAGGCTATTGCGGCACTTGAAAATAGACTCAGTCCGGATATCGATGATGTGAGACGGACAGCCCTGCCGGTCTTGCGCCATCGAATCATAACAAACTTCAACGCAGAAGCAGAAAACATAACCACCCCGGAGATAATTGGCCGACTTCTCGAGGCATAAAGTTGAAAACAAGCAGAGCATCTTTGTTCGTCTTACTTTCATGCTCGACGATCTTCTCCACTCGGTCAGATGCCCGGAATAAGTATTGGGTATTCTTCAAAGACAAGCCGAACGCGGAAGTATTCTACCATTTCTCGAATGGTGTTGCGGCAGAAGGTGCCGATGCCGGCGGGACGTATCAGTCCGAGACCGTCCAGGATTATTTGATCAATGACGGCATCCTTAGCAAACGTGCGATGGATCGGCGATCAAAAGTTCTCCCTCTTAATTCTATTGTCTCAGCTTCCGATTTTCCGGTCTATGGTCCGTATTTAGATAGTTTGAGTTCGGTCGGCTTGACTGTCGATGGCACAAGCCGCTGGTTCAATGCGGCGGTCGTTGTAGCGGATTCCGAACAGATCGTCAGGGCGGAAAGATTTCCGTTTGTCGTAAGCTGGAGAAGAGTTCTGTCAAGCATATTTCATGGGAGCGAATTGACAGCGACGGGGTTTTCTTCCAGGATGCCGATGAGAGTTCGTTCACAGCCGGGCGATTCTAGTTTTTACGGGCCCTCGTATTCGGAATTTGAACTCAGCGGAATTCCGAAAGTGCATTCCCTAGGTGTTAACGGAAGCGGTGTGCTTATCGGAATGCTGGATGCGGGATTTCGGTATGAAACACATGATGCACTGAAAAACATAAAAATTGTCGGAGAACACGACTTCATTCAAAACGATTCGATTACTGCCAATCAACAGGGCGACACACCGGACCAGGACAGTCATGGTACAATGACACTCTCTTTGCTCGGCGCTTATTCGCCGGGTAATTTAGTCGGTGTTTCTTACGGCTCTGAGTTTATGCTTGCGAAGACGGAGCTTATTTATCCCGATCCAGGCGATGTTGACTACAAATCGGAAGAAGATAATTGGGTGGAAGGGATAGAATGGATGGAAGCGCGCGGGGTCGACGTCGTCTCCTCATCGCTCGGCTACAACATTTTTGTGGATTCCTCCGGTGATACTGATTATGCCGAATCCTATTTTTGGTCTCGAGGTGATTTCAACGGGAAAACTGCATTGGCGAGCAGGGCGGCGACAAGGGCGGCAGAGCTTGGCGTCGTCGTCGTTGATGCAATGGGGAATGAATATAATGGTGATGGAACGGTAGGCACGATGGATGTCCCTGCGGATGCAGACAGTATAATTTCCTCAGGTGCTGTGGGATTAGACAGCCTACTTGCGGATTTCAGCTCAACGGGCCCGACTAACGATGGCAGAATCAAACCGGATCTTGTTGCAGATGGAGTCAACAATTTCGTGGCGGATGTTCCCGGACCGGACACATATACCACAATTTACAGCGGCACTTCGTTTTCGACTCCGATCACGGCGGGAGTCGCGGGACTTATTCTTTCCGTTCGGCCAGACCTGACGCCGATGCAGGTGATCGACTTGCTGAAATCGACTGCAGTCAAAGTCAACGATCGGAATTTGTCGGTGAGTATCTCCGGATATCCGAATAATTTTTACGGTTGGGGAATCGTGAACGCGTGGAATGCGATACAGGCTCTTGCCGGCCAATTCACATTCTGGCACGAAGATTCTGTCACGTATTTGGCAATCAGGGCATTCAGCACGCCGGGCATCGATGTTGGGCTCAGCTCGGCATATTATTCGATCAGTAATGGGGGCTATGTCAAAGTTCCGGTATCCCCAGGCGATACGGTCGGTCAATATGTTTTCGGGATCTCGTCACCGATCACGATAAAGGATCAAGTGTCTTTTTATTTTGATCTCGTCGATTCAAGCTCACGACATCTCACGTGGTTGTACCACGATGCGCAATCCCCGTTGACGGTCTCTGGCGCGACGCTATATCCCGGCCTGACCTCTGCGAGCTTTGTGCTTTTCACCAACTATCCAAATCCGTTTAATTCGCAAACGCATGTCGGCGTGGTTTTGAAAAACGATTCTCATGTTTCCGTAGACATCTTTGACATCATCGGCAGGGAAATAAAAACCGTTTTCGATGGTGAATTGGCTTCCGGCTACAAGGATTTCACCTGGGACGGCAGAGGGAACGGCGGTCAGGATGTAAGCAGCGGAGTGTACCTTGTTAGGGTCGATGTTGGCGGATCAATCAAGGTAGTCAAAGCACTTTACCTGAAATAAATTCAGGAACAGGATTTCTGTTGGCACAAATAAGTTTCGACATACCTTTCTATCTTTTGTTTTTGTTCGTTGTGCTGTCATCGGCACTTTCATACATAATGTACAGAAAGATCGAGGGGTTAGCAAAGTCAAAGCAATTTTTTCTCTTCACCCTAAGATTGATTTCTTTTTTTCTGCTTTTTCTCGTAATGACGAATCTTAGCACGGAGATAATTCATTCTCACACCAAAAAACGCGATGTCTTCGCCATCGTCGACGATTCAAGAAGTATGTCTCTATCTGATGGCGCAGTTCAGCGGGCTAGAGTTGTTAGAAGTTTAGTTCAGAGCAAAACATTTCAAAATCTTTCAAGTCAATTTGATATGATTCCCGTTGTATTTGGCGGCGACGTATTGAAGCTGAACGATTTCGATTCTCTAAAGTTCGATCAACCATTTACCAACATCGAATCACCTCTTGCGGAGGCATCAAGATTGGAAACGAATGCTCACGCGGCTTTTGCGATTCTGATCACGGACGGAAATTATAATGAAGGCGGAAATCCCGTCGATATCGCCCGAAATTTACCGTTCCCGGTCTATTCGGTTGGAATCGGAGATTCGACTCAGCCGAAAGACATCATTGCACGGGAAATAATTCCTGCGCCTTCAATTTATGCCGGCAAGCAGAGTATCGTCAGGGCTGTCGTTAGTTCGTTCGGCTTCGGAGGTAAGTCCGTAGCAGTTCAATTGCTGGAAGACAGAAAAATAATCGATTCCCAAAAAATTACTTTGACAGAAGAAGGAAATATCGAGCTCTCATTCGATTATACGCCGGAATCCGTCGGCACACACATATTGAGCGTCCGCGTCTCGCCGCTGAATGGCGAATTCGACCATCGAAATAATTCGACTTCCGTTTCCGTAGATGTCTTGAAGGGAAAGTATTCTGTTCTTCTTGTCGCAGGAGAGCCGGCTTCCGATGTTGCGTCCCTGCGAAGAAATATCGAATCCGACGAAGATTTTGATTTGCAGGTATTGGTTCAACGGGACGGCAATAATTTTTATCAGCCGACAGCCGATGGCAAAGAGAATGAATCCGGTCTTCCTAATGAAACAATATCTCAAAAGTACGATGCCGTGCTGCTCTATGATTTTCCGAATTCACAATCGTCGGGGACTCTTAACCAGATTCGGAGAATTTTGAATTCAACCGCTTATGTTTACTTCGCCGGCAAGGATTTTTCGTCCGAGCAAGTGAAGCGGCTTCCTCGATTGCCCTTTGCTATTCGGGAATTCTCTCCTACATCGTCCGGTGGAGAATTCCAGGTGGGAATATCTCCGGTCAACTCGGGCGAGCCGTCGGCTGATCTTCAACCCCTTTACGCCTTGATCAACGACAATTCGAGTTTGATACCGCCCCTTTACTACCAGAGAATTGAATGCGTGCCGGATTCCGGCGGAGTCCCGCTCGCTGTTCCGGTCCTAAACGGCGTCAGGATGTCATCGCCGATCTTTCTCGTCAGTGAGGAGGGGAGAAGTGCAGCGTTTCTGGCTTACGGTCTCTGGAGAATGCAGCTCATGGGATCGATAAGCGGTCTGAAAAGCGACTTTCTCCAGGATTTTATTGCGACGCTCGTAAGAAATTTGATTAATAGCGGCAAACAAAAGCTTCTTACGGTCAACACAGATAAGAAGAGCTATGACCCATCTGAAGCAATAAATTTCACCTCGCTCCTTGTTGACCAGACAGGTTCTCCGGTCAATGGTGCAGTCATAGACATAAGAATAAGAAACGAAACGACAAGAAAATTTGCGAGTGATGTCCAGTTGAATCGGAGCGGAAATGGGAGTTACACGGGAAGCGCGACTGGATTAGGCGAAGGGAAGTATTCTTATTATGCTCAGGCGAAAACGAGTTCCGGCTTCTTGGGCACGGACAGTGGCACAATTGTCGTGGAATCGCTGAACAAAGAATTCATTCAGACTGCAATGAATGCGCATCTTCTCGAACAAGTCGCATCGGTTACGGGTGGACAGTTCCTGACGCCGCGAGAATTCATCGATGGGAAACTTCCAATTAAGCCTGAGTGGAGCGAGCCCGTAGCGCTGAACAGTGAAAACAAATTCGAGCTGCTTTCTTCGCTGCCAATTCTTGCCCTCGTGTTCCTTCTTCTCGGGATAGAATGGACCATGCGGAAGATTTGGGGATTACCGTAGCGGGTTTCTCGAAATCTCTGGACAGTGAATTCAGGTTGACGAGATGCAGCCGCCGTATTCTTCTTTGCCGCACATTAGATTATTATTTTCGTTTTGCCAGCATGAGTAACTCGACCGGTAACAATGTATTGCATCCTTTGCTCGACAGTTATGTCGGAAACGCCCCGATGTTCCCTTACTCTTCATTCCAAGTGCTTCAAGGTTGGATCCGAAGAAGATTTACCTTCTATGGGAAATACATATTCATTTCCATCTTATCAAATTCACTTAACCTTTTCTTAACATTAAATTAACATCCAAGTCAACGCCTCTGACTAATATTCAAACATGGCTGTTGAAATAGAGGGCATCTTTGTGCCCCAAGAAGCGATAAAAGTTGAAAGGAAATCTGCTGTCCAGGCGGATCATGTCTTCAAGTTTGTTCTGGGAGTTTTCGCATTCTCAGTCGTTGTTTTGCTTGTCTGGCTCGGAATCCAGCTCTACATTTCTTCACTTCCTGCATTTAAAGCGCTGGGCTTCTGGGATTTCATAAAGGGAACCACATGGGATCCGGTGAGTGGAGTCTTCGGCGCTCTTCCATTTATATATGGCACCATTGTTACATCATTTCTCGCGCTTCTCATCGCAACACCTCTTGGAGTGGGAACTGCACTTTTCCTCGCTGAGTTGTCTCCGAAGTGGCTAAAGCGCTCCCTTCAACCGCTCGTCGAACTTTTGGCCGGGATCCCCAGTGTGATTTACGGCTTGTGGGGAATCTTTATCTTATCGCCCTTAATGGCGAACACGGTCGAGCCGTTCTTATCAGCCCGGCTTGGTTTCCTGCCCTTCTTTAGAGGCTATCCGCTTGGCATCGGGTTTCTCACGGCGGCAGTGATTCTCGCCATAATGATAGTGCCCTTCATTATTTCGGTCTCGACGGAAGTCTTGAGCACGGTTCCGACTCCGCTCAAAGAGGGGATGTATGCTCTCGGAGCGACGAGGTGGGAGACGATGAAGAAAGTTGCGCTGCCGTATGCGAGAAGCGGAATATTCGGATCAATTATTCTGGCGTTGGCGAGAGCTTTGGGCGAGACAATGGCGGTCACGATGGTGATTGGTAACACTCCTCAAATCAGCAAGTCCCTTTTCGATCCGGGTTATACGATGGCTGCGGTGATTGCAAATGAATTTACCGAGGCAACTTCAGATTCGTATCTTTCGGCATTGGTTGCTATCGCATTTATTCTTCTGCTGATCACTCTTCTTGTGAATGCCGTGGCAAGGTGGCTGATTTGGCGAACGACGGGCGTAAAGTGAAAGGATCGAAAGCTTCATCGGCGGGAACCGAATTCTCGGGCATAGGTTTTTCTTATTGGCGCAGAAAGGTGACGAGCGGGTTCTTCACGGGTCTTTTTTCTTCGAGTGTTCTGATCGTACTTCTTCCGCTTCTTCTAATTATCGGCTATTTGTTTTTCAAAGGCGCCTCGTCCGTCAATTTGAATTTTTTTATCCATAGGCCCGCTCCTGTCGGAGAGGCTGGCGGAGGTATGGGAAACGGTATTATCGGGTCCCTCTTTATCGTGGGACTTGCGTCTCTTCTCGGCATACCCGTAGGTTTATTAGGAGGGATTTTTCTCGGCGAATTTCCTCACAACAAGCTATCGACGGTGACGAGATTTGTCGCCGATGTCCTTAATGGTACACCTTCTATAGTGATGGGCGTTTTTGCGTATACGGTCGTAGTCCTTCCCATGAAAAGCTTTTCGGCAATTGCGGGTGGATTTGCGCTCGGCGTCATGATGATACCGACGATTATCCGCACGACCGATGAAATTCTCCAAACCGTCCCGCTGACAATTCGCGAAGCTTCCCTCGCACTCGGTGTTCCGTATTGGAGGACCGTTCTCTCAGTTGTTCTCAGAAGTGCGAAGAGCGGCATCGTAACGGGCATACTTCTATCGATCGCGAGAGTTCTCGGCGAAACCGCACCGCTTCTATTCACGAGTTTCAACAATGCGTTCTTCAGCTACAGCTTTACCCAGCCAATCTCGAGTTTGTCCGTACAGATCTTCAGCTATGCTATTTCACCATACGAAGATTGGCACAGGCAGGCATGGGCAGGTGCGCTGGTGCTTGTTGTGGGAATACTTGCAGTGAATCTTGCGGTCAGGGCATTTTCCAGGCAAAAATATGAACAGACAGTATGATAATTTTGTCAGTCATCAGTCACCAACCAATAACCATTTAAGCGGAAACCAGATGAGCTCCGAACTGAATATTGTTGACGGTACCGGCATAGTGGCACAGGATTTAAAAGCATACTTCGGAAACCTGGAAGTTCTTAAGGGAATTAACATATCGATTTCAAAAAAGTTGGTGACCGCTTTCATCGGTCCTTCGGGCTGCGGCAAAACGACGTTCCTGAGAACTCTTAACAGGATGCACGAACTTGCGCCCAACGCTTACATAAAAGGAAGGGTGCTTGTCGACGGAACCGATATATACACATCCAGTGTCGACCCGGTGCTCGTGAGAAGAAAGATCGGGATGGTATTTCAAAAGCCGAATCCGTTTCCGACGATGTCGATTTACGACAATGTTGTGGCGGGGTTGAAACTCACGGGGATGCATCGGCGAAAAGAGCTCGATCAAACGGTAGAGAAAAGCCTTGTTCAGGCTGCGCTTTGGGACGAGGTAAAAGATTCGCTTCATAAATCAGGGGCCAGTCTGTCCGGAGGGCAGCAACAGAGATTATGTATAGCGAGAACTCTTGCGGTCAACCCGGAAGTAATTCTGATGGATGAGCCGGCAAGTGCACTCGACCCCCTTTCAACAGCGAAGATAGAGGAATTAATTTTCCAGCTAAAAAATACTTACACAATCATCATCGTCACTCACAATATGCAGCAGGCAGCGCGCGTAAGCGATTTTACCGCATTCTTCTACTTGGGAGAGCTTATCGAGTTCAGCGCGACGAGTGATATGTTCACTCGGCCGAAGAAGAAACAGACGGAAGACTACATCACCGGCAGATTCGGTTAGGCGCTGAATGCCGGAACGATGAGCCGCATCGTTCCGCCGTTCTGAAATTCAGCTTTTCATCTATTCTATTATTCCTTCTTTTTGATTAAAATAATCCCTATCAAAAAGGAGATTCCTATGAGGACGATGCTCGTTTCCCTAATGTTTCTGATTCAAGTGCCCTTGCTTCCGGGTCAATCATACCACACCATCTTTTCACCGCTAAACCTGCCGACACCAACCGATATTCGTACATCGGATGGAAGACCGGGACCGGCCTACTGGCAGCAGCGGGTGAATTATTCGATCAAAGTGTCTCTGGACACTTCCGCAAGCAAAATCTCTGGGAGCGAAAAGATCACTTATATCAACAATTCTCCTGAGCCTTTGGATCATCTTTGGCTTCAGCTCGATCAGAATCTCTTCAAAGAGGGAAGCCGCGGGAGCTTTGAATTCGATTCTCCGCGCAGCCGGTATAGAGGACCTTTTCAGAATGGCGGCGATGAATTGAGCAGTGTGATCGTGGTGCAGAACGGCAAAGAAGTTCAGTCACATTATATCGTGGACGATACGAGAATGAGGATCGATCTCGTGAAGCCCATCCCCGCTCATGGTGGAACAGTACAATTGGAGATAGCGTGGTCATTCGTGGTCCCGAAATATGGATCGGATCGCCTGGGTAGATTCGAGTCGAAGGACGGCACGATCTACGAGATTGCCCAATGGTATCCTCGATTGTACGTCTATGATGATATCAACGGCTGGAACCCGCAGCCGTATCTTGGTGAAGGCGAGTTTTATCTCGAGTACGGCAACTTTGATGTTGAAATAACTGCGCCGAGAGATTTGATAATAGTTGCCACTGGTATATTGCAGAACCCTGATCAGGTGCTGACGAAAACCGAACGGGAGCGGCTAGCTCTTGCGCGGAAGGTCGATTCAACGGTCCATGTAATTTCAGAAGATGAAATTGCCAAGCCGAGCACGCGACCCGATGGGAAAGGAGACCTGACTTGGAGATACCGTGCAGAAAACGTTCGAGATTTTTCCTGGGCTGCATCCAAAGCGTTCATATGGGATGCCTCTCACTGGGACAATATCTTGCTGATGGCGGTTTATCCACGGGAGGGAGTCTCCACAGATACGTCGAAAGGACCGGGCTGGGAAAAAGACGTGGAGTTCATGAGGCACACGTTTAAGTTTTATTCCGAAACTTATTATCACTTCCCGTATCCGGTCGCGACGAACGTGGCTGGAATTGTCGGAGGGATGGAATATCCGATGATCGTCTTCTGTTCTGTCCGCTCAAGAGGTCAAGGCCTATATTTTGTTACCGACCATGAATTTGGACATGGCTGGTTTCCGATGATGGTCGGAAGCGACGAGCGCCGCTACGCATGGATGGACGAAGGATTTAATACTTTCATAAATTATTACTCGGGTTACGATTATTACGGAGACAAATCGTTCATGGTACGGACCCAGGTCGCCGACACGGTTGCGAAGCGAATGAACTCTCTTATCAACTCCGAATCGATAATGACATTTGCGGACCAGATCAAGCCCGCCGATTATGGCTTTCTTGAATATTTCAAGACGGCGTTCGGATTGAGATTGCTCCGCGAACGGATCATCGGTCCTGAGAGATTCGATCTCGGATTCAAGAATTATATTGAGAGGTGGGCGTTCAAGCATCCACAGCCTGCCGATTTCTTTAGGACTATCCAAGATTACTCCGGCGAGGATTTGAGCTGGTTCTGGCGAGGATGGTTCTATTCGACAGATGTTCTCGATCAGGCGATCGATTCAGTCGTTGCTGATTCGGCCCAGTCGCTCGTCTATATATCAAACAAGGCCAGGCTCGTAATGCCTTTCAAACTTTTGGTGACGTTTGATGACGGAAAGTCAGACAGCTTTGATGTTCCCGTAGAGACGTGGTATCTCGGCAACAGCTGCACGCTGCCAATCTATGATGATAGAAGAATAGATAAAGTTGTGATCGACCCTGACCATGTTTTGCCGGATATAAATCGTGACAACAACGTTTGGGAAAACAAGGATGGCACAACTGCTAAGTAGATTAGATCTCTGAAATGTGAAAGCGGCGAGAGACAGACAATAAAGATTTTGACACGCCTTTATCTCGCGATCCTGTGAATCTTCTCTTCTCCACTACTGGGGAAGAATGCCACTCCTCGACCGAGTTTTCGGAAGGGTTGTCGCTGTAACCTACCGAAATGAAAAAGCTTATGGCAGAGACACCGTGGCATCCAAATTGCAGAAAATGGACAAAACACATCTTCTTATCATCAGTACTTTGAAAGGAAAATCTATAAAATGGCTGAAGAGAACAAATCTGGGAAGGATGGCAAACAGCCAGCCCTCTCAGGCAATGTTGTAACAATTGATGGTAACGAGGCGGCTGCTTATGTCGCCCATAAACTCAACGAAGTAATTGCGATATATCCAATCACCCCATCGTCGCCAATGGGAGAATGGTCGGACGAGTGGTCGGCTCAAGGCAGGCCGAATTTATGGGGAACGATCCCGACTGTCGCCGAGCTGCAGAGCGAAGGCGGCGCCTCCGGGGCTGTCCACGGTGCACTTCAAGCCGGTGCATTGACGACAACTTTCACGGCATCTCAAGGTCTGCTCTTGATGATTCCCAACATGTTTAAGATCGCCGGCGAACTCACTTCGACGGTGTTCCATATTGCGGCGAGATCGGTCGCTGCACATGCTCTTTCAATTTTTGGAGACCACAGCGACGTCATGGCCACAAGGGCGACCGGCTTTGCGATGTTGGCGTCGAATTCTGTTCAGGAGGTAAATGATTTTGCTTTGATAGCCCAGGCTGCGACCTTGAAGGCCCGGGTCCCTTTTCTCCATTTCTTTGACGGCTTCAGAACTTCTCATGAAGTTTTGAAGATCCAGCAGCTGGCTGACGACCAGATGCGTGCCATCATAAATGACGAGCTTATTCGCAAACATCGGGAGCGGGCGCTCTCACCGGACCATCCGATTCTCCGGGGCTCCGCACAAAATCCAGATGTGTTCTTCCAGGCACGAGAAGCGGGGAACAGGTTCTACGATGCCTGCCCGGCATTTGTCCAGGAGGTGATGGACGAGTTCGCGAAAGTGACCGGCAGAAAATACAAGCTCTTTGATTATGTCGGTTCACCCGATGCGGAAAGAGTCATTGTCATGATGGGTTCGGGTGCCGAGGCTGCACATGAGGCCGTTGAGTATTTGACAGGCAAAGGAGAGAAAGTCGGACTGGTTAAGGTAAGATTGTACCGGCCGTTTTCGGTTGAAGCATTCGTTAAATCGTTGCCGAAAACGACGAAGAGCATTGCAGTTCTCGACCGTACAAAAGAGCCGGGAGCCACAGGTGAGCCATTATATACCGATGTGGTAACGGCGTTGACCGAGGCGAGCTCATCAGGGAATCTAACGCTGAAATCATTCCCGAGAATTATCGGAGGAAGATACGGTCTGTCATCGAAGGAATTTACGCCGGCGATGGTGAAAGCAGTGTTCGATGAGATCAAGAAGGATAAGCCCAAGAATCATTTTACCGTCGGCATAGTTGACGATGTGACCAACACGAGTCTGAATTATGATCCCGCGTTCGATACGGAATCGCCGGAAGTGAAGCGGGCCATCTTCTATGGCCTCGGTGCCGATGGGACAGTCGGAGCTAATAAGAACTCGATCAAGATCATCGGCGGGGAAACGGACTTCAATGCTCAGGGCTACTTCGTTTACGACTCAAAGAAATCCGGATCGATCACCATTTCTCACCTTCGTTTCGGGCCCAAGCCGATCCATTCGACTTATCTAATCAACAACGCGAACTTCGTCGGCTGTCACCAGTGGTTCTTCGTTGAGAAGGTCGATGTTCTGGAGAAAGCCGCACCGGGCGGAGTGTTCCTCCTCAATAGCATTTATGGCCCCGATAAAGTTTGGGAAAAATTACCGAGAAACACGCAGAAGCAAATAATAGAAAAGAAATTGAAGTTTTACGTGGTCGATGCGTATAAGGTGGCACGCGAGACAAACATGGGAAGCAGAATCAATACGATCATGCAGACCTGCTTCTTCGCGATATCAGGCGTGCTGCCGCGCGAACAGGCAATTGATCAGATCAAGAAAGCAATCAAGAAAACTTACGGACGAAAAGGCGACCAGGTTGTCCAGCAGAATTTCCAGGCAGTCGATCAAACTTTGGCGAACCTGTTCGAGGTTAAAGTCCCGAATAAAGTGACGAGCACAATTGAAATGCCGCCGGTTGTCTCGGATCGTGCTCCCGATTACGTCAAGAAGGTGACTGCCCCTATGATTGCCGGCAAAGGCGATTCGTTGCCGGTGAGCGCAATGCCAATCGATGGTACATTTCCGACTGCGACCGCGCAGTGGGAGAAACGAAATATAGCGCTCGAAATTCCTGTCTGGGAAACGGACATTTGCATCCAATGCAATAAATGTGTCGTGATTTGTCCGCACGCAAGCATACGTGCCAAGGTCTTCTCGCCTTCCGAAATGTCCAATGCGCCCGCGACATTCAAGGCGGTCGATTTCAAGAGCGCTGAGCACAGAGGCATGAAATATTCTTTGCAGGTAGCTCCGGAAGACTGCACCGGTTGCGGATTGTGTGTTGAGTTCTGTCCCGTGAAGAGCAAGACCGACACGAAGGTTAAGGCTATCAACATGAAGCCGCAGCCGCCGTTACGTGAAGCTGAAAGGGTGAATTACGAGTTCTTCCTGAATATTCCCGAAGTCGATCGCAGAGAAATCAGATTCGACAACGTGAAGGATTCACAATTTTTGCAGCCCCTCTTTGAGTATTCGGGTGCATGTTCAGGTTGCGGCGAGACACCTTACGTTAAGCTTGTGACTCAGTTGTTCGGGGACCGTTCGCTCGTTGCGAATGCCACAGGTTGTTCGTCGATCTATGGCGGCAACCTTCCGACGACTCCTTACACTGTCAATCGCGATGGCCGCGGACCGGCCTGGTCGAATTCATTGTTCGAGGATAATGCGGAATTTGGACTCGGTATGAGACTCGCCGTGGACAAGCAGACCGAGATGGCAAGAGAACTTGTTCAAAAGCTGGCTTCTCAAATCGGCGATCAGCTTGCAAAGGAACTGCTCGAAGCCAAGCAGTCAGATGAAGCAGGCATCTATGAACAGCGACAAAGAGTGAAGGCGTTGAAGGAAAGGTTAAGCCAGATCAAATCTCCCGAAGCGCAGAGCCTTCTGAGTATTGCGGACAACCTCGTCAAGCGAAGCGTTTGGATATTCGGCGGAGATGGATGGGCTTACGATATTGGCTATGGCGGACTGGACCACGTTATTGCTTCAGGCAAGAACGTGAACATACTCGTTTTGGATACCGAAGTGTATTCAAATACTGGCGGGCAGATGTCAAAATCTACATCGCGCGCGGCGGTAGCAAAATTCGCCGCCGCCGGAAAGCCAATGCGGAAAAAAGATCTCTCATTGATGGCTTTGACGTACGGAAATGTTTATGTTGCCCGGGTTGCGATGGGAGCAAACGATGCGCAGTCGGTTCGCGCATTCCTCGAAGCGGAGTCGTATGATGGTCCTTCGATAATTATTGCTTACGCCCATTGCATTGAGCACGGCATCGATATGTCCCTGGGCGCAAGAAATCAGAAGCTCGCCGTCGAGACGGGTTATTGGCCGCTGTTCAGATTCGATCCTCGACAGGTTGCCCAGGGGAAGAATCCGTTCAAGCTGGATTCCAAAGCCCCCAAGGGATCGGTGACAGAATTCACTTCACTTGAAACCCGCTTCAACATTCTGAAGAAGACTCATCCCGATAGAGAAGAGTTCCTGATGAAGCTCGCTCAAGATGATGTATTGCAGAGATGGAAGATGTACGAGCAGCTTTCGAAGGAATATGAGCCTGTGAAAGCGGGCGACGGACCGGGTGTCGCGGCGAAGGCTGCACCGGCAATGAACTGAAGCTACAGCCGGAAGAAAAAAATTGGCACACCGATGATGCACATGTGTGCCGAGGCGCTTGGATCTGCAGGCACGGAACGAATGGATTCAGGACGACAGTTTATTTCAAGTGGTTCGTGTAAGTCTGTCCTGCTTTTTTTTCACGGGATGGTATTTCCCAGTCTCGTGAGTTTAATGAATAAAATTGGATTGATTCATGATAGATCTCAAGACGAAATACCTCGGGCTGGAGCTCAAGAATCCGATCATTCCATCTGCGAGTCCTCTCTCTAGAAGTCTCGACAGCATGAAGCGCCTTGAGGATGCCGGCGCTTCTGCCATCGTCATGTACTCACTCTTCGAGGAAGAGGTGGCTCACGAGAGCGACGAGCTCGACCATTATCTTCATTATGGTACGGAAAGTTTTCCGGAGTCGCTCACCTATTTTCCTAATGCAGAAGAATACAGGCTGGAGCCCGATGCGTACGTTGAGCTCCTAAGGAAAGCGAAAGAATCTTTGAACATACCGGTCATTCCAAGCTTGAACGGAATAACCGGCGGTGGCTGGATCAAGTATGCGAAGCACTTTGAAGAGGCGGGTGCAGATGCCGTAGAGTTGAACGTTTACTATATTCCGACCGACACTAAGCTGACATCCCAGGATGTCGAGGGGCGCTACATTGACATTCTCGCTGCCGTGAAAGATTCGATTAAGATCCCGGTGGCAGTGAAGCTGAGTCCATACTTCAGCTCGCTGGCGAACTTTGCCGCAAGACTCGTAAAAGTCGGTGCAGACGGATTGGTCCTCTTCAATCGTTTCTATCAGCCGAACATAAATCTCGATGAATTGGAAGTTACCCCGGAAGTAATACTGAGTGATTCTTCGGCGAATCGTCTTCCAATGAGATGGATCGCGATTTTTTTCGGAAGGCTCAAGACCGATCTGGCGGCGACCGGCGGAATTCACACTGCGGAAGATGCCATCAAGATGACCATGGCCGGGGCGGATGTGACCATGATGTGCTCGGCATTGCTGCAGAATGGAGTGGGGCACATCAAGAAAGTTCTTGCGGACATGACTCTAT
>Ga0335078_10003778_pt1 | contig 22541 bp, 18 predicted proteins | sample Lox_Sample_32_FD_206711 | JGI IMG/M metagenome (GOLD analysis project Ga0335078, IMG submission 206711) | Soil microbial communities from Loxahatchee National Wildlife Refuge, Florida, United States - Lox_Sample_3.2 | ecosystem: Environmental > Terrestrial > Soil > Wetlands | place: USA... | reverse complement strand
CGGGTGCGATGATCGCGAGCGCCAGGGCAACATAAAGTCCAGCTAGCAGCAACACCGCTCCAATCAGTTCAAGCAGGAAAACAACGACGAAGTAGTGGGAGGTACCCAGTGCCATGAAGAACTGGCCGGCGACGCCTGGGGGCAATGGCATGGGAATGAAATGCAGGAAGCCATTCAGCCCGAAGACAAGAAAGATGACACCCAGCAGGTAGCGAGCGATTGTGGAAGCGGTTTTCATGATGAATCCCCTTTCAGTTCAAGGTCTTAATGTCCGAACTCTGCGGCGCGCCGGTCAGATCGCGGCCGCGACTTCGTTCAGATAGGGCGACAGGAACGCTTCTGCGGAAACCTTGCCCTGTTGCACGTGACCTGTGCCTCCCACCTGAACGAATCTCACGTCATGAATGCCCATGTATCCAAAGATGAATCGGAGGTAGGGAGCCTCATGGTCGAGCGCTGTCATTCCCGACCCTTCTCGGTAGCTGCCGCCGCTGGCGATTATGGCAAGAACTTTCTTGTCGGCCACCAAGCCCTCCGGCCTACCTGAAGCGTTGTAGCGAAACGTCTTTCCGGCGCGCACCACATGATCGATCCAGGCCTTGAGCGCAGCAGGAATGGCGAAGTTGTACATCGGGGCGGCGAGGATAATCTCATCCGCTTCGAGAAGCTCTGCGACCAACTCGTCAGACAGAGCAAGAGCTCTTTTGTGACTTTCAGTGTGGTGTTCCGGCGGTGAAAACGCGCCCTGAATCCAGTCAAGGTCCACGAAGGTGAGTGGAGTTTTCGCGAGATCCCTTTCGATGACGCGCCCACCTGGATTCTTGGCTTTCCAGCTACTTACGGCTGCGTCGCCGAGTTGTCTGGAGATCGAATAATTCCCGCGCGGACTGACGCTGATATAAAGCAAGGTCGCCATGGTCAAGCTCCTCAGTGATGTCGCATCGATATAAACTATATCGATGTCGATATACTAGATGTCGAGTATACTGTCATCGGATTCAGAAATTTTATGAAAACAGTCAAGGCACCGGAAGCGATCCATACCTGGCTCATCTTGTTGAAAGCGCGGCAGGCGATCACGAATTTTCTTCTTCCACCCATCCTCGAGAAGGGCTTGGGGAATTCGGATTTCAGAGTCCTTAGCGTCCTGCTGCACCAGGGCCCACTGCCGGTCAACACGATCGGCCCGAAGGTGGACCTCAATCCAGGGTCGGTAAGTGTGGCTGTGGACCGACTGTATAAGAAAGGGCTGGTCAGCCGGGCGGAGAGCGAATCGGATCGGCGCGTCCGAACGGTCTCCCTTACCCCAAAGGGTCGGGCCATGTTCGTACCGCTGTTCAAGGTGCACACCGCGCTTCTGACACGCGTCTTTGACGAGTTGTCTCCCCAGGAACAAAAGCATCTCGAAGAGTTACTAAAGAAAGTTGGAAGACGCGCCGAAGAGTTGGCCGGCGAGACCGAAACTAAACGGTTGTAACGAATTGTGGAGTAGTGCGCCATCGTCGGTTTCAGTTCTCGAATGCCTTTCCGCAAGTGTTTCGTTCTGCTGAGTTGACGTCGAATGAAGCATTTAAATCATGTTGTGCGAATAATGAGGTGCGCATGGCGCGCGTTTGCGCGTCGCATACATCCTTTGGCGATCGCGCCAGGAGCAGTGCGCAATCATGGATTGAAATGCGCTCAAGAACGGTAGTGACAAACACGAAGCGCTCGAAATCCGGCATTTGCAGGATCATCGGAACATCTATTTGAAGTGCCACCGCTGCGGAGACTTGTGTGGAGCAGTGATGATAGTTGTTAATCACCGTTTGCGCAGCCGCGGCCGAAACCGGACGGGGAACAAGCTCGATCGCAGTGCGAACAATTGCTCGACGAGCCCACGAAATTATCCAGTCCGTTGAAACCGAGCCGTTCAATCTGCAGTCCTTTAGCGCGAGATTAAGGCTCTGCTCTGCCTTTTCCGCACTAGCAGTGAGCAGCAATGCGAGGCGAAGAAGCGGTTTCCGTTCGGATTCGAACAGATTCTCAAATTCCTCAGCAGTTGCATAGTGACTCCGCCCGGCCACTTCCTTTCTTTGGGTTTGACGCCGTAAGCCGATGGCCATATGGTTCCTTTTGCTGTGTGTGATCAGTTGTTCGTTGCGGATGGGATGGCTTCGGCCTCTCCCTCCGTTCTCAACCAACTGCGAGTTAATCCTTTCCGTTTTGCAGGAGGACAATGGATATACCATTCCAGGTCGCTCTTCCTGTTGCATGCGGCGGTCGATCGTCAAGTGCTACAGCACCGACGCCTAGAGTCGCCAGGTGAAAGTGTGCGCAGACGTAATTTCGCACGGCAACTGCCCGCTGGCGTGATTGATCGACGTTCTGGCTGATGCTGCCTCCACTTGCATACCCCTCAACGACCATTGGGTCGTCGAGAATGAAATCGCCGTACTGCGAAACCGCCTGATCTAGATAAGCCTCGCCTTGCTCGCTGAGTTCCTCGCTCCCGTCGCTGCTCTTTCGGAAGATCTGCTCAGCGCCGATCCACAATCTGCGGTTCTTCGAATCGATGAATTCCCTGTCATCTCTATAGAGAGTGGGGGAAAGGTTCGTTAGATTGTAAAAGCCACGCCGCCTGAAGAACCCCCGCAACAGAAAATTGTGCTTGAGCGCTTCGCTCAAATCGGCAAGGTTACCTGTGACTGCATTTGCGGCGGATATCGCTTCTCTCATATTCACGCCCGCGGGAACGCCGCGCGAATCTGGCTCTGTAACATCCGAAATAATCTGCTCGACCTGTCCTGCTGTCGTATCGAGCCGTGAGACCGTCTCATTCACGTTGTTCAGGGTTTGATCCACTTTCTTCGGGAATTCTCTGGACTGAACATCCGCAAGCAGACTATCTAGCCTCTGTGAAGTCGTCTGCAGGTTTGCAGTAGCTTGCTCTGTGTGACCAATGGTGCCGCGAATATCGTTGGCGACGTCTGCGTCGGTGAGAAGCATGCCGGCGGTTCCCTTTCCGGTCTTAAGACCCAGAACAACATCGTTGACATTTGTCAAAGTCCCCTGCGCCTGTGCAATCGTGCTGTTAAGGCCGCCTGAGAGCATCGTCAATTGCCCATTTACGTTGTGTATGGTGGAGTCAAAGTCATCGACTGTGGCAACTGCCTTGTCCAGTAGGTCAGAGAGTTCAATCGCTTCCTTGCTTGGCAGTGTGTCGCCCGAAGCGACCGCAGGCGCAGCGGCGCTACCCGGGCTGATAGAAAGGTAGGTATTGCCGACAATACCTTCTGTGTCGATGGTGACAAGTGAGTCTTTACGGATGATCGGGCGCAACCTGTCATTGATCTGTATCTCTACTCGGAACTTTGAAGATACGGAGCTCGGAATTTGGATCTGCAGGACGCGACCTGCGTCCATGCCTGCAACGCGCACTTTCGAACCCTTTGCGATCCCTGAAAGATCAGAGAACTCGGAATAAAGCGCCAAGTGACGGTCGAATGCCTCGTGGCGGCTGCCGATCATGAAAAGACCAGCTGTGAACAGCGAAAGTCCGGCCAATGTAAACAAACCAACAGATAGATTCCTATTCATGGTTGTCACCGTTCCGATATCAGTCTTCTCGCTGTCTCGTGCTCACTGCTTTCAACTTCGTCAGCCGTGCCAAATGCAATCATGCGGCCTTTGTCGAGGACCGCGAACTTGTCTCCTATCTTTCTCGCCCCATGGACATCATGGGTGACCACCAGAATGGTCGTGTTGTTCTCATTTCGTTGCCGCAGCAACAGATCGTCGATTTCGGAAGCCGTTATCCGGTCTAGCCCGCTGCTTGGTTCGTCAGCAAGCAGCACTCTGGGATTCAGAATCAACGCACGTGCCAGTCCGGCACGCTTCCGCATACCGCCTGAAAGTGCAGATGGCCTTTTTTGTGTGTCACAGGCCAACCCAACCTGCTGTAGAACGTTTCGTACAGCAATGTCGATTTCACCGCGGGGTTTACCGGTAAGGCGCGCGAGGGGTAAAGCCAGGTTCTCATACACCGTCAGATCGTCAAACAAGGCAGCATCCTGAAAGAGAAAGCCCATTTTGCGGCGCACTCTGGAAAGTCCCGCAGCATCCAGCGAGGTAATCTCGTCGTCATCGATCCAAATCTTTCCATGGTCGGGGCGCTGAAGAGCAATTAACAACTTCAATGTCACGCTCTTGCCTGTGCCGCTACGGCCCAGTATGCAGACAATCTCTCCGGCCTTAACTCCAAATGAAACATCGCGCAGAACCTCTTTCTCACCAAATGCCTTTGAAACCTGTTCGAACGCGACGATTGGTTCGTGTGTGTCGGTCATAGGGCGCTCTCTGGAAAAAGAACGAGGATGCATTTCACCAGAATTACATCGGCCAGGATGATGAGAAGTGAAGACATCACAACACTGTTCGTGGCTGCGCGTCCGACGCCCTGCGCGCCTTCATTTGTTGTGTAGCCGAAATAGGATGAAGCCGTTCCGATAATGAACCCAAACACGGATGTCTTAATCACAGGTGCAATGAAGTTTGGCCATTCGACGTACGTGAAGGCACGCGAGAGATAAAGAGCCACGGAAATATGTGAAGCCGCAAACTCGGCGAGATATCCGCCCAACAAGCCGGCAAAATCCATAAAGAGAGTCAAAAGTGGCAGCATCAGCACACAAGCGAGGACACGAGGAACAACCAAGAACTTGAATGAGTCAACGGACAAGGACTCGATACCGTCGATCTGTTCGGTGACTCGCATATTCGCTATCACTGCGCCGATCCCGGCGCCAACCCTGCCGGCCGCCAGCAGCCCTGCAACCAGAGGGCCGATCTCAACAAGAAATGCCATCGCTTGCACACTGGGAATCAGTGCAGTCGCGCCAAAAGTCACCAGAGTTCCGCGAGTGTGCAAGCTCATCACCATGCCCAACGCAAAGCCGGATGCGAGAACAAGAGGGAGCGATCTGGCTCCGACCTCATTCATTTGCATACGGACCTGGTTCGCCTCGAACGGTGGGCTAAAGGTATCCCTGACTGCACGAATACCAAACAAACTGATCTCGCCGAAGAATTCAATCGGATTCAGCATCAAGACGACCTTTCATTCGTGCCTCAGAACCGGCACACTACCCAACCACAACCGAATGCCGAGGAAATCAACGATAAGGAGAAAGTACCTGCCATGCCGTTCTTGGCCTCCGCTGCATTTGCGGTCGCGACCTTCCATGTCTTCGCACAGCGTCGTGAAGCCCGGGAGTTCACCGAGTTAGTTGGGGTGCCGACGTGATTGACCAACGGGCCTTCTCAATCTCTGAACGAAAGTTGCAATGGCCTCTCCAATCTCGTCGGGGCTATCCTCTTGTAACAACTTTCGACCTTTCACCGTGACTTCGGTTTGGTTAGGCCAGCGGCGGATGATCTCGCGCAAGCGGCCGCGTGCCAGCGTCCCCGGTTCGCCATTGATGAACAGCTTCGGAAGATCGCTTTGCGCCAACCAGCTTTCATTCTTGCTGACAACTTGGTTCACGTCTGGGGGCACACCACCGATTGGGAGGGTGCGAGGCCATGACAACATCGCCCTGCGATCTTCACCGGCGTTTCGGAAGGGCTGCCGGTAAACGTTCAACTCATCCTCGGTGAACTGCCGCAGGACGGCCTGAGGAAGGATCTTTTCGACGAATATGTTCTCTTCCAGCACCATTCGCTCGCCTTCCGGCGAGCGGAGCGCTTTGAACAGCGGGTGCGCATAATCGGGAAGATCTGACCAATCCAACGGGGCGGCGATGGCTTCCATGTGCACGATCCCCTGGACGCGGTGACTGTTGTGTCGGGCCCAATCAAATCCGAGGACAGCGCCCCAGTCGTCGAGAACGAGCACGACGCGATCTCCAAGGTCGAGCTGATCCCACAAGTCGAATAGATAGTCCCTGTATGTTGCGAGACGATAGCGGCTCGGCCCAAGGGATGGATCGAGTTTGTCGGATCCGCCCATGCCGATGAAGTCGCAAGCGATGAGGCGTCCCATTCCTTCCAGCTGCGGCAAAACGTTTCGCCATACATATGACGAGGTCGGTTGCCCGTGCTGGAATAGAATTGCATCGCCGGCCCCTTCATCTATGTAGGCCATTCGGCTCCCTTTGACATCGCTATACTTCAACTTTGCGAACGGCTTGCTTCCGATCATTAGGCGTTCTCCTCGATTCCAAGAGCATTGACCAACTAGGATTCATCACGTGCGCGGAGCAGCGGCCGGAATGCCGCGCGGTAGCACCAGGCGATATAGATTTCAAGGACTGTGACAAGGGCCGCAAGACCAATTTCCGGTACAGATGAGGGAACGAACAGGTGCATAACGGCAACATTCACGATGACAGGTGCAAGCACAGTCAACGCGAGCGGTACGAAGCGGCCAATCACGAGCGCGACACCTGTGAGCACATAGATCACGAATAGCAGGGGGAAAAAGTAGCGGCTGGCGATCAGCCCGTCGATGAATACAGCAGCCGCACCCTGGGCCGGTGGCAACGGGAACAGATGCAGAAGCCCGTTCAGTCCAAACCCGAAGAACACTAGCCCAAGGAGAACGCGCGCCGCGACTGTAACAATGGATTTCATGCCGGATTACCTGCCTCTCCTAAGCCGACTACCAGTGGGTTGTATGGAGGTCGTACGAACCGGCCGGAGCGAATTCGCCGGCCACGGCGCGCTCGTGCACTTCCCAAGGCGATGCGCCTGCCTTGCGCGCCGCGATCAGCTTCTCAGGATCGACATTCATGTGCAGGCGAGCAGGCAGATTCTTCAACTGCTCCGTGACCGTCCAGTCACTCGGAAAATTATTGACGTTGAGCTCGATGATGTTCCCGTCAGGATCTGAATAATAGATTGCCGTCTGAATGAACTGGTCCGCAGCCCAGAGGAGCGGGATACCCAATTTCTTGAGCCGCACGTAAGTGCCCAGAAGATCGTCGAGTGTCTGGTATTCGAAGGCGATGTGCTGCACGCGCGCGTGACGGTCCCTTTCGCCATCGCTCGGCAGGCTGGGCGTCGCAAAGAAGGAAAGGCGGTGGTTGCACTCATCGTTGCTGGCAAATGCTACCGTCTTGAACGGTGTTCCCTCAGGCGCATCCACGCGTTTATTCACCGTCATGCCAAGAACCTTGCCGTACCAGTCAAGCATGCCGTCCAGGTTGCCAGTGGTCAGCCCGCAATGCTGCAGTTTCGGATGGACCGTGATCTCGGTATTCATTCCTCTCTCCTGTTTGTCTTTGATTGCGGCGCTCGAGACCATACAGGATTCTGAGCCCTTGGCCCGACACGTCACGCCGTCTTACAGTGCAACGCTCTTGCCATTCACGGGCATTGAAAGCAAGGAGCTTAATCGATGTGCGAACTCGCAGGTTTTGCGAATTTGCGAATTTAGCGATTCGTTCATTGCTCATCTGTTTGCCGGAACCGGAGTTGCCGCGGACTGCGCCGAGGATTTGCTAGGCGGCAGCGGTGTCGCGCCCATGGTCCATGCTTTGAGATCGACGAGCAGATCCAGATTCTCTTGTTCGTCGGTGTCGGGCTCGCCAGGCAAATTGACGCTGCGGCATCACCGCTGCTAGCCGCCCCCTCTGGGGCTGAATAAAGACGTCTCGCTCAAAGCTTCGGGAAAGTTAGCAGTGCAGGGGGCGAGGGCCGAGCGTTGTTCATGCGCTCCAGAAGGTTGAATGGCATTCAGATCATCTCGAAGATTCAATGCTCGACCTTCGCCAATCATTCTCCTTCAATGGATGATTCCGTACGGGTTGGGTTAGATTAGAATTCTCTCGGGTGCTTCCCTGAATAGCGCGTACGTCCACTGAACTACGAGAGCTGCGGAAATTCCCCCTTTTCGCAGTTTGGGGCCGACTACTTCACAGTCTGCAGCTTGGTCGCGTTGGATGGCGCGCAGGTGAAGTTCCGCCATCCGTTGCATGGGCCTTTGACATTCACAGCGAGGATACCGTCGCAACAGGTGACATTCTGACGCCCTGCTCCATTCGGACTTCCTCATCGCGGGAAAAGAATCTATGGCAAGCAGCGTAAATAGTCGCGTGTCGAAAGTGCCAGAACGCGTAACAGCGGCGTCGGCCTTTGCTTATGTGGCAATTGCACTACTTGCCGGTGCGATTTTTGTTGCTGACACCGTGACGCCCTTCGAGTTTTCAGTTTCCGTCCTTTACGTCGTCGTCATACTGATGGGGGGCCGCTTCTTGCGGCGGCGCGGCACAGCCTTGGTAGCCACAACATGTGTCGTACTGGCTCTGACAAGTGCATTCCTGACGCCGCCCAAGGGCGAGGCATTTTTAGGCGTCGCCAATACCTCAATCAGCATTGCGGCCATCACCATCACAAGCTTTCTTGTGCTGCAGAGTCAGGCAAGAGAACTGGTGCTAAAAGAAAATATCGAAGAACGGAAGCGCGCTGAAGAAAGAGTAGGACGGCAGGAGGAGGAACTTCGATCGGTCCTTGATTTGACGCCGCAGCTAGTGGCGGTATTCGGCCCTGACCGGAAACGCCTCTATGCCAACCGGCCCGCGCTTGCCTACATAGGGTTGACGCTTGAGCAATGGCAAGGGGTGGCCGATCCTCTTTGGTTCTTCCATCCGGATGACCGGGACAGTGTTGCAAAGGGCGGGTACAGCGGATCGGGAGATGAAACTCCGCACGAGTTTGAAGCACGCTTTCTTCGAGCGGATGGAGAATATCGATGGTTTCTGTTCCGCGACAATCCGTTGCGCGATGAACAGGGCCGGATCATGCGATGGTACTTGTCGGCAATGGACATTGAGGATCGCAAGCGGGCAGAAGAAGACTTGCGCAAAATCACCGACGAGTTGCAGCGCGTGATGGCCTCGGTCCCGGATTGCCTCTGGAGTGCAGAGATCGATGGACGAGGGAATTGGAGGCATAGTTACTACTCTCCGGCCGTTGAAAAGATTACTGGACGGCCGGCCTCGCACTTCATGCAAGATCGTGGCGCTTGGTTCGGGATCGTTCACCCAGACGACAGAGAGCGTATGGCCATTGCTGCGCAGCGTCTGGCGAGCGGTGAAGTGGATCGGGCAGAAGGTGAGTATCGCATTGTTCATGCGAATGGCGACATCCGCTGGATTCGCGATTCTGCTGTCGCGGCACGATTAGGCCCGCGCCTTCGGGTCGACGGGGTCGTCGGCGATATCACCGTGCGTAAACGGGCTGAAGACGAATTGCTTCGCAGCCAAGCTTACCTGGCCGAAGCACAAAGACTGACCTGCACAGGTAGTTGGGCTTGGGTCGTCAAAGGAGGGAGTCCTAACTACTGGTCCGAAGAGATGTACAGGATTTGGGACTTCGATCCAGCGAACGGCGTGCCGTCTCCGGAAACCGCATGGGAGCGGATTCATTTCGAAGATCGCGAGAAAGTGCGAGAACACATGGAGCGAGCGTTGGCGTTCGCGCTCGCAGAACGCGGTGTGGCGGATCACCGCGTGGTATTCGCGGACGGACTGGCCAGGGAGGTCCATAGGACTCTTCGTTACGGCGAGAACACTTCAGTCGGGGTTGAGACTGCCGACTTTCGGATCGTATTGCCCGATGGCACCACTAAGCACATACGGTTTGCGACCCGCGCTGTTCTTAACCAAGCCGGAGAATTGATTGAATACGTTGGAACTAATGTTGATATCACGGAACCGGTTCGTGCGGAATGGAAGTTGCGGGAAAGCGAGGCGCGCTTCCGGACGCTTGTGGATCACGCGGCCGATGCGATTCTTCTGCGAGGCGATGATGGAAAACTTATCGATGTTAACCAATACGCTTGCGAACTTTTGGGCTATTCACGGGAAGAATTGATCGGGATGACTCCCCGCGACCTCGTGGACCCAAACGAGGATCCAGCTTTCTTCCGATCGGTCGATGAGCGGCTAAGGGCCGGAGAGATCTTCGCCTTTGAATCCGGTCTGCGGCGGAAGGATGGGGTCGTTTTGCCAGTCGAGGTTCGGGTGCGGCCCTTCTCGCAGGGCGGCCAGCGGCTCTACCTGGCGATTGCACGCGACATCACGGAGCGGAAACGCGCCGAAAATGCCTTACGTGCGAGCGAAGCGCGCTTTCGCACTTTCGCAGATCATGCAACAGACTCCTTCTTCGTTCACGATGAGCACGGAAGAATTATTGATGCGAATCGGGAGGCATGCACGAGCCTCGGCTATACGCGTGAAGAGCTGATCGGGATGCATCCATTTGACTTAGATCGCGGACAGGCTACGCCGCCTACGCCGCTGACGAAAGCACGGCTCGAAGCTGGAGAGACTGTCACATTCGAGAGTGTGATCTGCCGAAAAGATGGCAGCCTGTTTCCCGTCGAGTGGCGAATCCGCCCCTACCAGCAAGGCAGTGACCGGTTCGCGCTGTCTTCGGCACGAGACATTACAGAGCGGAAGCGGGCCGAGGCGGAACGTGAGCGACTTCGTGAGTTGGAAGCAGAGTTGGCGCATATTAACCGCGTCAACGTCATTGGCGAAATGACAGCATCGATCGCCCACGAAATCAACCAGCCGCTTTCCGGTGTTGTGAGCAACGGCGAGGCGTGCTTGCTATGGCTCGGGGCCGATTCACCTAATCTGGAGGAAGCTCGCGAGGCTGCCCGGCGAATCGTTCGGGATGGTACAAGGGCGGGCGAGATCATCACACGCATCCGCCGCTTGGCCCGCAAAGCGGCGGCGGCAAAGGCAAAGCTCGACCTGAACGAGAGTGTCAGCGAAGTTCTGGCATTGGTTGCGGATGAAGCACGGAAGAACAAAGTCAGAATTCACGCCGAGTTTGCGAAAGACCTTTCCCCTGTTTTAGGCGATCGCGTCCAGCTTCAGCAGGTGGTGCTCAATATTGTCATGAATGCCCTGGATGCGATGGCACAAAGTGATTCGAAGCAATTGATCATTCGCACTTGGAACGAACTCGATCACGTCAACGTGACGGTTCAGGACACGGGCAATGGACTCAATCCGAGTACGATTGAACGGATGTTCGATCCGTTCTTCAGTACAAAGCCCGGCGGTATGGGTATGGGACTCTCTATCAGCCGTTCGATTGTGCTGAGTCACGGAGGCAGAATCTGGGCCACTGCAGGTGATGGTGCAGGGGCTACGATTCAGTTCACCATTCCGCAGTACCGTGAAGGATAGATTCGATGGGGAAGGTGCACCGACAAGTTAGAGCCCGCATGGCCCTAGGCATACTGCTGGCGTGCTGCGCATGCGCTTTTGCGTCAGAGCCATCCCTCGATATCAGTCAATACGCTCACACCCAGTGGACAAGCCGGGATGGTTTCTTTAAGGGCAACATTTACGCGATGGCCCAGACGTCCGATGGCTATCTCTGGCTCGGCACGGAATTCGGACTGTTTCGCTTCGACGGAATTCACAGCATCCACTGGCAACCTCCCGCGGGCCAGCAATTGCCCGATCAGAACATTAATGCTCTACTCGCTGCTCGCGACGGCACACTCTGGATCGGCACCATGGGCGGCCTTGCTTCCTGGGATGGCAGCAAGCTCACCCTGTACCCAGAGATCGGTTCTCGGTTCGTAGAATCTCTACTCGAAGACCGTAATGGCACGGTGTGGGCCGGTGCACTCTTTAGTCCCAACGCCGGTCCGACCGGACTGCTCTGCGCCATGCGAAGCGGGCGCACACAGTGTTACGGCAAGGATGGTACTTTCGGGATTGCCGTCCCAGGGCTGTATGAGGATAGCTCCGGAACCCTCTGGGTCCTTGCACAATCGGGGCTCTTGCGATGGAAGCCTGGTCCGCCGGTGCACTACGCTACGACACCAGTCGAAGTCACCGCCCTGACAACCTCCGACGATGGACGTCCACTGTTTTCCGTGCGCGGCGGTGGCCTCATGCACCTGGTCGGCGATAGGTCCAAGCCCTACCCGATTCGTGACGCAGGGCATGCGAACAAAATCCTCAGCGATCATGACGTCGATGCCAACAAACTGCTCCGTGACCATGATGGGGGCCTTTGGATCGGGACCGTGGAGAGGGGGCTCATCCACGTGCACGACGGTCGGACTGACGTATTTACGCAGTCGAATGGGCTGTCAGGTGATGTGATCCTGAGTCTCTTCGAGGACCATGAACGCAACATTTGGGTTGCAACCACCGGAGGACTGGACCGCTTTCGAGAACTCCCGGTGACCACAGTCTCTTCGCAGCAAGGTCTGTCGAGTGATGCCAGTCAGTCCGTTCTGGCAGCCAAGGATGGGAGCATTTGGATTGGCGCCCACGATGGTTTGACCAGGTTGAAGAATGGACAGATTAGCATTTTTCGCAAATCAAGCGGGCTGCCGGACGATGAAATCCAGTCCCTGTATCAGGACGCGCAAGGACGAGTGTGGGCAGCCTCGAATTACGGACTGGCATTTTTGAAAGAAGGAAGGTTTGTAGCCTTAAACGCTTTGACATCCAAGCACAAACATTGGTTGCATTTCATCACGGGAGACAAGGCGGGGAACATTTGGATTTCAGAACATGAGAATCTCTTGCACTTGCTGGATGGGCGTTTGGTCGAGAAGGTACCTTGGCCTAAGTTGGGACATCGCGAAAGCGCCGAGGTCTTATTAGCCGACGAAAAGCACGGCGGGGTGTGGGTTGGATACTGGAGCGGTGGAGGCGTCGATTATTTCAAGGATGGTGGGGTCCGCGTAACGTATACGGCCGCCGATGGATTGGGTGAAGGCCATGTCGCGGATCTTGAGTTCGATCGAGATGGTTCGTTGTGGGCCGCTACCCAGGATGGTGGACTTAGCCGCATCAAGGATGGACACATATCTACACTCACAACCAGGAATGGTCTGCCATGCAACGCCATTCACTGGATAAAGGAGGATGACAATCATTCTCTCTGGTTGTATACAGCCTGCGGTCTGGTGCGCATCACGAGGCCCGCACTGGAGGCGTGGATTGCCGATCCCAAACGCACGATAGAAACAACGGTCTGGGATGCCGCGGACGGTGTAAGGCTTCGATCGAGTGCGGCAAGTACCTTCGGTCCTCGCGTCGCCAAGTCCTCCGACGAAAAACTATGGTTCCTGACGGGTGTAGGGGTCCAGGTCGTCGATCCCCATCATCTTGCTTTCAACGAACTCCCCCCGCCAGTGCACATTGAACAAATCATTGCAGACAGAAAAGTATATTGGCAGAACGCAATTGACCGGTCCGCTTCGGAAATTCGCCTGCCTGCGCGGACTCACGACCTGACGATCGATTACACCGCTCTGAGCCTCGTTGCGCCAGAGAAGGTTCATTTCAAGTACAAGCTGGAAGGGCAGGATCCTGACTGGAGAGAGGTGGTGAACGACCACCAGGTGCAGTATTCGAATCTTCCTCCTGGTCATTACAGGTTCCGAGTAATTGCATGCAACAACAGCGGAGTATGGAACGAGCAGGGAGATACGCTTGAATTTTCGGTTGCTCCCGCCTATTACCAGACAAGCTGGTTCCGCGTCCTCTGCGTAGTCGCGTTTCTGGCGCTACTTTGGGCAACCTATCAATGGCGTATCCGGCAACTGGAGGAACAAGAGAAAAAGTTTCGTGAAGCTGTTGAAAGTATGCCAGCTTTGGCGTTTGTAACCTCCTCACATGGAAGTGGCACGTTTGTGAACAAAGGGTGGACCGAATATACGGGGATGAGCATGGAACAGACGGCGACTTCAGGTTGGAAGGCCGCGATGCATCCCGACGATCTGAGAAGAGTTCTCGACCGCGAGCAAGCGGCGCGGGCGACGGGCGAACCGTTTGGCTGCGAAACCCGTATTCGCCGTGGTGCTGACGGTCAGTATCGGTGGTTTCTGGTGCGCGTTGCACCCGTCCACGATAGACGAGGGAAGGTTGTGAAATGGTGCGGGATCGCAACGGACATAGAAGATCGCAAACACGCGGAACAACTACAAGCAGAACTCGCGCATATTAATCGTGTGAACGTGATGGGCGAGATGACAGCATCGATCGCGCACGAAATCAGCCAGCCACTTTCCGGTGTCGTAAGCAACGGCGAGGCCTGCTTGCTGTGGCTCGATGCCGAATTCCCCAATTTGGAGGAAGCCCGAGATGCTGCTCGTCGAATCGTTCGGGATGGTTCAAGGGCGGGTGAAATCATCTCCCGAATCCGTGGCCTCGTTAAGAAATCCCTGCCGCCGAAAGCAAAACTGGATTTGAATGAAACTGTGCGCGAAGTGATTACTCTCCTAGCGGATGAAGCAAAGAGAAGGGGATGCACGATTCAAACAGAATTTGCCGAGGCACTGTGTCCTGTTCTTGGGGATCGTGTGCAGTTGCAGCAGGTGGTGCTCAATCTTGCGGTGAATGCCATGGACGCAATGCGGGATACAGTTTCAAAGCGACTCCGGATCATCACATCCAACAGCGAGCCCGGCCAAGTTTGCGTTGCCGTTCAGGACACGGGAGTAGGACTTGATCCGAACAACCTGACCAAGATCTTCGATCCGTTCTACAGCACAAAATCGGGCATGGGAATGGGATTATCGATCAGTCGTTCAATCGTGCAGAGCCACGGCGGAAAGTTGTGGGCTACTTCGAACGAGGGTGTCGGCTTGACCGTACAGTTCACGCTTCCCCAGTACCGTGAAGGAACTCAGATTGCCTAAACCTGAAGCAATTGTCGCGATTGTTGACGATGACGTGTCCTTTCGGGAGGGCGTCAGTAGCCTCGTACGGGCCGCGGGATGGCGAGTCGAAACGTTTGCGTCGGCAGAAGAATTCCTCGCCCGTCCTCACGCCGATCCTCCCAGTTGCCTTTTGCTCGACTTGCAGCTCCCGGATTTGAGCGGACTGGATCTGCAGAAACGAATTGCCGAAGGTGACCTCGCAATACCAATCGTGTTCATTTCGGGCCATGGTGATATTCCCGCCACAGTCCGCGCGATGAAGGCCGGAGCGGTCGAGTTTCTTACCAAGCCATTCGACAAAGAGCAGCTTTTTTGTGCAATTGCAGAAGCAATGGCACGTGATCGGCGCAATCGAGAAGAGCTAGCTCAATCACACCAGGTGCGGCAACTATATAACTCGCTTACTCAGCGCGAGAAGCAAGTAATGCAGCACGTGGTATTCGGTCTGCTGAACAAGCAAATCGCCGCCGAGCTGACTATCAGTGAGTTCACCGTCAAGCTCCACCGCGGGCGTGTAATGCGAAAGATGCGCGCCAAGTCTCTGGCCGACCTGGTGAGGATGGCTGAAAGGCTAGGACTCCGATCTCGTCAACGTCGCTAGGGGTCACCTCAATCCCTGTTCGTCAGTACTACCAAGGTGTAGCTAGACATCGGCTTCCACGGGATTTAGATATGTTTGATGCAGGCGCTCGTTTCAGTGGTAGACGACGACGATTCGGTTCGCGAAGCGCTGGAGAGCTTGATCCGCTCCGTCGGCCTACTAGCTCGTGTATTTGCCTCGGCCGAACAGTTTCTTGAGTCAGGCGCTGTCGACAAAACTGCCTGCCTGGTATTGGACGTTCTGATGCCTGGAATGAGTGGAATCGAGCTTCATCGAGACCTACTTTCCAAGGGTTACCGGATACCCGTCATTTTCATGACTGCACATGCGTCTGGTGAGGATTGCCGGGCGCAAGCACTTTCTCTCGGTGGGATTGCTTACCTAATCAAACCGTTCCGCAAGAGTGAATTGCTGGATGCCATTTTCAGTGCGCTAAAGCCAAATGAAAGACAAGGCTGACGAGGAGAATTCGTCATGGTCAACATCAACGGTCTTGTTTACGTGGTGGACGATGATGCATCGGCACGGGAAGGCCTGGCCAGTTTTCTTTCAGCAGCTGGGCTAAAGGCACAGACCGCAGCATCAGGTGAAGAATTCCTCGCTATGCCTCGAGCTGAAGTTCCGAGCTGCTTGGTTCTCGACGTGAACCTTCCTGGCCTAAGCGGGATTGACTTGCAGCAGGAGCTCATCAGATGCGGCATCCAGATCCCGATCATATTTGTTACGGGTCACGGCGATATCCCAATGACCGTGCGAGCGCTCAAATCAGGCGCCGCCGAGTTCTTTACGAAGCCAACGAACAATCAACTGTTACTCGATGCTGTCCGGCAATGCATCGCCCGTCGTCAGGTAGCCATTGATGATCGCAAGCACGCAGTAGAGAGACTGCAACATGAAAATGTTGTCCTGCGCGAGGAGATTGATCACGCATTCATGTTCGAGGAGGTTGTTGGCACTGCGGCCGCGCTGAAGCGAGTGCTTGCAGCGGTCTCTAAGGTGGCGCCGACCGACTCAACCGTCCTCATTACCGGCGAAACTGGTACGGGCAAAGAACTGATTGCGCGTGCGATTCACAAGAAATCGGCTCGGGCCAACAAGCCATTTGTCACAGTGAACTGCGCAGCGATTCCTCAATCGCTGATTTCCTCAGAGCTTTTTGGGCACGAAAAAGGAGCGTTCACAGGCGCCCTGCAGCGCCGGCCAGGGAGGTTTGAAGTAGCGGAAGGAGGGACGATCTTTCTGGATGAAGTGGGCGAGTTGCCTTCCGAAACGCAGATCGCTTTGTTGCGTGTCTTGCAGGAGAAGGAATTCCAGCGCGTAGGTGGAAGCCAGACCATTCGAATGAATGTGCGCGTCCTTGCAGCCACCAACCGCGACTTGCAGAAGGCGATTGCTGTAGATGCCTTCCGGCAGGATCTGTTCTATCGTCTGAATGTCTTCCCTATCCAGATCCCTCCCCTTCGGGAGCGGACAGAGGACATTCCGATGCTGGTCGATTACTTCGTCGACAGGTTTGCGAGAAAGACCGGCAAAAGAATTCGAAACATCGAAAAGTCGGCGAGCGATCTGCTCATGTGTTACGGTTGGCCCGGCAACATTCGAGAGTTACAGAACGTTATCGAACGGGCTGTGATCCTTTGCGATGGCGACACATTGGCGATTGATGAATCCTGGCTGTTGCAAACAGTTCCAGCGATTCACAGCATCGAAGGATCTCTCAGCAGGATGAGCACCACGGAAGAGAAAGAACTCATCGAAAAGGCGCTCATGGAATCCGTAGGCAGGGTGTCCGGCTCTTCCGGCGCGGCAGCACGGCTGGGCGTTGCCGCCTCGACCCTGGAATACAAAATCCGTCAACTAAAGATCAATAAATACAGTTTCAAGAAAAGTCTCCAAGACGCGTGAAGGTTCCATAGAATGGCGATTACGCTTTCGAGATTCGTTCCCATGCATCACCGTTCTGCCGATGCCAACGCAGCTTGATCCACAGGTTCGTCGTGTAATCGGATTTGAGCGTCTATGAGCGCCGCGACGCGATCCCATACCCGGGGATCGTTCTCAATCGAATGGTGGGGTTTGTTGAATGTGCGAGCGAACCACGGAAAGTTCCCGCAATCTACGGACCGGCGTGTGTAGGCCATAGGAAAGTCGCCTAGAATCCTTGTCCGAGCAGGATCGATTGCTACGATACCCGCTCGGCCGTGCAGTAGTCCTCGCGATTGGAAAAAGTTGACCGCCTCTTTGACGTTTGCGGGGATGGAGTAGGGATCCTGGAACGGTTTAGAGACGATGTCGATCTGGATAGTAAGCAATACGGGGATATCGAGCTTCTCCAATGCGTGGGCGAACGCAATCGTTTCCGATGCTCCCCAACTATGGCCGAACAGGATGATCCTTGCATGCTCTCTTTCGGAAGCTGTCAGGACACCGTCGCAATTCGTGTCGAGCAGCCTCAGCACTTGCCGCAAGGCCACCTTGCCATCATGGTTTGAGAACACTTCGCCATAGACGGCGGAAGCATAGTGTTCCTGCAGATAATCGGCGAACCAGACCTCTGGATGGTTCTTGTCTCCGCGTCTGACAAACCCGCCGAGAAATCCAATTACAAGGGTTCTTTGCAATTCACGCTCATTGCCATGCGTCCGATCCTTGCGGCAGATATGCTCCAGTGCCTCTCTGATCTGTGGCTTTGCAGATGAATCGAGGCACGCCGATTCGATCGGGCTTGAGGGCGCGCTGGGTTTTTCCACGCGGCAACCGGAAGGCTGCGCGGCCGCAGCGAAACAGCATAACGCGCTGAGAATCGAGATCGCAGCGCGCAGGCCAATGAGCATCATCCCGCACCGCGCGAAGACCATCCCAAAGTGTTCAGAAGCGCGCTTAGGGCAACTGGGCGCCTGATCATGATTCGCCTTCATCCGGCCTCCGACGTCCTCTCCTGTGATTCGCACGAAGTTCGCGAATACAACTCCTGAGATGTTCAGCGGACGCCGTGGTTCCATTCGGATTCGTGGTCGCCATCTGTCTTCCCCGACCGGAGTTAGTAAGAAGCTATCCGCTTTGCGTGCGGCGATTGCATTCATATCAGCGATGTATCTTCTGTTATCTCGACGAACTTTGCGCGAAATAGCGCGCCCTCGGTTGCACTTCCGGACTTGGTCCAGGGACACCTGTGCTGTCTTCACGAATCCGATTCTCAAAAACTGCGAATTCGCAAATCCTGCGATAGATGCCGTGCCCAAGTTCGATGTGTTTTCAGGAACTTAAGAATGGTCACGCTCTTGCATAGGAGATGTCAGGATGTAGCGCATGTTCAGAATTCAGAGGTCCCCGAATGAAAACATCGTTTTTGCGTTGAGCGGTCAGATCGAAGCAGAGCATCTGAGCGAATTGCAGCAAATGCTAAATGACGAAGCACCCGCGTCAGGAATAGTGCTGGATCTGAAAGAGCTTGTTTTGGTTGACAACTCAGTAGCGGAATACCTAGCCCGTTGCGAAGCTGCTGGAATGACTTTCGAAAACTGTCCGGGCTATGTTCGCAGGTGGATCGACCAAGTCAAAGAAAAAGCCAAATGACTCACAGGCAGGATCTGTTCTTCCATCCGGCAAATTGAGAAAACGCCTCAGCGACAGTCAAAGAGAACGCGAACCAACCGGGCCATTTTTGCAAGGCATTCATGCGGAAGCTTTGAACCGGATACATGCGCTTCAGTACTGAACTTTCTGAATCGAAGTTCGTGAATTCAATCGTTTCAAGACTGCCCAAGCGGAAGAGTGCAATTTCGGGAGGCAAGAATGAACCGAGTCAAGCAGAACGTAGGTCGCCGACTAGCCCATCATGGGACCTCTCGGGCTATTGCAGTTTTCTTCACGGTGTTTCTTGCTGCCGCGCAACCCAGTGCGTTTTGCCAGTCGAACTCGATCAGCGGAAGCATCCCCAATGGACCGGCGACGGACGAAGTCCTGCACTTGACCTTGCACGATGCCATTCAACGGGGCCTGCAGTACAACCTGGCGGAGATACAAAGTGGCCAGAATACGAGCATCGCCCGAGGCGAGCGATTGATTGCGTTGAGCAAGCTGTTACCCCAAGTGAATGGCGACGCATCGGAAGAAATTCAGCAACTCGACTTGTCGTCATTGGGGCTCAAGGTTCCGGGGGTTCCAAACGTCATTGGTCCGTTTGGGGTCGGTTCGGTCGAAGGAACAATCAACCAGACAGTCTTCAGCACCGAATTGATGCGGCGCTTTCGCGCAGAGCGTTCAGCGGAGCAGGCTGCACAACTGAACTATCAGGACACGCTGGATCTGGTCACACTTTCTGTGGGGAATGCCTATCTGTTGGTCATCGAGGCACGTTCCCGGATTGAGGCGCAGGAAGCCCAAGTGCGGAATGCACGTGTTCTGTTCGATCAGGCCCGCGATGAAGTCGAAGCGGGGACGGCGCCGCGTATCGACCAGACGCAAACTGAAGTGCAACTTCATAGCGAGGAGTACACGCTCAGCGTAGCGCGCAACAATTTCGCGGTGGCAAAGCTCGAACTTGCGAGAGCCATCGGGTTGCCCCTGGGCCAGGAGTTTGATCTTACCGACCAGTTACCGTTCGCCGAGTTCAACTCACCCAATCTGGACGAGGCACTTTCGATTGCCTACCGCTCGCGCAGCGACCTGAAAGCGGCAGTCTCTTCACAGCGCTCCGCTGCAGAGAGTCTATCGGCGGCCCGAATGGAAAGACTCCCGGTCATCACCGCAGGCGGGCGCTATGGAGACCAGGGAACAACTTTCGGTCACTCGCACGGAGAGTTCACATTCCAAGGCGAGCTGAGTGTGCCGCTGTTTACCGGCGGCCGGATCAAAGGCGAAATTGCGGAAGCAGAAGCCACACTGCGGCAGCGAGTAGCAGAGTCAGAAAACTTGCGGGGGCAAATCGACTACGACGTCCGCACAGCCTTTCTGAATCTCAATGCCGCTAATGAACAAGTAACGGTGGCCAAGCAAAACGTCGATCTTGCCAACGATAACCTCACCCGCTCGAAAGATCGCTTTGCCTCAGGTGTTACCAACAGCGTCGAAGTCGTGCAGGCCGAGCAGTCTCTGGCCAACGCCGACGACCAATACATCACGAGCCTCTACAGTTACAACTTTGCCAAGCTCTCGCTGGCACGCGCACTTGGAGTAGCACGCACGAGTTTCGAACAGTATCTCGGAGGGAAATGATGTCGACCCAACAGATCAGTGCAGAGGAAATGAAATCGCCCGCCGTCGCCGAGAAGCCGTGCGAAGTCGACGATGAACTCCGAGTGGAGGACGAGAGAGGTGATCCCGAGGCTCACAGGACCTCGGTCAGCACTAAGAAGATAGTGGCGCTCATAGCATGCTTACTAGTCGCTATTGCTGCAGGGATCCTTATCTATAGGGCGCTCCTGTATGAGGGCACCGATGACGCTCAGGTACAAGGACACATCATGCCCTTGAGCGCGCGGGTTAGCGGCCAGATTCTCAAGGTCGAATGCGAACAGGGGCAGATCGTGCATGCCGGCGACATTCTGGTCGTGATCGATCCCAGGGATTACACGGTGGCAAGGAATCAGGCCGCAGCGGATCTCGCGGATGCGGAGGCTGCGGCGATCAGCTCGCACCTCAGTGTTCCCATCACTTCAGCGAGCGCATTCAGCACGCTGGATTCCGCGCAAGCCGCTGTGAAAAATGCTGAAGCAGGGGTTGCTGCGGCGCAACAAAACCTGCAGGCGGACCAAGCCGCATTGCAGCAAGCAGAAGCGAACGCGGCAAGAACCGATGCCGACCTCGCCCGCTATGAACAACTGGTAAAGAAGGAGGATATCTCACAACAGCAGTACGATGCCGCTCTTTCCTCTGCACGTGCAAACCAGGCCGCGGTCAAAACGGCTGAAGCCATTGTTGCCGCGGCGGGACAAGCTCTTCAGCAAGCCCAGGGAAGGCTGGTGCAGGCAAAGGCTGACCTGCGCAGTGCGCAAACCGCACCCAAGCAGGTCTTGCTCACTGATGCCAAAGCACGATCCGCTGAGGCTCAAGTGGCGTTACGTAAGGCGAGGCTGGAACAGGCACAGCTCAATCTCGACTACACGATCATCCGCTCACCAGTCACTGGAGTTGTGGGCAAGCGGACCGCCGAAATAGGACAAAACGCAAGCGTCGGCCAAGAACTCATTGATGTCGTTCCCCTTGATGACATCTGGGTGGTCGCAAATTTCAAAGAGACTCAACTCGCACATATGAAGCCTAAACAGCCGGTCGACATCCGGGTGGACGCATACGGCCGCAAGTGGACAGGGCATGTGAGCAATCTCGGAGGCGGGACCGGCTCTGTGTTCAGTCTGATTCCTCCTGAAAACGCCACCGGGAACTATGTGAAGGTTGTTCAGCGCATACCGGTGCGCATCGATTTCGATCGGCAGGATCGAGGCAACTTCAATGCAGAAGGTCTTTTAAAGCCGGGGATGTCGGTCGAACCGGAGGTAAAGGTCCGATGAGTACTGCAGCCGCCATCGCGAACGAAACCGCGATCTGGAAGCCGAGAGTCAACCCGTGGTTGATAGGAACCGTGGTATCGCTCGCGGCGTTTATGGAGGTGCTCGACTCGAGCATCGCGAATGTTGCTCTGCCTCATATCGGAGGGAGTCTAGGCGCCAGCAACAGCGAGAGCACATGGGTGCTCACAAGCTATCTGGTCGCGAATGCGGTTGTACTCCCCATCACCGGATTTTTGGTTGGATTCATGGGGCGGAAGAAGTTCTTCATGATGTGTATCGCCCTTTTTACAGTGAGCTCGTTCCTGTGCGGCATTGCGCCAAGTCTCGGGCTGTTGTTGGTCTTCCGGATTGCGCAAGGCGCCTTTGGAGGCGGTCTCCAACCGATGGCCCAAGCAATCTTGGCCGACACCTTTCCGCCGGAAAAACGCGGACTGGCTTTCGCACTCTATGGAGTAACCGCTGTGTGCGGGCCGGTGCTCGGTCCGACACTCGGGGGCTGGATCACGGACAACTACACCTGGCGATGGATCTTTTACATCAATGTTCCCGTTGGGATTTTATCCCTGCTGCTCGTCCAAATGCTTCTCGAAGATCCTCCGTACCTAAAGCGGATCAAGAGAGGGCTTGCCCGTTTCGATGTCCTGGGATTCTCGTTTCTAACGATCGGAGTTGCATCCCTCCAGGTTGTTCTTGACAAGGGGCAGGAGGACGACTGGTTCTCTTCACGATTCATCGTTAC
>Ga0335078_10003777_pt1 | contig 22543 bp, 19 predicted proteins | sample Lox_Sample_32_FD_206711 | JGI IMG/M metagenome (GOLD analysis project Ga0335078, IMG submission 206711) | Soil microbial communities from Loxahatchee National Wildlife Refuge, Florida, United States - Lox_Sample_3.2 | ecosystem: Environmental > Terrestrial > Soil > Wetlands | place: USA... | reverse complement strand
TCAGGCAATTCCCATAACCCAACTCGTCATAAACTCTCCAACAATGTTGGGCTCGCTCCGCTACCCTGACCCAGCCGATTGTTGTTTGAGCCAATGAACTATCGTTGGCCACACATTCTTGAGTACGGTGCTGCCGACGAATAAGCCGACGTGGCTACCCGATACTGTTGCTTTTCGCACGTGTCGTGGTGGAGTACGTACAAGTGTTTCGGTTGCGAACAATTGCGGCGGTGCTACCAGTTCGTCGTCCGCCGCCGCCAATAGAAAAAGCGGCATATTAAGTGTAGTTAGATCGATCCGTTTCCCCAATGCAACAAACTTTGCGGCGGCGAGTTCGTTGCGCTTATAGAGCTTTTCGACTACTTCCAAGAAAAATTTGCCCGGTAGATCAACCGTCCAGGCATACCAATCGCGGAACACCGCTTCTAGCCGTTTGAAGGACGGAGACTCGAGGCCATCGTTTGTTTGCAGAACTTTCCAAGCGTCCTCGGTCGTCACTAGATCGGTCCCCCAAAATTTCATTACTTTGCGCCCTGGGACCACGCCATCTCCTAACTGCACGAGCTCCTCAAAGACCGGAAGCGGACTTGCGTCAGCAAGCGTTGACAATGTGGACGTGCAGGCTGCTATGTCGATAGGCGCCCCTGCTAATACCAATTTTCGGACTTTGGCCGGAAACCGCGCTGCATAAGCAAGCGCCATCCAGCCGCCTTGACAGAGCCCTATAAGATCGATCGGTTGGGCGAATTCGTCGACAAGGATATTAAGGTCTGCAAGATAATTATCTATGCTGAGAAAGCACATCTCCTTATTCGCGGAGCGCCAATCAGTGACGAAAAGTCTTTGAATTCCGGCACGTAACAGGGCTTCAACCAGGCTATGGTCAGGAGCAAGATCGGTTATCGAAGACCCGTGCAGGGAGAATGGGGCACACACGAGTGTCGGCTCCCCTCGTTTCCCAGTGCCAAAACAGCGCATGCGTGCAGTCTGGAGCTCTAGCGCGATCGTATGCGGTGTCGCCCATTTTGGCTCGCGGATCTCTAAATGATCGCCCCCCGCTGCGAGATCGGCGAATTGGCGAGCAGCAAACGCGTTGAACTCACTTACGGAGGCGGCGGCAAATGCCGGCCAGAGAAAAAGCAAATTAGGTGTATAATGACTTGCCGGCTCGTACATGGTGCATTAGCCCAGGCCTACGCAACAGGTATGGCAAATGAAGATATCCCTCTTTGTCCGCAACGTTGAGGCGTACGCGTTTTCCTTTTGACTCGTGCTCTCGCGCCGAGGGGCGCCAGCGTCAACTACAATTAACAAAGCTGCCAGCGTGAGCTACGGCTTGAGTTGTATCTAGTCGACTTTATAGCGTGGGAATTTCTGGAGTTCTTTCGTTTTATCTGCAAGGGTGGGCTCGCCCATAGCCACGCCTCACTGAAGCCGCATGTCCGACGATGGCGTCGAGGACTTTTTCTGACATGCCGCTTCGGAAACCTACAGCCTTGAACGTGTGTCGCCACGCGTGATTACGATCACACCGGTCAATTGAAATGACACGCGGGAGCAATTTCGCGCTAACGGCTCGGCTGTGTCTCTTGGACAAAGTCGTGCCCGTCACAGAAACCGAGCGAACCGAGAGTTCAAGAGCTTCTCACTGGAACGTGCACTCACACCGGATTTTGAATTCCCGTGACCAGCACGGTGTGTCCCTAAAGGTTATCCCTATTGTCCCTCATAGACTAAGCTAAGTATTTGATTTTGTTACTTTGGCGCTCCCTACGGGACGGAGAAAGTCGACCCTTGACGCGCCATACACCGTTGCAGCAAGCCATGTTACTGGAACCTCGGACCAGTTTGAGCTGTCCCTGATGGGTGTCCCTAACGAGTCCATGCGCCAAGTGACTATCCATTCCGCGACAATGGTTCGGCCAACTGGTGGCTTCGGCTGCAACGTTACGCAAAATCCAAAGCCTCGTCAGCCCCAATCAAGTGCTCCCCGGGGCCTCGATCCCTTCCGCGTCGCCGCGATGGGTGATGAAAGCGTCACCCATCATTAGTTATTCGATTGTCCAGAACCACCCGGCGTGAGATCTTCCGCGCGGTCTCCCACCGCACGTTCGCGCCGATACTTCGAGAGCAGGCAGAGCCCTCGCCCCCGCTTCCACCTAATTTCCACCTAATAATGTATCGCGGAGCGACGCCTTGGTCGCTCAAGCGATAGAATCCGCATGGCCGAGACCGGCTTCACGCTCGGTCCACGACAGCCCGGCCCGGCGCGCCACGCGTTGAATCATCCCTTGCCACGCCGATATAGGTATGCAATGCCGCAAGGGAGTGGATTGAGCCCACCTTCCCCCCAAGTTTCCGAGATGGCCGCACGTCCCTACGGACGATTGCGCTGCTCTTTAATGCGACGGTTTGCGTGAGAGACGAATTTACACAACCGACAAAAGACCGGGTCGGAAGGCGCGCTGGATGGGTTTGCTCCAATCCCGAGTGCCGGTGCGCGACCGTCGGCGCCGCCGAGGGAGATGAAGACGTCATTAATGTTGGCGTCGCCGCGCACATCACGGCCGCATCCCCCGATGGGCCTCGCTACGAACCGTCCCTGACCAGCGAGCAACGGCGCCATCACAGCAACGGCATTTGGCTTTGCCAGAAGGATGCCAAAACTATCGACTCGGACGACAAACACTTCACCGTCGAGATATTGCGGACGTGGAAACGCGACGCCGAAAGGCGTTCGTTCCAGGCCATCGTGGCGCCCGAAGCGCAGCGGGACAAACAGGTCGCCGCCGCCACTATTGATGCTGCGGTCAAGGTTCTCATCGATCGACTGGGCCTTCCGGCGCAAGACGACGTCGATACCGTTGCGGCGAGGTTGATCGCCGCGGCGGCGACCGATGTCACGGCCTTTAAGCGCATGGCGGGATCGCCCCGGCATGCCATCGCGCTGAACCTCCGCATGATCGATGGCCACAACGAGCGCGCCTTCCAGGTTTCGGGCCTCGCGGCGGCGCTAGACACATTCAAAGACATCACCGTCATCGCGCCGCCCGGAACGGGCAAGACGACCACGCTTCTGCAGGTCGCGGAAGCCGTCGTGCAATCGGCGTGCTCGGTGCCGCTGTTAGTTCCGCTGGGAGAATGGGCATCGCAGGGCGGATCGCTCCTACAGTCGGTACTGCAGCGGGCCGCCTTTCAGGGCATGCGCGAGCAGCATTTCATGCTGCTGGCGCATCACGGGCGGCTTGTTCTTCTCTTGGACGGCTGGAACGAGCTCGATCGGGAAGCTCGGCTTCGCGCTTCGTCCGAGATCAAGCGGCTGCGGCGCGATTTTTGGTCGCTCGGAATCGTCGTCAGCACGCGGCGGCAGGCGCTCGACGTCCCGATCGGCGGCCCGCTGGTCCAGATTGATGTTCTTACCAACGCGCAGCAGCTTGAGATTGCGCGCGCGCTCGGGGGGCAGCGAGGCCAAGCTCTGCTGGACCGGGCGGCGCGAACACCGGGGGTACGCTCGCTCGTTTCCATTCCTCTCTATTTGACCGCGCTGCTTTTACAGGCTCCGGGCGGAGCCATGCCGACCACTAAGGAAGCGGTTCTGGGCCTTTTTGTCGCCGAGCACGAGCGCGCCGGCGAAAGGGCGGAAGCGCTGCGCGCCGCGCTCTCCGGGCATCATGCCGAGGTCTTGACGGCGCTGGCGGTCGAAGCGACGCGAACGGCCAACACCGCGATATCCGAGGCTCGCGCGTGCCTAGTCGTCAAGCAGGAGGAAGATCGGCTGGTGGAGGCGGGGCAGATCACGCCGCCGGCGCCGGCGGCGGTGCTCGATCTGTTCGTCGATCAGCACACTTTGGTCCGCGCCGGCGGCGAGCCGGCGGCGCTCTCCTTTCAGCACCAGCAATTTCAGGAGTGGTACGCCTCGTTCGAGGTGGAGCAGCTGATGCGAAAAGCGGCGCTCGGCGACCGCGCCGCCCAGCATCGATTGCGGGTGGACATACTCGACCAGCCGGCATGGGAAGAACCGATACTGTTCGCCTGCGAGCGCGCGTCGCGTGGCGACCGGGCCGGTATCGAAGCCGTCGCGGCGGCCATAACCACGGCATTGCCCATCGATCCGATCCTGGCCGCCGAAATGATCTATCGCGCCGCCGAGGGCGTCTGGGCCATCGTGCGGGACAACGTGCTGGCTTTCATCGGTCGGTGGCACGCGCCGGGCGTGGTCGATCGGGCCGTGCGATTTATGATCACGTCAGGCCGTCCGGAATTCGCGGAGGAAGTTTGGCCGCTCGTAGAGAACGCGGATTCGCAAGTCCATCTCAGCGTCATGCGCGCGGCGCGCCGCTTCCGCCCTTCCGTGCTAGGCCCCGACGCCAGGGCGCGGTTCGCCAGGCTGCCGCAAGACATACGCCATCATGTCTTGGCCGAGCTGGTGATGCAGGGCGGCCCCGAAGGCATCGAGCTCGCAACGTCCGTGGCGCGGAACGACCCGACCGCCGAGGTGCAGTTCGCGGTTGTCGAAGCCCTTCTGTTCCGCCGGGCGGAGCAAACGGCTGTTGATCTGCTGGCCGCGGCTTCCCCACAGGTTTGGCCGATGCTCGCGGCGAAGGGCTACGCGAACGAAATCGCCGATCAGGGTACGCGCGAACACATAGGAAGGGAGCGAGAGCGGTTGTTGCAATGTGAAGCGGCGCCCCTGGCGCGGATCGGTTGGGTTTTGGCGTCGCCCAACCCAAGCGAAGCGGACAAGCAACAGATCGCGCCGGCGATCGACGCCGCCGATTTTCCGCCTCGCGATCAGAACGCCTCGTGGCAAGCGCAAAGAGCGTGGGAGCGCTATCCCGAGCAAGTCGCGCAAGGCTTGCTGCGGCGCCTTGAGGCGGGGCGCGACTTGCCTTACCGCGCGAGCGAGATGCTGGCGGCTGTGGCGCCCATCGATGACGGCCCAATCGCCGCCACGGCCGTCAATCTAAATGCACCGCCGCCGCTTGCGCATGCCGCGGCCAGCATCATCGGTCCACGCACCGCTCAGACCTTGATCGATTCGCTTTTGGCGCTCGCGGACAAAATGGCGGCGGCGGGCGGGCGATACGATAAAGCAGCCAGCGAGCGATACCATAATCTGAAGGATCGAATTCGAGTCACGCGACAGACGTCCTTCGCGTCGGCTTTGTTATCTCGAGGCCAAACCGATCTTCCGCATCGGATCGGGTTGCTGGCAGATTTGCTAGCCGGTCACGGAACAGACGAAGCGCGCCGAAACCCCTTTGTTGTGGAGGACGATGTTCGCAGGCCGTTGATCGACCTGGTTCATCGTTGGGCCGAGACGCTGTTATCGTCTGCGGAGAGCAAACGGCATCAGCTTGCCGAAGTCGGGAGGGCGATTGGGCGCCTCGCGGCGACGGGGCTGGCCAGCGACTTGCGGCGTCTTCTGGCCACCGATCTAGAGCGCTGGCGGGCATTACGGGCGCGGCGATCGGATCGCTCGGCCGCGGCGCAAATGACCATCGAAGAGCGGTCCGATGCTGCCCATAACTGGACGAACCGCTACCGCGAAGCGTTTGCCGCCATCGGCGGCGAAGCAGTCGTCGAAACTATGCGCGCATATCTGGAAGACGAGGACTTCGGATTCGAGGCGGGCTTGGTTCTGAAGGAGATCAGGGACCGGCAGCAGAACACGCCGGCAGCCTCGCCGCTGAAGGCTTGGCCGGATTTTTCGACGGTCGCGGCTCGCCGCGAACAGCGCCGCACCGAGGCAGCGACAGCCGCCGTCCCCGCCGCCGCGATGATTTTCGCCGCAATCGAACGGATGGCGGCGCCGACCAGCAGCGAGAAACGCCAGCGCTTGGCAATCGCGCTCGGCCGTGTCGGCTTGAGCATGCCGCATGGGGACCAAACGGTGGCGATCAATGCGTTGCTTGCGCTCCCGCAGCCCCTGCGCGGCAAGCGGGAATTGCTGGCAGCATTGGTCCTTGATGGCGAAGTTATTAGCGCTGAACTCCCGCTGCAGGCCATCCGGGAGTGGCTTGCGGATTCACAAGAGAAAGCGTGGATGCGTCGCGAAGGCCTGTGGGAAGTCGAACGCTGGCTCCAACTGTTGCCATTTTCCGACCGGCCAGCGGCGGTGATCGAGGGCATGGATATGGTCCTCGGCGCGGCGCCGTACGTCGAAGGTGTGGAACGCGTGGTATCGGCGCTTGGGGACGCGCCCGGCGAAGAATCGGAGGGCGCGCTGCAAGAATTAATGCGTCGGCATCCGCAATTGGTTTTCCGCCAGGATTGGGCCCGCGCCATTATCAAACGCGGAACGCGATCGGCAGCGATCATGCTCATGGATTTTGCTGCCAGCGGCGGCGTCGGCCGCGGAGCAGACGCGGGAGATGCCTATTGGATGGCCCGCGAACTCCTTGGGTTGATCCAACGGCATCCCGATTTGAAAGCCGAGGTCATGCACCGTTATAAAGCCGCAGGCAACGGCCGAGCGGTGTTCGGACACATCCTTGCCGAGCTTGGAGATGCGGACGCGGTATTGGCGCTGGTTCGCGCCTACGCCGCCGCCGGGCGCGGTTTCGATGGGCTTTCGCAAACCGCGATCCGTGAGGGGGCTCTCAGCAAGGAGCCGGCGGCAGACTGGACCGGCGCCTACGAATTGCGTCCGGTTCCGCTGCCTGAATTGCGTAAGACGCTCTTCGCTATGACGGACGACGCGTCGCCGGCGACGGCGGCGTTGGCCGAGGCCTGCCTAGCCTCAATCGACGAATTGCGCGACGAGTACGGCGCAAGCGAGTTCGAGCCGCGCCATCCCGATGTGGAGACCGGCCGGCCTTGGCCGCCGGTTAATGTCCGGCAAGATGCCGAAGCTGTGGCTTAGCAAACGCGCGTTCATCCGGGCTGGCGGCTAAAGCACCAAAAACGAACCTTTGATGAATTCTCGGTCGAGTTCGGTGAACAGGGACGGTGGCAGCGGCATCTTCCGGACGATGCCGCGCTTCCGACGTTTGAGCGTTTCGAGCTCACGACGCCGCTATCAATGGAAACACAATGCGCCAAAGCCTATCGGTATCGGCGAGGGTAAGATTGTCTTCGAGAAAGTCTTCGGTCACATCCGGATAGAAGGGAGAGAGAATCGCGTGTGCGATTTTGACTCTCGCTTGGATGTTCTGTGCTCTCGGCATCTCGGGAGTCGGCTGTTTGAGCGACAATAAATATTGAATGTGCTTGGGAGTAAGGACGGGGATGTCGTAGTCGACACCGCGAATTGTGATCCTTCGGCTAACTTCGTGTCCGGGAACCATTTCGTTGGACGGATGCGGCGCGCCAGAAATGTATTCGCCAAGCCGCACGATCTGTTGCGCCGGCTGAATTGGATCGCCCTCCCAGACATAACGCTGGGGATAATCGTAGCGATAGATGACATCGAGATAACCGACTGTCATGCCGGAAATAAAAGGCCCGTGGACCTCTTTGATCGTGGGCGAATAATATCCGAGCGTCGGGAAATTATGCAGCATGCCTATACCACGGACAGAATGACCGGCGATCTCGGAATTTCGCGCCAATGTTACCTCGAATGGGCGCGCGTCGGCCGCCGTTAGCGAGGCTACTAAACCCGGCGGCATCGTGTAGTTTTCGCTGGCGATGCGGCAGCCGAGATGTTTTGCAAAGTATCTCACCAAATTTGCCGTCCCGCTCTGAAAATCGGCACCGTAGACCTCGATGAAATCGATCCGCGTTTCGGCCATCAGGGACTGGCCCTTTTTATTGATCCATTCCGCGAAGCGCTCGTAGGCGCGGTCGAAAGGCTGGGTGCGCGTCGTGTTGCAAGCGTAGCAAAGGACCTTCCCGAATTTCACCAGTTCGCTGCCCGGTCCCTGGATGCGGCGCCATCCTTCGACATCGACATAGTACGGCTGATCGCCTCGTGACCAGGTCTTGCTCGATTGCGCCAGATCGGATTGCTTGAACTTGTGCTCCCGGCTGTCGGCGGGATCGCCGCATATCCAACAGGGACGAGGAACAGCGGTCACGTTCTTGCTCCTTGGATTCAGCGAAGCCCACGCCTCTATTGCGGTTTCGTCAGCCGGTCAAATCGCGTTTATTTTTCGCGTCTCCACACACGGGTCCGGGCGGCGGCTTGTATGCCGGACCCGGCGGCGGTCTCTACGCCGGTCCCGGCGGCGGACTTTTTGCCGGGCCGCGCGGAGGAACGTACACGGGGCCGGGGGGCGGCCTATACACAGGTCCGGGCGGTGGTCTGTATTCGGGTCCGGGAGGCGGCATTTATCCGGGGCCACCCGGAGGACCCGACGCCTACAAGGGTCCTTGGAGTCCGTGCATTACCGGCGCAAAGGGTTCGGAGTGGGCTGCGAAAAACTGCCCGAACTAACTCGCGACTATGAAATTTTCCGATGAGAGGCAGCACGCGAAAGACAAAAGTCAGTCAGCCGCCGGTATAAGATTCCTCCAACGCGGCGAGGAGTGCCTTAGTTCTCTTTATGTTGTCCTTCGCGGCGGGAGTTGGTAGCCCTTTTATCAGACGGACGGTAGTTATCATCAAAACTTCAATTCCCCTCTCCATATTTTGAACGCCACGCTTTTGGAGCAGCGTAATGATTTCGTCGCTGACTCTTTCCATCTGTTCCATGCTCATTGGGGCCACCCCCATCGCCGACTGTCCCGGCTGTCGCCCGCCCACTATTATTAGTTGACCAAGGTCTTTCGACACCTCGTACAGACTTGGCCTCCAAACCCGAACCATACTGATCGCGTGAGCGATCCGCTCCTCTCGCTCAGCGCGGGCCCATTTCCCTTCCTCAAGGAACGCAAAAATCCTATCCACTCGGCTTCGTTCATCCGCCGTTAGGTCGGTTGGTTGTCCCCGTGAGCGACCCGCTGGACCGGAAGTGCGAGCCGCTGCGTAATCAACAACAATTGAGCCAACGTCTGCTGCACGGGGTCGCTATTCATCGCGTTCATTTTCTTGAACTTGCCAAAAATTCCCATGGCGTCCCCTTTGGGATGCTGAACGCGCACCGGAAAAATCCGGTCATTGAACGAATATCTTTTTCTGCAAACAGAGATTACGAAGCTCGGTTCGCATTGCTTCAAGGCTCATGGTTGCGGGGCGGGAATATGCGAAGTCGAGAACTTCATGGATCATGCGAATAGTCAGTGGGTCGGTGATCCCTTTCATCCCGGCAGCTTCCACGTGCTCTCTTGAATAGCCTCGTATTCGTTCCAGCAGAGTCGAAGTCGAAACCTCACTCATATCGTGACAGTAAGTCGCAAGATCGGTGTAGGTTTGTGCGAAGGCGGCCGATGGCGACGCCAACAGGAAAAGGCAGGCGAATATTCGCACGTGCATTATGAAAGCCCTCCCGGCCGGGAATGTAGCGCAACCCCTAGTCGGTTCCAATCCGCAAAACGCCGTGCGGTTTAAGCGAAGCCGATCTTATCGACCCACTTTTTAAGCGTCGTCACCGCGAACCCTTCGCCATAGCCTTCGGCAATCGACTTCTTTTCGTGGCCTAGCAGCGCGTACCGAATATCCTGTGGACACTCGGCGGCACGCAACCGATCCGCCGCACGATGGCGCAATGAGTGGATGACAATCGCCTTATCCTTTAGTCCGCAGTCGTCGAGGAAGGTATTGAGCCGCCCCGATGCCGCCTTCGGCGAGCCGGTGAACAATGGACCTTTGATTACCTTAGGAAGATACGGCAGCAAGTCCTTGGGCAGCGGCACGCGCCGCAGTGACGCCTTTGTCTTAGAGCCGATGACCACGTAGCGCACGCCGTGCTCTTTCTGCTCGCCATTGATGTGATACGCCTCGCCGAGTCGAGCGCCAGTTGTGGCGAGGAGGCGGAATAGCAACGCGTCGCGCTCGCTCAGTGTGTCTAGATGCTTCTTACATAGTGCCATGTCAGCATCGGTAAGCGGCTTGCGTCGAAGCTCGTCACTGCCGTTCTGCGGCACCGCTTCGGCAAATGGATTGACCGACAGCAGCCCGTCTTTGATTGCGAAGGCGCATGCGGCGCGCAGCCATCCGATTTTCTTTGCGGCCGTCGCACTCTTGTTGCCGCTATCTATGATGTGCTGTGCCAGCATCCGGCCGTCTTGCCGTGTCGCCTTGGCGAGCGGCTTGCCATTGGTCAAATGCTTGTAGATTTCCCATGTGGCACGCGCCTCGCGCTCGAAGCGTGGGTTTAGCTTCGCGTGTTTCAGGTACTCATCGAATAGAGCATCGTCGGTGTTTTTCTTGGCGACGGTCGGGCGCGGTTCGCGGTCGAGGGAGTTCACAAATCGCACAACCGCAATTGCGGATGACTCCGGGTAAGGCGGGACAATCCTTGAGCGAGTGTTCGGTTCGGTGCGAAGGAATGCGCCATCCGGGGCGAGGTAAATCACCTCGCGCTCGCTAGCTATGACCCGCTCGCCATTGACGGTATGCTCGCCGGGTTCAAGCCATCTGCCCCATTCCAAATGGGGCCGCTTCGCCACTAGCGCGGCTTTGTGTGCGGCAATGTCCCGCGCGGCTATTGCCTCCGCCCGGCGCTTATCGGACGTGCCTAGCGACTTGGTGACGTTCGTCGGGGCCTGTAATTTCAGCCACCAGTTCGACGAACCGGGACGCTGGAACAGGTAAGACATGGGGGACGCTCCAATTCTAAGCGCCGGTTATAGCTTAGGTACAGCGACTAGAAACAGTCATTAGGTACACCAATTAGGTACATGGTAAACCCTTGTAGAACGGGCACAAGTTGCATGTTTCGAGTCCTACGGGTTCCCGGCACCGGGGCTCCACCCTTTTTGGCCGACGCGCCGAAATTGACCTTGCGCCCAGTCGGCCGCCCTCGCACATGAGTGAATCGGCAACAGTGTTGATTCACGCGCTGGGCACATGAGCGAGGACATTCCGTACAACAAGGCTTTCGACCTGGTTCCCGGGCGAGCCAGCGAAGTCGCGCCGGGCGTGCGGGCGTTGGTCGCCAACAACCCGGGTCCATTTACTTTCAAAGGAACCGTTAGCTACATCGTCGGTCACGGCCAAGTGGCCATTCTCGACCCGGGACCGGACGATGAGGCCCACATCGCTGCCCTGCTCCAGGCCGTGCGCGGGGAAAGCGTGAACGCGATATTTGTCACCCATACTCATCGCGATCATTCGCCTGCCGCCCGCAAGATCAAGGAGGCGACTGCGGCAACAGTCTATGCGCAAGGGCCGCATCGTGCGGCGCGTCCTCTCCACACTGGCGAAGGGGCGCAGCTCGATGCCAGCGCCGACATTGCTTTCCGCCCCGACGTTGCACTGGCGGATTCACAAACCGTAACCGGCAAGGACTGGACCATCGAGGCGTTGGCTACGCCCGGGCATACGGCGAATCACATGGCCTATGCGCTCCATGAAGCGAACTTGATCTTCTCCGGCGACCACGTGATGGCCTGGTCGACCCCGATTGTCGCTCCACCCGACGGAGCCATGAGCGATTACATGGCCTCCTTGGCAAAGCTGGGCCAACGCAGCGAGCCGATTTATTTGCCCGGCCATGGTGGTCCGGTGCGCGATGCTCCGCGGTTTGTGCAAAGCTATATTCGGCACCGCAAGGCGCGCGAAGCATCGATCTTGCGCCGACTCGACAAAGGCGCCGCCGATATTCCGACGCTGGTGCGGGCGATCTACATCGGAATAGATCCGCGTCTCATCGGAGCGGCTGCGTTGTCCGTCCTTGCACATCTGGAGGATTTGGTAGCGCGCGGTCTCGTCGCCACCGACGGCGCTCCGACGATTGGCGGCATTTACCGCTTGACCGAATTACCCCGTCCGGCGGCCTGAGCCGGCTTCGCCTCGGGCTGTTTCTTCTCGGGGACAGCTGCAAGGGTATCATCAATATCGTCCATCAGTGAGCGCACGCGCGCCGCGTTTGCACCCAGATCGTGCCGGCCGTAACGCGAGGCCGAACGTACATCGATCCGGGCGCCTTCCAGCGTTGGGCGCACGCGCACCACCACGTCGTCGCGGAATCCGAGGATGGGCGTGCGCGCAATCGCCTCGATGAGGCCGTCGCGCGGCGGCACGGCTTGCGGCGGACGTGCGTCAACGACACGCCATTTTCGCTTGCTAATGACTTTGAGCGCCGCATCGTATGCCTCTTGCGGGGTGGCATCGGTGACATCGGGCTCAATGTCGGCGTACGCTTCGCGTTGCTGCTCGGCGGCATACAGGCCGGCATAATTGACCGGATTGGCGTCGCGCGGGCGCAGCCGTGCAATTGCCTCGAATCGAGGCGGGTCGATTGGATCCGTGGTAACGTCATATATTGCCGGCAAGCGATACGCCTTGACGCCGAGATAGACCGGATAAGCAATCAGCGCCGCGCTGACAATCAGGCCAGTGGCCGCCTCGCCAACGCCACCGGTTCCTTCCCGCCAGATCGTCACGCCGGCCGCAAACGCCAGTAAGATGGCGACTACGGCGAGCACCAAGGCGCCCGCCAAAGTAGACAAAGCCGGTACGATATCCAGTGAGCCCGAGCGCACAATGACGATGGCGATCAGCGTCGCGGCGAGCGAAAACAGCGCCAGCCGTCGCGCCCAGACGGCAAGCCGCGATGTCGGCTGCTCGGGAATACGGCGGCGCGCCATCGCGATTATCTCGCCGACGCTGCGCGCTTACGCTTTGCCTTCGTCTTACCGCGCTTGATCCCGGCCATTGATTCAAGCACGGCACAGGTCGAGGCTGTGTCCTGCATTGCATATCCTGTCGACATGGCCGCGGCGTAGATCGGCAGCGTGGCGGAAAATAACGGGGTCGGCGCGCCAAGTGATTGCGCGAAATTGCCGATCACATCCATATCTTTTTTCCAGATCGCAACTTTCATCGTCGGCTTGTCGTAGCGGCCCTTCACCATCATCGGGGCACGCAATCGGAACACCTCCGAGTTGCCGGCGCCAATCTTGATCTCCTCGTAGACCAGCTCCGGCGGCAGCCCGGCTTTCATGCCGAGTACCAAAGCTTCGGCACTAGCGACGTTATGGATCGCGACAAGGAGATTGGCGATGTATTTCATGCGGCTGCCGTTGCCGAAGTCGCCAAGGTCGTGCACCACCCGCGTAAAGTCGGCGAACAGCGGTCGCAGTCGCTTGATCTCGGCCGCGCCGCCCGACGCATAAATAACGAGGTCCTTGAGCTCGGCTTGAAAGCCAGTGCCGCTGACCGGGCAATCGAGCAACACGTGGCCGGCCTTGCGCAGCGCGGCTTGCGCCGCAAGCTTGTCCTCCAACTTGAAGGTCGATGCCTCAATCACTACGCGGCGGGACACCCCGGCTTTGATGATGGCGGCGACCGTCGCCGCGAGCGCCGCGGGATTCGGCAGACTCAAAATGAGCGTCGGCGCCTCGCCGGCGACTTCCCCCGCATCCGAGCGCACGTCGACGCCCGCCTTTGCCATCGCGCGCCGGCGGTCGGCGGCGATGTCATAGCCACAGACGCGCCAATTCGCGGCGATGAGATTGCGCGCAAACGCTCCGCCCATGATGCCGAGACCGACGATCCCGACAGTACCCTTTTTCTTTTTAGCCATTCCCATGTCCAGTTCAGGTTGGGCAGGGCATGCCCTACATGCCTTTCATATTCATCGCCACCGACGAATATGTTTTTGCCTCGCGCTTGGTCGTCATGCCGGCCGTACTGGCCTTGTATTTCTTGAAGTGGTCCGTCGCCGCGTGCGCTTCGGCGGCCGCGGCATCGTTATAGACCTCATAGATCAACACGTGGTTTGGGTCCTTCTGCGACACCGAGACATTGAACTCGCGGCAACCCGGCTCTTTTACCGATGCCGCGCCGTTCTCCTTGAGCGCGGCAAGGAAATTGTCCACTTGGCCGGGCACGACGTCATATTCGACCGCATTGATAAGAAACGGTCCCGATTGCGCCAATGCCGGACCGTGCGTCGGCAGCATCACCCACGCCGTGACCAAAAGCGCACCAGCGGCAGTTACTGTGATCAATTTCAGCATGATCCATTACCTCCCGGTTTATAGCGGCGCGCCGGCGCTTGGCTTGCGGGGCCGCCGTCTTCGAACTTTCAAAGCGAACTTTCGAGAAATCGCATCATCTGCGGGATAGCCTGCGCGGCGTAGCTGCGCGGCTCGCTTTCGAACGGATCGCGCGCCCAAGAATGCCCGGCGCCTGGTATAACGATTCGCCGCACGGAAATTCCCGCCTGGCCGAGCGCCGTGAGAAACGCGCCGGACTGAGTGGCCGCGTCGACGATATTGTCCTCAGTCCCGTGGATGAGCAAGAAATGAATCTGGTTGTGGTCGACAGTAGCGTAACTGATGGGAGAGGCGTCAAAATAAACCCGCCGGTTCTGCATCGGCGGCGCGCCGAGAAATTTTTGCACGACATTATCATTCGTCCGTGTGGTCAGGTCATGCGTCCACTGCGCATTCATGTCGTAAATGCCGTAGAAACCGATGACGCATTTGACGGTAGCCGCCGCCGCGGCATTTGCATCGCCGCGATAAGCCGAGTTGAACTGATCGCCGGCGAGCGCCGTAAGGGCCGCAAGATGCGCGCCAGCTGAATCGCCGATCAGACCTATTCGATCGGGATCGAGGTTGAATTCGGCGGCTTTGGCGCGAATGAACTGGATCGCAGCCTTGGTATCATAGACGGAGGCCGGATACATGCCCGGTTTGCCCAGGCGATAATCGATCGCGAAGACCGCATAACCCGCGCGCGCGAAAAACAGACCCCAATAGCGGTAATATTGCTTGTTGCCGGATTGCCAGCCGCCACCATGCACCGCTACCAGAATCGGCGCCTTGGACTTTCCCTTGGGTAGATAGAGGTCGCCGAGGAGCTTGACACCGTCATGTTCGGCATAGACGACATCGGCCTGATTGTTAATTTCGTATTCCGCGGCGCTGCCGACGGTCTCGGCGGCCAACAGCATCGCCAACACAAGAAGCAGTTTTGAGAGCATTGCCGCGGTCTCCACCGGGTTCGACGGCCCGCGTCTGGACTTTCGTCACCGGTAGCAACTTTCCGCCTTGCTCGGAAGCCTACCACCAGGCGTGAAAATGATGCAGCGGCCCACGGCCCGAGCCGACGGCGAGGCGATCCGCAGCCGCAAGAGCCGCGCTCACATAGGCCTTGGCCTGTTGCGCGGCCGCTGCCAACGGAAGTCCTTTGGCAAGGCCAGCGGCAATCGCCGAAGACAGCGTGCAGCCGGTGCCATGCGTGTTTTTAGTTGTCACTCGCGGTGCCGCCAGCCGCAAACAATGGCTGCGCTCGACAAGAAAATCGACGCTTTCAGCGCCGTCCCGATGACCGCCCTTGATCAGAACCGCGCCCGCGCCTTGCGCGAGAATCTTTTCCGCCTGTTCTTGCATCTCGCGATCGTCATCGGCAGGGACGCCATCGAGCAACGCCGCAGCCTCCGCCAAATTGGGCGTAACGAGGCGCACGTGCGACAGCAACGATCGCAGACGGCCAAGGTCCGCGCGCAGCAAGCGTTCGCCCGAGCTTGCGGCCATAACCGGGTCGAGGACGACGTTGGGCGGTCGGTAGCGATCAAGCGCTTCGGCGACGACGTCGACCGCGGCGGCGTTAGGAAGCATGCCGATCTTTATCGCACCGACATCAAGGTCGGCGAAGACGGCATCGATTTGCGCTGCTATGAATTCGGCAGGCACATCGTGGATGCCGAATACGCCGCGAGTGTTTTGCGCGGTAATTGCGGTGATCACAGCGGCGCCATAGACGCCCAGCGCCGAAAAGGTCTTGAGATCGGCCTCGATGCCAGCGCCACCGCTCGAGTCCGAGCCGGCAATGGTGAGCGCGATCGGCGCAGCGCGCTTTGTTGGTCTACGCTTTGGTTTTGGGTCGCTTCGGCGGCGCGCCCCCTTGGCTTGTTTTCGCATTGCAACCATTGCGGAAATTTAATTGGACTAGCCGGAAACCGCCAGCTAATCCGCAAGTTACCGGTGCGGCGCTTTACGCAGAGATCGTAAAAGGATGGCCGCGATGTCGAGCAGACCAGCTATCGCTTTTCTGGCAAGTGTCGCGCTGGCGGCAACGAACTTTTCGACGAACGCCCTGGCATTTGGCCACGGCGGTGGCGGATTTCACGGCGGCGGCGGATTCCATGGCGGTTTCGGCGGTTTCCACGGCGCCGTGGGTGGATTCCATGGTTTTGCCGGCCACGCTTTCGCGGGTCACGCATACTCGGGTCATGCGGTCGCGGGGCATACACTTGCCGGTCACACATTTGCCGGCGGGCGGTCCGTTACTCGCGCTCCAACCGCGCGGGATTTAAACGGTCGCGGGCTAGGTGCTGGTGAAGTCGGCCGCGCCAACGCGCTCAAAGGTCGAACGCGGTTCGCCGCTGCCGCGCGCTTTCATGGCCTCTACGATTTCAATCACGCGGGTTTCAACCGAAACGTCTTCGGGGGCGGACGCGCCTGGAATCGATGGGGCGGACGCTTTTGGGGCGAGGGATGGAACCAATGGGGATGGGGTTTTGGCGGCTGGGCGGGGCCGGTCTTTTGGCCGTTCCTCTATGGTGACATCTTCTCGTTCGCATTCTGGCCGTACGATTATTACGATCCATTTTGGGCCTTTGGGCCAGATTTCCTGCTGGGCAGCGTGTATGCGCCGGGCCCAGGATACGAACCTCCCGCAACCTACCAGGCCAACGCCAACATATATTCGGGCGACGGCAGTCAAGAGACGAGCGCGGAACGCTCGGAAGCGGCCGCGAGTTGCGGCGGTCTCGCGCCCGGCGTGAGCGGACTGCCGCTTGCCAAGATGCGACAAGCGATCCGGCCCACCGCCGATCAGGTGGCTGCTCTCGATCAACTCGACGCCGCGTCAATCAAAGCGAACGATCTCATCAAACAATCTTGCCCGACCGCAATTCCGCTCACTCCGATCGCGCGGCTCGATACGGCGGAACAACGACTCCAGAGCATGGTCGAAGCCGTACAAATCGTGCGTCCGTCGCTTGAGAAATTCTACGACTCGCTCACTCCGGAGCAGAAGCAGCGCTTCGAAGCACTGGGAAAATCGGAGCAAAAAGGCTCGCAGCGTGGGGTGAATACGAGCAGCAATCTCGCAGCGCTTTGTGGCAAGGATGAGAATTTCGCCAAGGTGCCGACGCAGCGCATCGAGGAAGTCGTCCAGCCTAATGCGCAGCAGCAAGCCGCCTTCGACGAATTGAGGAAGACCTCGGAGTCTGCCGCCGAACAGCTTCAAACCTCGTGCCCCAGGGAGATGCCGCAAACGCCCGTCGCTCGGCTCGATGCGGTCAAGACCAGGCTAGAAGCCATGATTGCGGCGATGGACACCATTAAGCCTAAGCTTTCGGAGTTCTATGACTCGCTGAGCGACGACCAAAAAGCGAAGTTCAACACCATGGGCCCGCCGTTAAGCGCTTCGACTCACGCGGCGGACGAGAACGGCGGCAGGTAGCTGCCGCCGGCACTGTGAAGTGACGGCAGCCGACGTAGCTTCCTAACTTACTCAAGTGCCGCGCTTAGCCAGCATGCCGTCGACGATTTCGCGCAGCGTGTGCGCAGCCGCGGCCGGATCGCGAGCGCCGGACAATGCGGAAATGACGGCGACGCCATCGGCGCCGGCGGCAATGACCGCAGCCGCGTTGCCAACGTCGATCCCGGCGATTCCGACTATCGGCAGAGTCGGCGCGCGGCGGCGCAAGGCGCCCACAACCCGGGCAAAGCCGTCAGTGCCGATCGGCGGCGTCTTTTGCTCCTTCGACAAGGTGGCGTAGACGCCCCCAACTCCCGCATAATCGATTAGCCCAACTGGCGCGGCTTCGGCCGCTGCAATGGTTTTGACGGACATACCGATGATCGGGTCGGGTCCGAGGAGCCGCCGCGCATCTTCCGGCGTCATATCGTCGGGCCCGACGTGCACGCCGTGAGCAGCGGCGGCAAGCGCCACGTCAACCCGATCGTTGACGACAAATGCGACGTTAAACGGAGCCAACACAGCTTTGATCGCCCGCGCCTCCTCGATCATGGCCCGGGTGTCGTTTTTCTTGTCGCGCAATTGCACCAGCGTGGCACCGCCGGTTGCAACAGCGCGGGCTAGATCGAGCAAATCGTGCCCGCCGACGCGCGCGGGATCGAGGATGGCGTTCAGCCGCGGATCGAGTGTTGGTCGCATCCTGTTGCCGGTACCAAGAAATCGGCCGCAGTGGCCCTTTGCAATTTAGCAGGTATTATCGCCTCTCCCGGTCTAGATTAGCACCGAGGCGGGAGACGCGGATGGTTCCCTTCTTTGTCCAGATCAAATGTCAGCTCGGCAAGTCCTACGAAGTGGCCAACAGGTTGGCGGACGCCGAAATTGCCTCGGAGATTTATTCCACCGCGGGTGATTTCGATCTGTTGGTGAAGTTTTATGTCGAGCAGAGCACGGATATCGGCCACTTCATCGCCGAGAAGGTACAGACCGTCCCCGGCGTCCAGGACACCCGTACCATCATCACTTTCAAGGCGTTCGGCGGGTCTTAAGCTCCGTCATTTCTTTTTCGCCGGCGGCTTTGGCCCTTGCCGTGGCGGCAAGGCGTACAGGTACGCCGCAATGGCCCCGCGGTCGGCGGCGTCAATTTGCGCAAGGTTACGTATGACGTCGACCATGGCGCCGCCCGCATAGTCGCCCGACGGGGTCATGCCATCGGCGAGAAAGGTCGCGATATCGCTCTGCGACCACGGCGGGTCCTGATGTTGCAGCCCGGCCGGCGTGATGTTCGGCACCCAACTCTTGCCATCCGGCGCCGGCCCGCCGGCGAAACGCTCGCTCTCCACGATGGCGCCCAGGAGATTGCGCGGACTGTGGCACTCCGCGCAGTGCCCGGGGCCGTTAACGAGATAAGCGCCACGGTTCATTTGCGCAGACTTCGTCGCATCGGGCACGAAAGGCCCGCCATGCAGGTACATAATCTTCCACAGTCCGACCAAACGGCGCAGGCTGAAAGGAAACGCCAAATCATGCCGGCGTGATCGCCCTGATACCGGCGGCAAAGTCCGCAAATAGGCGAATAAATCTCGCACATCCGTAAGCTGCATGTGCTGGTACGAGGTATAGGGAAACGCCGGAAACAGATGCTTGCCCCGCCGAGAAGTGCCCTTCCATAGCGCTGTGACGAAGTCCGCTTCGCTCCACGCGCCGATTCCGTCGACGGCATCCGGCGAAATGTTCGGAGCAAAAAAAGTGCCGAATGGTGAGGGCAAAGCAAGCCCACCACCAAGTCGCGTGGAATCGATTTTTTTCGGATCAATGTTCGGCGTCGCGTGACACGACGCGCAGCCGCCGGCGTAGAACATTATCCTGCCGTTGCCGACGTTCGGCGTGTACGGCGGCAACTCTGTAGCCGGCACAGTCGCCGGAATGGTCACCACCCAGAAGAGAAGCGCAACGGCGGCTATCGCGGCCGCCGCGAGCACGAGCTTGTTCATTTCAGAATACGCGTGCGCCCGCCTGGCAGGCGCGGCCGAGCATCAACCCTTCTTAAGGCGATAGTCCTGGTGGCATCCGCCGCAATCGTTCTTGCCAATATTGCCGAATGCCGCTTTGAAGCTGTCAAGATCAGTAACCTTGGCGGCTGCGTCTTTGGCATCGGTGCCGAACTTGCTGAACTTTGTTTTGAAGTCGTCAAAGTTCTCCCAGATTTTGGCGCTGGCGCTGAATGGATCGTCGGCCGTCGGCTCGTCAGCCGAATTCGGCGGGAACAGCGCCGGAGCCTTTGCCGCGGTCTCTTCGAAAGTAGCAAAGATCTTGCGCGCCTTTTCCAGGTCGAACGGCTGTTCGCCCTTGGCCATGGCAGCGCCAATTTTTGCTTGATCGGCGTTGCTCTTCATCAACTGCTTGCGCTCTTTGACCAAGTCCTGCTGAGCGACAGCAACGCTTACACCCAACCCAATCGCCGCAATGGCGAAGACGGTACGGATCATGGCATGGTCTCCCTTACGATAGGACGCTGCGCAAACATCGGCGCTGGGATGCAATACTATTCGGCCATTGCAACAATATGGGCAAACACAAAAAAGGAGAAATCACGAAACCGTACTCCTTTTCACCCGTATAATGGCGAGGCTGCTCACACAACCCACCGATGAAAACGATTTACCACTATCGCAAGGAACGGCATTACCCCAAACCGCCGGAGGAGATCTGGCCTTACGTCGCCGACACTGCGCGCATCAACGAGTTGTCCGGCTCTCCACGCTACCAAGTGGAGGAGCGCGCCGACGCGCAGGGACGTGTTAACCGCTTCGCCTCCGCCAGCCTCGGCCCGTTGCGAGTGAGATGGCAGGAGGGTTTCAGCGAGTGGCAGGAAAATCGGCGGATGGTGCAGACCCGCCATTTCCTCAACGGCCCGATTCGCCGCTTCGAAGCCGCGGTCGAACTGTATCCTGAGAATGCGGGCACGAAGATGATATTTTCCTCAGAGATCGAGTGCGTCGGTGTCCTGGGTTGGCTGGCAAAGTTCTCCGGTCAAATCGACCGCGAGGGTGACAAACGTTTGGCGGCCATCGAAAAGCTGATCGCCGAATCCAATATGCACGGCCATGTGCCCGGTGCCTATTCGCACGAAGCGGTAAAGCCCGCCGCGCGTCGGCGTCTTGCGGCGCTAATCGGCGACCTCGAAAACGAGCCCGCAAGCCACGGACTCGCGCCCAAGCTTGCTGACTTCCTGCTCCACGCGCCAATGGTGGCGCTACGCGGCATTCGCCCGCTGGCGCTGGCGCGCTCCTGGGGCGCGACCGCGGACGACGCGGTCGAACTATTTCTCGCCGCGCAACGGCGCGGCATCTTGGCCATGGGCTGGGATTTATTGTGCCCGCGCTGCCGCGGCGCGAAATTGAGCGTGAAAAGCCTGCACGAATTGCCGGAAGGGGCACACTGTTCATCCTGCAACATCGATTATGGGCGCGATTTCACACGCAACGTGGAACTGACCTTCCATCCGGAGCCGTGGCTGCGGCCGCTCGCCAAGGGCGAACTCTGTCTGCTCGGCCAGGGCAGCACACCTCATGTCAAATTCCAAAGCGAGGTTCCGGCACGCTCGACAAAGACTTTTCCGCTGAACCTCGCTCCCGGTCCCTATCGTTTCCGCACCGTTGAGGCCGGCGGCGAAGCCGATGCCGCAATCGAAGAAGACGGCGTCATCCCCGAGATTACGGCGCGCGGCGGCGACATCACACTGGCGAACGGCGGCGCTGCGGGCGGGTTGGTCGCCCACAATGAGACCGATAGGCCGTTGTTCTTTGTAGTTGAGAGCCGAGTCTGGGCTGCCGACGCACTTACCGGAGAACGTGTGATCGCCATGGCCGCTTTCCGGCGGCTTTGTCCGGAACAGCTTTTGCGCCCAGGGGACGAAGTTGAGATCGGCCGCGTCGCAATTATGTTCACCGACCTCCAGGGCTCGACAAGACTTTATGACGACCTTGGCGATGCCTCCGCCTACCGTCTGGTGCGCGACCATTTTGCATTTTTGTCAGAGCGGGTGGAGCGTCATCACGGTTTCATCGTCAAAACTGTGGGCGACGCGGTCATGGCTGCGTTTCACGATCCCGCCGACGCCGTCCGGGCTGCGCTATCCGTCCAAGACGAGGTCGAAAACTTCAATCGCGGGCGCAGCGATGCCGGCATAGTGTTGAAGCTCGGCTTGCACGGCGGATCCTGCATTGCCGTGACCGCCGGCGGCGTGCTCGATTATTTCGGCTCGGTGGTGAACACCGCTTCGCGTCTTGAGCACCAGTGCCGTGGTGGAGAAGTGATTATTTCCGAGGCGATCTCCGCCGACAGTGAGGCGCGCGAGGCACTCGCCGGTCGAACCCTTATCGAGGACAGCGCCACACTGCGCGGACTGAGCGAGCCGGTGCGTTTTGTTCGCGTCGCCGGCCGGGCGCCGGCACTATGAAAGCTCGCCGGCGACGGTGAAAAAATCATCGTGCGAGCAAAGTACCTTGAACGCGCGGCGGTAACTTGACAGATAATCCTGCACCGCCCGGAACTCGTGCAGCACGGAACCGAATTCGTCGAACATTAGAATGGTGCCTGCCGGCAGAATTGGATCGAGCTTGGTCAGGCAGTAGAGCGCCGACGAATACAGGTCGCAGTCGATGTTGACGACGATCCTATTGCGCGGCCTGTACTGCGCGACAAATCTCGGCAGTGTGTCCTGAAACATGCCGACGACGAACTGGACACGGGAATCAGTCGTCTCGGGAAGGCGACCGCCGGTATCAAAGTGTCCGCGCGGATAATCGCTATCCCAGTCCTCCGGCAAGCCGGTGAAGCAATCGAAGCCGAAAAATCGGCTGTCGCGCGAAGAGTTCTGTTCAGCGAAATAGAGGATGCTGTGGCCGCGATGAACGCCGAATTCCAGATAGTCGACCGCGCCGGCACTGCGATCGGCGACAAAGGACCACATCTCTTCGCGCGTGCCAAACGCCGGTACATCGACATATCGCTGCTTGAAGTTGTCGAGCAGCGGCTGGCGGTTCAACCTGTCGA
>Ga0335078_10003776_pt1 | contig 22544 bp, 22 predicted proteins | sample Lox_Sample_32_FD_206711 | JGI IMG/M metagenome (GOLD analysis project Ga0335078, IMG submission 206711) | Soil microbial communities from Loxahatchee National Wildlife Refuge, Florida, United States - Lox_Sample_3.2 | ecosystem: Environmental > Terrestrial > Soil > Wetlands | place: USA... | reverse complement strand
CTCGACGGCGCCGCGCTGCGGCTCTTCGGGCGGGTCGAGGGTCGTCCGTGGACCGAGCTCGCAATCGGACAGAAGGTCCGCCTCGAGACGTACGACGTCGGGGACGGCCGGATGTTCTACCGCTTCCGGGCCGAGGCGTAAAAGACCGTCCAACGTCGCGCGCAACCGCGAATTCCAACGGTCCGCGCGGTCGCCCGCGACCGACGCGCTCCCACTGACGGTTTTCCCCAGAGTAGGCTATTTATACACCCCCTAGGTCTCGCGCGCCGCCGGCTCGGAGAGCCGGTCGCGCATGGAATCGACAAACTCCGGATGGTGGCACCGCCACGGCTGGACCGTGGCCATTCTTCTTTCCGCCTTCGGAATCTCCCTCGCTCTGCGGTCGATCTGGGCGTACCCCGTCGTTTCGCAGTGGGGGCCGCTCTTCACCTACGCGGGCGGCTCGGACTCGTACTACCACTCGCGGGTGATGCAGTACATCATCCTGAACCACAAGAACCTCGTCTGGGACCCGCTCCTGCACTACCCGTTCGGGGGCATCAATCCGCGAGAGCCGCTGTTCGACTGGATGAACGCGATCCTCGGGATGATCTTCGCCCCATTCTTCGGCGGTAACGCCGTCGTCGCGGGGGCCTGGTTCCTGAACCTGCAGGCACCGCTCTGGGCCGCGCTCGGCGTCTTCCCGGTCTACCTCATCGGCCGGGAGGTCTCGGGCCGACGGACGGGTCTCATCGCCGCGATGATCTTCCCGTTCCTGAGCGCGAACATCGATTCGTCGATCTGGGGGTATGCGAACTACCTCTCGTTCTACACGTTCATCATCCTGGTCGTCGTCTATTCGTACATCCGCACCGTCAAGGCGGTCGGAAGTCGGCGCTGGGTCCAGGACTACCGCCATCCCGGCCAGTACCTTCCCGCGATCCGTGCTTTCGTGCGGACGGAACGGAGCGCGGTCAAGTGGGCGGTCTTCACCGGCGTCTCGCTCGGAGCGCTCGCGCTCGCCTGGCAGGGGTACACCTACGCCGTCGTGGTCATCTCCGTCTCGCTCATCGCCGCGATGGTCATCGAACGCGTTCGCCGCGTCGACTCCTTCGGACTCTACATCGCGACCGCCATCGTCGGGGTCGTCGGATTCCCGATGGCGATGCCCTACTACATCGTCCAGCAACAGTTCACGACCTGGTTCGACCTTCCGCTCCTGGTCTTCTTCGGGGCGCTCGCGCTCCTCCTCCCGTTCCTGCTGATGCGGGACGTCCCGTGGGTCTTCTCCGTCCCGGTGCTCGTCTTGATCGTCGCGGGGGGCGTCGGGCTCCTCTGGATCGTGAGTCCGACCGACTTTGCGAACCTCATCACCGGGCAGGGATACTTCGTCAAGACGCTCGTCTACTCGACCGTCGCCGAGGCTCAGGCGCCCTCGATCGATTCGTTGGTGCTGGGCTACGGCGTCGTCACCTTCTTCCTCGCGTTCGCCGGCCTCGCGATCTTCGTCTACGTCCTCGTCTCGGGGCGCTTCAAGCGCCACCACGTCGTCTTCCTCGTCTTCGCGCTGCTCTCCGTCTACCTCCCGATCTCGGCCGCCAAGTTCTTCCTCGTCGGGTCGCCGATCTTCGCCCTGCTGCCGGCGGAAGCGATCCGGCGGCTGCTCGACATCGCCGGTTACGGCGAGCTGCGACGGACGACCGCGTCGCTCTCCGACCGGCGCAGTCAGTTCTCGGCCTTCCGCAAAGCGTTCAAGCCCCGGCACGTCCTCGTGATGGCGCTCGTCCTCCTGATCATCCTCCCGAACGTTTGGGTGGCGATCGACGCGGGGATCCCGGGGAACACGAAAGCCGGGTACGCCGCCCAGGTCGGGGCCACGCTCCCGACCTGGCTGCAGCTGAACTCCTCGAACCCCTCGAACTACTACTTCGGAGCGGCGGGGACGTCGCTCGACACGCCGGACCAGTACGATAGTGCCGGCTACAACTGGCTCGCCGAGCAGGATACGAACTTACCGGAGCCGCAACGTCCCGCGTTCGTCAGCTGGTGGGACTACGGTTTCCAGGCGATCGCCCAGGGTCAGCATCCGAGCGTGGCAGATAATTTCCAGAACGGGATCGACCCCGCGGGCCAGTTCCTGCTCTCGCAGAACGAGTCGCAAGCGATCGCCGTCCTCGCGACGACGCTCCTCCAGACGGAACAGCGGACCTCGGGGGACCCGACCCTGCCGGCCGCGCTGAACCAGATCCTCGCGGCGGACGGGCTCAACATTCGGCAACTGCACAACCTGCTCGTCAACACGAGCGCGGACTACACGCTCGTCGTGAACAACCCCGAGCATTACCTGCCGGTCAACCCGAGCACGCTCACCGACGACAACGCGATGTACCTCGCGATGAGCTACTTCCTCGCCACCTCTCTCCCGTTGAGCGGCGTCGCGAAGGTCTACAACGACATCCAGTCGTACACCGGCTGGACCATTCGCTACGCGATGAGCGACTCCCGACTCTTCCCGTTCAGCGGGACCGACACGGGAATCTTCTACGCGCCCGCGGACCTCACCGGCCGGGTCATCAACTCCGCGGGCGACCCGTCCACCTTCTTCAACGTCACGATCGTCGGGTCGAACGGCGTGGAGTACCCCGCCGGCCAGCCGCTTCCGTCCGGCGTGACGCAGGTCGGGAATCCGATCGTGAACTACTTCTCGCCGTTCTACAACTCGATGATCTACCATATCTACATCGGCTACAACGGGACCGACATCGGGCAGTCGCAGGGCATCCCGGGCCTCTCGATGAACGGGACGCTCGAGCCGGGCTGGATGCTCCAGCACTTCCAGGTCGTCTACAAGACCGCCTACCTCTGCTCGGAGCCGAATTTCGGCGGGGTCTGCGTGGCGGACAACACGCCCGAAGCCGTGGCCCGCGCTCCCGCGATCAACGGCTCCGCCGACACGAGCGCCGGGAGCTACTTCAACGGCGGCGAGACGATGCTCGAATACTATCCGGGCCAGACCCTCCTCGGGAACGTCGAGCTCCCGAGCGGGGCGCCGGTCGGGGGCGCCCGCGTGACGGTCTACGACGGATGGGGGATTCCCCACCAGACGGTGACCACCGCGCCGGACGGGACGTTCTCGGTCGTCCTGCCCCCGGGCAACGACACGGTCAACGTCACGATGGGCTCGTTCCAGGGTCTCGCCCAGGCGGGCAGCATCCTGCTGAAGTCCGTCAAGATCGACGTGCCGAACGCGATCGGGATGAGCTTCAACGCGCCGAACCTGGTCCAGACGATCACGGTCGGCAGCGGCTCCATCCAGGGGTACGTCTACTGGCAGAACAACGCGAACTCGACCTACTCCCCCCCCGCCGATACGCTGGTCCCGGGCGCCCAGGTGGTCTTCTGGGGGTCGAACCTTACGCGGCGGACCGCGATCACCGACGCGAGCGGCTCGTTCGACCTGCCGAATGTCGCCCCGGGGGTCTACAACTACAACGTCCTCGTGGACGGTCACAACTACTCGAGCAGCTCGGTCACGCTCGGCCCGGGCTCGAACGCGAACGCCACCGCCGGACTGGAGGCGGTCCGGGTCACGGGGGAGGTCCTGGGGACGGACGGAAGTCCCGCCACCGGGGCGAACGTCACGCTGAGCGGACCGACCGGGGTCCTCTCCACTACCACCACGAACGGGACGGGGAACTATCTGCTCGGCAGCGTCGGGCCGGGGAATTACACGGTCGGGGCGAGCGTCGCCGGGACGGACCTTCGGTCGGCGGGGGTCCCGATCACGCTGAGCGCGAGCGGCGCGAACGTGAGCGTGAACCTCACGCTGCGCCCGACCGGTGCTTCGACCTTCGTCCTCACCGCCGGGGGTTCCCTGGCCTCGGGCATCGCGGTGCGGTTCACCCCGGTCAGCAGTTTCACGAACGCCTCCGTGCCGCCGGTCAATACCCTCTGGAACGCCTCCGGTAATTCCACGGTCATCGTGAGCTCGGCCTCGGGGAGCGTCACCGCAACCCTCCCTCCGGGCACCTACTCGGTCTACGCGCTGGGGCTCGTCAACGGACAGTTGTATGCGGGCCTCGGCAGCACCACGGTGTTGGCCGGGCTCTCCTCCTCCGCGTCGTTGCTCGCGCTCTCGCCGGCGATCCGCCTTTCCGGCACGGTCGCCTCGGTAGGGGCGCCGGTCGGTTCCACGCGCACGGCCGTGATCGCGTACTCCTCGAGCGGGAACGAGCTCCTCACCTGGGCGAGCGGCGGGTCGTACTCGATGATGCTGCCGGCCGATACCTATAGTCTGCTCGCGCTCGAGGGGACCACGACCTCACCGCCGTCGGTCTGGGCGGGCCTCACCGGCGTCACCCTCAACGGCCCGACGGCCGTGACGATCAGCCCCGTCGCGGCACTGCCGGTGGCGTTCACCCTCGGGTCCCCCATCGCGGGTGGCTCGCTCTACCCCGCCACCGGGGCCTCGGTCGCGGTGAGCGCCGGACCGTCCGGTCCGTCCATCCCCGCGGTGACGAACGACAACGGCACCGCGACGCTCTACGTCCCCGGAACCCTTCCGCTGACGGCGGGGTCCTACTGCCTCTCGACCTCGGCGTTCGGTTTTGCTCCGACCTCGAGCTGCCAGTACTCCCCGAGCTCCCTCGCCTCCCTCGCCCAAGTGCAGACGTCGCTCGTGCCGGTGGCGGTGAAGCTCACGGTCGTCGGGCTGCCGGCGGGTGCCACGGCGGTCGTCAACCTGACCGCGGAGAGCTCGACCGGCGTAACCCGGTCGGTCTCGGGCGGCCCGACCTTCTCCTTCTCGATGCCGCCCGGGGTCTACACGGTCAGTGCGCGGTCCGTGATCGGCTCGGGGACGGTGGTCTACTTGCCGCCCGGACCGCTCTCCACCACGATCCCGCTCGGCGCCACGTTCTCCAACCTCACGCTCTACCTCCTTCCGCAGGTCGTCTCGACCGGCACGCTGCTCTTGCCTTCGAGCCTGCCGCGGGCGAACGTCACGGTCGCGCTCTCCTCGCCGCTGCTCGACGTGAACGTCTCCGGGAGTTCGTTCGAGCTGGGGTTCTACGCGACCCCGGGAACGTACTCCGCCTACGCCACCGCCACCTCGGGAGGCACCACGTACGCGAGCCTCTCGCGGGTCCGGGTATCCTCGACCGGCAACATCACCCCAGCGATCACCCTCTCGGGAGCCGGGCCGACCCTCACGGGAACGCTCCTCGATTCGGCCGGCGGCACCGTCCCGCTCAACACGACCGTGGATCTCGTCGCTCCGAGCGGCGCGGTCGCGGTCGCGAACGCGGTCAAGGGCGTCTTCTCGTTGCCCCTGAACGCGAACACCACGTACTCGGTCTTCCTGAACGGCACGATCCTGAGCGGCGGCCCGAACGGGAGCTTCTACCAGTCCTGGAGCTCGTCGCCCGGGGCCACGTGCACCCTCGGCGCGTCCGGAGGAGCGTGCAACGTGCCCGTGTCCGGGGTACCGCAATCCGTTTGGGTGAACGGGACGCTGACCGCGTCGGGGGTTCCGGGCCCGGTTCCCGGTACACTCCGGTTGATGGGGCCGTACCCGTCGACGAGCGCGACCACGTTGAACACTTCCACGGGCTCGTTCTCGGTGAAGCTCTTGCCCGGCGCCTACAGTCTCTACGCGACCGGGGGCGGTTCCGCCCAGACGCTCGCGACCTTCCTCAAGGTCCTCGCGCTCCCGACGAGCACCGGAACGCTCTCGGTGAACCTGGTGCCGACCTGGACCGACACGATCTCGGTCGCCGCACCGCCCAACGGAAGTGCCGGCAGCCTCGGCCCGATCTCCCTCAGCATCACGGACGCGCTCGGTACGCGCACCGTCTATTCCGGCCTGGGAGTCAATACGCCGGTGGCGCTCGCGCTACCGGCCGGAACCTACGTGCTGAGCGCGTCCGCCCGGGGCACGTTCGGGGGTCTTCCCGCGAACGCCTCCGCCCGGGCCACGGTCACGATCAGCAGCGGGAACGTCGGCACCGTCCTCGCGCTCGCTTACGCGACGACGGCGTCCGTCTCCGCGGCGATCGTTGGTCCCGACTCCGCGACGGTCGCGGCCGGCGGCGCCGCCACCTTTGCGTTCTCCGTCCGCAACAGCGGCAACCTGCCCGTCACGATCCACCCCGTCGGAAGCCCCGCCTACTGGAACTTCACCTTCAGCTTCTCGAACGCGACGCTGCTTCCCGGAGGGGGCAGCGCTCCGCTCTCGGGAGAGGTCCGGGTCGGCGTGCCCGCGGGCACGGCGGTCAACCACCCGGGGGTCGCGATCACGTTCGAGACAGCGACCGGCGCGGCCGTGGGCTCGGTGAGCCCGGCCCCGATCGTCAAGGTGGTCGGCTACTACGGGATCGCCGCCGGCGCCTCGAGCATCCCCCCGAGCCTGGGGCCGTCGAGCGCGACGATTCCGTTCTACGTGCTCAATACGGGCAACCAGGGCGAGACGGTCGTCGCGTCGATCGCCGACGCGGCGCGGCTTTCGGGCCTCGGGTGGGCGAGCAGCTTCACGACCAGCAACTCCTCCGTCCAGACGACGCAGTACATCGCGGCCGGGGACAACGCCACGCTCTACGCGCAGCTCACGGCCACCTCGTCGATTTTCGTGACCCCCGGGACGGTGACGATCGCCCTCTCGGTCCTCAACGCCTCCGGAAGCGTCTCGCGGAGCGTCACGCTCGCGGTCCCGATCGCCGCGGTCACTTCGGGGACAGGTAACGGCGCGCCCCCGTTGGTCGTGTCGGGCCCGTCCCTCGGTACCGCCCCGAACCTCCCGCCCGACTGGCTCGTGCCGCTCCTCTCGTTCGTACCGGCGATCGCGCTCATCGCGGGCGTGCTCACGTACCGGTGGTGGCGCACCCGGAGGTGGACCCGCCGATGAGGTCGCGCGCGTTCGCGGTGGGAGCGCTCGTCCTGCTCCTCGTCGCCCCCGCGTTCCTGCTCACCGTGGGCGCGCTCGCGCCCCCCGTCCGGGCGGCCGACTCCGCGACCGTGGGCGGATCGATCACAGGTCCGACCCTGGTCGCGACGCAGTCGACCACGAGCTACGAGATCGACGGCTACGGCGGGCCCGCAGAGGCGCCGAACGGGACGACCATCGGCAACATCACGTACTACGCGAGCCTCGTCGGCGCGAACCTGACCGGCGTCTCGATCTCGCCGCCCACGGACAACATCAGCGACAACCGCTCGATCGCGGCGGACCTCGTGGTGGCGAACGCGTCCGAGACGATCACCATCGACGTGATGATCTCGTCGGTCTACCAGGGGCAGAACGAATCGACGAACTTCTCGATCCAGGTCCAGGTCGTGCAACCGTACGTCATCGCGGCGACGATCGTGAACGGCTCGACGTCGACGGTGCTCTCCTTCACCGTGTACGTCACCCTCGACGGGACGGTGATCGGCAACGTGAGCGTTCCGACCCTGCAGGCGGGGGGAAAGTACTCGTTATCGTTCAAGTATCCGTCCGCGGGCCTTTCCTCGGGCGACCACACCTTCGGGATCTCGCTCGCGCAGGAGCACGGGCTCGTTACGTTCTCGAACGGGCAGACGTTCTACGCCCAGACCGTGTACGTGACCGGGCCCGCACCGGACTACACGCTGTGGTACGTCGCCGGAATCGTGGCGTTCTTCGGGGCCATCTTTATATTCGCATCCCGGGTGGCCGCGCGCCGGCGGGGCGCGGCGCGCCGCTGATCGGTTGAGGACCTCAATTCCATGGCGGACCGGGTCGAACTGCGTTGCTCGTCGTGCGGGAGGACCGTCCCCGCGAAAGGGGCGACCCAGTTCCCGTGCCCGAACTGCGGCGAGACCACGATCGGGCGGTGCGCCCGTTGCCGCGACCAGAGCGTGCTCTACCACTGCCCGAAGTGCGGCTTCGAGGGCCCGTAGGGGGATTCCGTGGGCCAGGTCGCCGTTCTTTTCCGATTGATGCCCCACGGCGTCGAGACCGACCTCAACGAGGTCGCGAAAGGGGTCCGGGCCGCCACGCCGACCGGCGTGACGATCCGCGGCATGCAGGTGAAGGACATCGCCTTCGGATTGAAGTCGCTCCTTGTCTCGGTCGTGATGGACGACGCGGGCGGGATCCTCGAGTCGACCGAGCGGGCGTTCGCGAAGGTCCCGCACGTCGAGTCGGTCGAAGTGATGGAAGAGGGGCTCCTCTAGGGAAGCCCCCGGCAGGGCGTCCGTGGACCTCTTCACGCACGTCCTCGTGGCGTACCTCCTGACCTACGGGCTCGTCGGGCTCCAGCCACAGTACCTCGCCGCGGGCGCCCTCGCGGGCGGTCTTCCCGACGGGGACGCGATCTTCTTCCCCCTCGCCCGGCGCTTCCCGATCCTGCGCCACCACGGGATTACCCACTCCCTGCTCGGCGTGACCGTGGCGGCGGTGGTGGGCGCGCTCGTTGCGCCGATGCTCGCCGCCGGTTCGCCCCTCGTCTACTTCGCGGTCATGGAGGTCGGCGGCATCGCGCACATCCTCCAGGACGGGTTCACCCAGTTCTCGGTCCCGCCGCTCCTCCCGTTCTCCGATAAGCGCCTGCAGCTCGACGCCGACCGGGCGATCAACTTCGTCACCCTGGTCGTCTCGGTGATCGGCTTCTACGTCCTCCTCGACGTCGAGCGCAACCACGTCGCGCTCGGGCTCTACGTCGCCACGCTCTGGGTGCTCACCGCCTTCTTCGTCGCCTACTTCGCCATCCGCCTCGCGGGCCGGGCGGCGATTGGCCGGCACCGCAATCTGTCCGGCGAACGCGCCCAGCCGGTCCCGACGTCGAACCCATTCTCCTGGATGCTCCTCTCCGAGCATCTCGACGGGGGCCGGATGCGCACGACGTGGGCCCGCTACGTGCTCGGACGCGGCATCACCGACGGCCCGTACACGGTCGAGGGTCCGATGGAGCCGTCGCCGCACGTCGGCGCGCCGACCTCGGCGACCGAGGCGCTCGAATGGTCGTATCCGCTCGCGCGACGCGCGAGCCGGGTCATCGAGACGACCTACCACTTCGGCGAGGCCTTCCAGGAAGCGGCGGGGACATGGGTCGCCGTCTGGTACTCCCTCGAGTTCACGATGTTCGGGCGCTCGCCGGGAGTCCGCGTGCGATTCCCGGTCCAGGGCGGGCCCGCCGAGGTCCACTCGACCTTCTACCGGCCGCAGCAGCACCCGATCTGATCGAGCGAGGGCGGTGGACCAACGCCACCGGGGGCGGCGTGGGGGACGGGAGGGAGCGTTACTTGTACGTCGACTGGTGGGTGGTCCCTTCGTCGTCGACGATCGTGATGCATTCCCCTTCGCACTCGAAGAGGCAGGCTTCGCACATGATGCAGTCGGGACCGTGAATGACCGCCGACTTTTCCGCCCGGAACTGGAACTTCGCGGCGACCGCGGGGTCGTCGACCACGTTCGGCCAATTCTCGCGCGGCTGCATCTCGAAGACGGTCACCGGACAGACATCCCGGCAGTGGCTGCAGCCGGTGCACTTCTCGTGGGCGACCTCGACACTGACCATGGACGACCCGAATTCCCACCGAGCCGGGATATATTAAGTCGTTCCGTGGAGCAGCGTGCCGCTCGGCGGCCGGCGGTCGTGCTAGCTTGCGACGCGCCGTCAGGTCACGGGATGTCCGCGGGGTTCCACATGCCGACCCGCGGGCCGCCCTTGAGGGCGTCGAGCGCCGCCATGTCGTGCGGGGTGAGCGCGAAATCGAAGAGCTGCGCGTTCTCGCGGATCCGCTCGCGGTGGACCGACTTCGGAAGCTCGATGACCCCGTGCTGCAGGCCCCAGCGAAGGAGCACCTGCGCGGGGGTCCGGTGCCGCGCCGCGGCGACCGATACGATCGTGGGGTGGTCGAGCTGGCGGCCGCGCGTGAGCGGCGACCACGCCTCGAGCCGGATCCCCGCCCGCTCGCAGTAGCCGACGAGTTCGGGGTCGTAGACGAACGGGTGGAACTCCAACTGGTCCACGGCCGGCACCACGTCGGAGTGGGAGCGCAGTTCCTCGAGGTGACGGACGGTGTAGTTGCTCACGCCGATCGACCGGCAGACGCCCTCGCTCTTCAGCCGGATGAGCGCCCGCCACGAATCCAGGCGGTCCTCGGGCGAGTTCGCCCGGGGCCAGTGAATGAGATAGAGGTCGATCGGTCCGAGGCCGAGCCGCTCCGCGCTCGCGCGCCCGGCGCGCAGGGCGGAGTCGTACCCGTGCTCCGTGTGCCAGAGCTTCGTCGTGACGAACACCTCGTTCCGGGGGATCCCGCTCTGGCGTACGGCTTCGCCCACGTCCGCCTCGTTGCGATACATCGCGGCCGTGTCGACCGCGCGATAGCCGGTCTCAAGGGCATAGCGGACGGCATCGCGGGTGACCGGACCCGGTTCCGTCTGGAAGACGCCGAGCCCGAGCCAAGGGATCTCGACCCCCTGGTTGAGCCGAACTCGCGACGCGATCGAAGCGCCGGCGGGAATGGTCATGGCGGCGGGAAGAGCCGGGGGGGTTTATCGTCCGCGGCCGGGCGCGGTCGAAGCCGGGGGGCCGGTTCGGAACCGGGGAGCGGTTCCCCGCTTCGCGAGCTGGACATCATACTTCCGGAGTTGCGACTCGTGTTCGGGACAGAGTTCGAACGGGCGCCAGGCGGCGTCCGCCCGGGAGCGGTCCGCGTTCGCCCCGAAGAGCTCGACCCGGTGCGGACGGTCGTCGCAGCCGCCGCCGTCCTCGAGAGCCGGCTCCCCGACGACCGGTCGGTAGGCGAAATCGTAGGCCCTCCCCATCTCGCAGAGCGGCCGCTGGAAGAGGTGGCTCGTCGCGGTCGCCTCCGGCACCCCGGGGACGGGGGCTCCGCTACAAAACCATTCTCGCTGGGGCCACGCGGTCCGACACCGCGGAAGCTATCTCCTCGGCCGCGGCTCGAGGGGGGTCGCTCACCCGCCGCTCGCGCGGCGGGCGCGGTGGGCGGGCTCTCGATGGCGATCGCGGTTCTCCCGAATGCCCGGATCCACTACGACCTGACGGGAGAGGGTGACCCGACGGTACTCATCCACGGGTCGCTCGTGGACCGCACGAGTTGGGCGATGGTCCGCCCGGGGCTCGCGCAGTCGCTCGAAGTATTGACCTACGACCGTCGCGGTCACGGGGAGAGCTCGGGCTCGCCGCGGATGCATCCGGTGCGGGACGACGCGACGGACCTCGCCGAGCTGCTCGAGGAGATCAATCTCTACCCGGTGCACGTCATCGCGCATTCGTACGGCGGCGCGATCGCCCTGCGTCTCGCGAACGACCGACCCGAGATGGTCCGCAGCCTCCTCCTCCACGAACCCCCGTTCGTCGGTCTGCTCGAGGACGATCCGGCCACGTCCCCCGAAGCGGAGCGTCTCTGGTCCCGTACCCGGGAGATCCGGGCGATGGTGGGCGCGGGGCCGCCGGAAGCGGCGGCCCGGGCGATCGTGGACGCTTTCTCCGTCGACGAGGGGGCCTGGGACCGTTTGCCGCCCGACGTCCGGCAGGTGCTCGTCCGTAACCTCGATCGGTGGTCGGAGGAGCTCGCGGATCCCGACGCCACCCGGCCCGAGCGGTCGCTCCTCGCGGAGCTCGTGATCCCGGTGCTACTCACGACCGGCGAGCGGAGCCCTCCGTTCGCACAGCGCATCGCGAAGGCGCTCGAGGCCCAATTGCGCAACTCCTCGCTCCGCACGCTCCCCGGAGTCGGTCACGTCCCGCACTGGAGCGACCCGGACCAGTTCATCGCGCTCGTCCACGGCTTTCTCGTGGAACGAAACGTCCCCAGCACGTGATCGACCCGGCCCATCGCCCCGCGGGCCCGGGGTCTCTTGCCGGTCACCGGGACGAAGGATCGCCCGAGGCGAAGAACGGCTCGAGGAGCTCCATGACCCCCTTTCCGAGCCACTGGCCCCCGTCGACCGCGAGCACCTGGCCCGTGATGTAGCTCGCCCTCGGGCTCGCGAGGAACCGTACGGCCTCCGCGACCTCCTCGGGGGTCCCGAACCGCCCGAGGGGCACGCCGTCGATCACCGACTTCTCGACCGCCTCGGAGATCCAGAGGCGCTCGTCCGTGCCCTCCGTGTGCACCGGTCCCGGCGCCACGGCGTTGACCCGGATGCCGAACCGGGCCCACTCCACGGCGAGCGTCCGGGTGAGCGCGAGCACGCCCGCCTTGGCCGAAGCGGAATGGGCGGTCCCGGGACCGGCCATCCAGGCATAGGAGGCGACGATGTTGACGATGGCCGGCGAGGGCGAACGCTGAAGCAACGGCAGTGCGGCCTTCGAGCAGAAGAAGGTGCCATCGAGGACGATCCCGACGACCGCCTTCCAACCGTTCGTCGTGATTTTCTCCGCGGGGGCCACGAAGTTGCCGGCCGCGTTGTTCACCAGTACGTCGAGGCGCCCGTACTCGTTGCGGACGACGTCCATGAGGTGGTCAACCTGGTCGGGGACCCGAATGTCGGTCGGCACTTCGACCACGCGAGCGCCGCGTCCGCGGAGCTCGCCCGCGCCCGCCGCGAGATGCTCCGCCGAGCGGCTCGCGATCGCCAGATTGAATCCTTCGTCGGCGAGCGCGAGGCCGATCGCGCGACCGAGCCCGGTCCCTCCGCCCGTGATGAGCGCGACCGGTTTCGCGTCCGCGTGGTGCGGGGAGGTCGCCGTCACGGCCGGGCCGAGTCCGGGCTCCCGTAAGAACCTAACCGGGGGTCCCAACCGACCTCGGCTCGACCCCGCGGCGCCGGCGTACGCGGTTTCGGCCGTTCACCCGGCGGTGAGCGCCGCTCGTCGGGCCTGCTCGAGTCGCTCGGTGGGAAGGCCGGTCCCAAGGATCCCGTCCGCCCGGAAGATCGGGCGGCCGTCGCGGAAGACCACGACCGTCGGCACGACCTCGATCCCGAACGTGTCCCAGAGCGGGCTTTCCTCGGACGTTACATTCCCCACCGCGACCCGGAACTTCTCGTTCCGATCCAGGCGGGAAAACTCGGGCCGGAACCTCCGGCAGAACGGACACCAATCGGCGAGGAACGCGATGACCCACGCACCGGGGCGCAGGAGGCGGTCCTTCTCGAACGCCTCGGCGCCGAACTCCTCCATGAGCCCGCGATAGCAGCGCCCCTAAAGAGGGGTGTGCCGGGCCGGGCGACGCCGGGGCGCACCGCCCCGACGTACTCCGCGGTCGGTCCAAAACTCGGAGATGTATCGAGCGGTCGTGCGGTCGAACCGCGACGGCCAAGCTCGTCGGGGCGGAGGTCCCGGGACGAACTTCGAGCGGCCCGCGACCACGACGACGGGGACGCCCGCGCTGCGAGCCGCTCTCGCGAGTCGCCGCGTGCCGACCTTGTGCACCACCGAGCGGTCGCCGAACACCGCGTCCGCTCCGATCAGCAGAAGATCGGCGGTTCCGACCGCCCGCGGTCCGTCGGCGTCCCGGATCACCCGGGCCCGAAGGCCGGCGTGACGAAGCTCCCGCGCGAAGCTCCTTCCCTCGCCACCGGGGAGACTTTCGAGGACCGAAACCGCCTCCGGGCGGCGGGAGCCCGACACCGCGCTCAGGGCCCAGAGTACCGATCGACTTCGGCTGAGAGTGACGACGCGGCGGAAGGAAACGAACCGGCTTCGCGCGATGCGGGCCAGGCCAGCCCGTTCGCCTCGGAGCCGGACCCTCTCTCGTCGGAGCCAGACCCGAGCCGCGGCCCGCGGTTCCGGCGAACGCGCAAGCGCCCGCCACTCGGCGGCCCAGCGAAGGAACGGCCCCATCGCCGGTTGGGCGCGTTTGAGCGCTCGGGCCGCGCTCCGGAACTCCGCGCGAGCTTGCGCCGCCGGCCGACGGGCGGATTCGTTCGCGACCCGCGAAAGTTCCCGGAGTCCGTCGGCGGCGAGCGCCGAAGCTCCCCGCGTCCGGTCGGAGCGGATCCGCTCGAAAGCCCGATCCACCGGAACGCGTCGGCGGCCCCGAAGGGCGGAAGGTCTCGACGACATCTTCCCGGGCGGGGCGACGACCCTCGGCGTATTGAACTCCGCCCGTGTCCGGGCACCGGGGTGTCGGATGTCCTGGCGAGTCCCTACCGAGGCGAAGAGCGACCGGGTCTTTCCCGAGCCGATCCGGGGGACCGTCGAGAACCACCGTTTCCCGAGCGCGGTCTTGAAGGGGAACCCCTGGGGCGACCCGATCGAGCGGGAGCTCCCCGTCTATCTTCCGCCCTCCGGCCGCTCGGACGGCCTTCCGCTGATCGTCCTCCTCACGGGATACACGGGCGCCGGCTGGATGCACTTCCAACGGCCCCGGTACATGAGCGACTCGATCATGGGCCGCCTCGACCGGTTGATTCGTCACAAGCTCGCCGCCGAGGCAGTGATGGTCGGTCCGGATTGCCTCACACTTCTCGGGGGCAGCCAGTACCTGAACTCCTCGGCCACGGGGCGGTACGAGGATTACGTCCTCGAGGAGATCCTCCCGTTCGTCCGCGATCGCTACCACACCGGTGCCACCGCGGTGATGGGGACCTCGAGCGGGGGATACGGCGCGCTCGCCCTCGCCCTTCGCCACCCCGACGTCTTCCGGGCGGTCGGGTCGAACGCCGGAGATGCGTACTTCGACTATTGTTACCTTCCGGAATTCCCGACGGCGTTCCGCGAGATCCGCAGGGCGGGCGGGCCGGACAAACTGCTCGAGAGGATCCTGCACGAACCGGTGAGCGGGTTCGGGCCCCGCCAGCCGCTCGTCCAGGCCCTCGAGATGATGGGGTACGCCTCCTGCTATTCGCCGATCGACGCGGAGCCGGGGCGGTTCGACCTTCCGTTCGACCTCGAGACCGGGGCGATCCGATCGGAGGTCTGGGCAAAATGGCTCTCCCACGATCCCGTGCGGATGCTCGAGGAACCGCGGTACACGAAGGCGGCCCGAGAGCTCGCGCACATCTACGTGGACGGCGGGACCCGAGACGAGTATTCGCTCGATATCGGCGCGCGCATCTTCGCGAACGCGGCCCGACGGGCGGGGGCGCATGTCGAGTTCGAAGAGTTCGACGGCGTCCACGGCGACGGCGGGCCCCGCTACGAGGTCATCATTCCGCGCCTGCTCGCCGCGCTCGGCGCTCCGGCCCCGAAGTAGCCCCCGGTCCCCGTTTAGTACCCCGCACGGCTGCGGCGGTTCGGCTCACCTCCCGGCGGGCCTCGGAGCCTCGATGATCCGCGAAGGTCAGATGGTCTGTGACGCCTGCCAGAAGCCGATCTCGCGGATCACGGAGGTCCCCTCGGAAGGCTGGCCGAAGATGCACAACCTCTGCTCGACGTGCTTCGCGCAACTGAAGACCCAGGCCGTGCCGCGGGCGTGAGCTTAGGCGCGCTCGGAGGAGAACGTCTGCGGGGGGTCCGGCCCCTCGAGGGGAACCAGCGCCTCGACCGTTTCGTCCTCGAACCAGGCGAGGACGATGAAGTACCAGGAGAGGACGAGGAGGAGCAGCAGTTCGGGGAGGTCGTTCGCATCGGGCGCGACCACGACCGCGCCGGCGGAGAGGTGACGGCCCTCGCGCACCGGCTCGACGTGCAGGACCTCCTTGCCGTCCCGCGCGGTGACCTCCCATGCGGGGACGAGGATCCCGGCCCGCTGGAACCGGTAGGAGCGGCCGCCCAGGAGGTCGATCTGATGATGGTTCAAGTGGACCGAGAGCCGGGCGAGGAGCGCGCCGTCCTTCTTCACCAGGATGTGGGGGTTGAGGAAGCCGCCCCGCTTCAGCGTCCATGTGTCCGCCGAGGTATGCGCGGTGGCGAGGGAGGCGCCGCGGGTCTGCCACTCGAGGGTCGCCGTCGTCCGGTCGCCCGAGAGCAGGGAAAACGCGTCCGGATGATCCCGGTCGCGCAGCCAGCGCAAGCCCGATCGGTCGACCGAGGCGAGCGGCACCAGCGTCACGGCGCACCCACCCCACCACGGGGATTTAACTCGGAGCCGCGCCGCCGTTCCTTCGGGACGGCCGCTAGCGGGACGCGAGGATGTAGAGGACCCCTGCGATCAGGGCAAAGAGCGCCGCGAGGAGCTCGAGCAGACCGCCGCCGAGACCCAGCCCGAGCCATCCGACGACGGCGAGCACCACGAGGATGACCCCCGCGCTGAGGGCACGGTCCTTCCCCCCGGCACGGCCGATGCTCGCGAAGAGGCCGATGAGGATGCCGACGATCAAGTCGACCAGCGAGCGCCCCCACGCGGCGACCGCGTGACCACCCAAGCCGAACGCCAGGAGAACGAACCCGCCGAAGAAATTGAAGATCCCCGCGAGGATCAAGATCAACGCCCCGAGCACCCCGAAGAGGAACGCGAGGTTGCGGTCTCCCGAATTCGACATCGAACCGGTCTCCTCCCGCGGTGAGCCCGCGGGGGCTTGACGCTTGCGTCGGGTCCGTACGAACGTCTAAGCCACCGCACGGATGCTCGAAAGCGATGCCGCGTCGGAGTTCGGGGGGTTCGCCCCGACACGAATTCGACCGGGAAGCCCACGACTACGACCGGGCCGCCCGCGCGTCGATGCCGGGGTACCTCGACCTCCACCGGACGCTCATCGGCGGGATCCCGTACGTCCCGACCCGGGAATTCCGCATCCTCGAGCTCGGGGTCGGCACCGGGACGCTGAGCGCGCTCATCCTGGAGGAGTTCCCCCACGCCCGCCTCACCGGCGTCGATATCTCCCCGCGCATGATCGCCCGGGCGCGCGCGAAGCTCCGGCCGTTCCGAGACCGCGTCGAGCTCGTCGCCGGGGACATCGGCGAATTCGAGGACCGTCCCTACGATGCCGTGGTGTCGGCGCTCGCGGTCCACCACCTCACCGACCCCCAGAAGTGGCGCCTCTTCCGACGGATCTATCGGTCGCTCCCCTCGGGCGGCTACTTCGGGGACGCCGACGACCACTTGGCGGAAGACCCGACGTTCGACAACCGCTGGGTCCAGATCGCCTCCTCGATGACCGTCGGTTCGGGGAAGAGGCGGCCGGCCGGCTGGTCGAGCCCGCAGGCGGTCTGGCACGACCACGAGCGGTTCGACCACCCGTCGACGCTGGCCGCCGAGGTTTCGGCGCTCGACCGTGCGGGGTTCGCGCACGTCGGGGTTCCGTGGCGATTTTTCGGCCAAGCGGTGGTGTGGGCGTACAAATGAACCGCGAGGCCCGGCCGACCCCGATCGATGCCCATGCTCCGTGAAACTACGTTCTTCGTCGGCGGCCTCGTCACGATCGCCCTTGGAGTCCTCCTCGCCGCGGGACTCTATCTCGCCGGGGCGGGTGTCGAGTTCGTGGACGCCTGGCTGGCGTGCGGGATCGCGGTCGGGTTCGGCGCGTTCTTCCTCCACGTGAGCCGGGAAGAGCATCGCGACCGGCGGCGTTTCCTCGCGGAAGCGGCCCAGGAGCCGTCCGCCCCGCCGGGGTCGGGCCCGCCGTAGCCCGGTCCGGGCGGGGAAACCTTTTCGTACGGCTACGGCGTCCAACGGTCGTGGCCGGGATGGGGTAGCTTGGCCTATCCTGGGGGACTGTGGATCCCTCGACCCGGGTTCAAAGCGACGCGGGGTCTCCCCCCGCGGCGTGAGACTCTCGGTCCCGGCCCTACGGCTTGCGCTTCCGGGCGGCCGGACGAGGCGATGATCGCTTCGTCCGCCGATCGGCGAGCGTGGCCAGGGCGGCGGGGAGCTCCGAGAGCCGGTAATCGGCCCACGCGGCCCCCCACTTCTTGAGGTCGACCGGGGTCAGGGTCCATCCCGCGAGCCGCGACGCGCGCGCCACCGGCGTGACGCCGGGAACGGAAAGCGCCGCCTCCATATCGAAGCGGGAGTCCCCGACCATGAACATCGGAACGCCGGGGTACCGCCGACGGTATTCCGCGAGGTGTTCGCGCTTCGTCCGGTCGCCCGATCCGAGCACCTCCTCGAACCAGAACCGGAGGCCTTCGCGTTCGAGGATGAGTTCCGCCATCTCGGTCTCGGCGCCGGTCGAGATCACGAGCGTCCAGCGCTCCCGGTCGAGGGTGCTCAGCAGCTTCGGCACTTCGGGGAACGGGTGCGCCTTCGCGTACGCCTCCGTGACCTTGCGCTGGTGAAACGTGCGCGCCGTCGTCGCGCGCAATTCCGCCGGCGCTTTCGGGTAGAGCTGGGAGAGCTGCGCCTCGAACGGCATTCCCGTGGTCGCGAGGTAGTGCACCCGCGCTTCGTCCGCGGGCGTTCCGAAGGCGCGGGCCATCACGTCGGCGGCGACCGCGCTGATGAGTCCGAGGTCATCGAGGATCGTCCCGTCGAGGTCGAACACGACGACCCCCCGCTCTACGGCCCGGGGTTCCACCGCCGCGCGCGGACCTCCGACCGGACGGGAGACTTCCGCGTACTGGCTGGTCGGGGGCAGCACGCGCAGTTCGGTGGGCGGGGACGGCGGCGCGACCGGCGGAGTTCCTGCCGGGGGAGCATCGTGGCCATCGAGCATTCGGTCCGTCAACGGGGTCGCCCCTTTAACGTGCGGAGTCGCGCAGCGTCGTGCTATTAGCGTTGCGCGTATCGCGGGTCCCGGGGAGGGCCGAATGCATCCGAGTCACGTGATCCGGGGCCGCTCGAGCCAGCTGCTCGCCGGCCGCCGCATTATCATCGGCGTTTCGGGGTCGATTGCGGCCATCGAACTTCCGCGGGTGATCCGCGAGCTGATCCGCCACGGAGCGGACGTTCGCGCCGTGATGAGCCCCGAGGCGATGCGCCTCGTCACCCCGGAGACCCTCGAATTCGCGACCGGGCACCCGGTGGTGACGCAGCTCACCGGCAACGTAGAGCACGTGACGCTGCTCGGGCCGGGGGAGGGCCGCGCGGACCTCTATCTGATCGCCCCCGCGACCGCGAACACGATCTCCAAGATCGCGCACGGCATCGACGATACGCCCGTGACCTCCTGCGCCTCGGTGGCGCTCGGCGGGGGGGTCCCCATGCTCCTCGCGCCCGCGATGCACAGCCACATGGGTCTCAACCCGGCGGTGAAGGAGAACCTCGAGAAGCTCCGGTCCTGGGGCGTCGGGATCATCGGGAGCGTTTCGGCGGAGGGAGAAGAGAAGATCGCGGGTCCCGAGGCCGTCGCCGCGGCGGTCCTCCACCGCCTCGCGAAAGGACCCTGGGCGGGCCGACGCGTCGTCATCATCGGCGGGGCTTCCCGCGAGCCGATCGACGAGGTGCGGTCGGTCACGAACGAGAGCTCGGGCGCCACCGCCGTCGCGCTCGCGAACCAGGCGCATTATCGGGGGGCCGAGGTACAATTGTGGGCCGGTGCCCTGCAGGTCCCGTGCCCGCCGTGGGTCCCCGTGACGGCCTGGAAGGGCGTCGAGGACCTCCTCGCCCTCGCCCGCCGACGTCGCTCGGAGCTGCGGGAAGCGGCCGCCGTCCTCGTCCCGGCCGCGCTCTCGGACTACACGCTCGAGCGACGCCCGGGGAAGATCCCGTCCCGAGACCACGAGAACCTCACCCTCACCCTCCACCGGGCGCCCAAGGTGCTCCCCGAGGTCCGACGGTTGGCCCCGGCCCCCACCCGACTCGTCGCCTTCAAGCTCGAGCCGGGCCGGAGCGCCACGCAGATGGAGGAGGAGGGCCGACGCCTCGCCCGCGAGACCGGAGCGGACTGGGTGGTGGCGAACGACGTGACCTCGATGGGCGGCGACACCACGGCCGCGCTCATCCTCCCGCCCGCGGGGGAACGGATGTGGATCCGGGGCCCCAAAGTGGACGTTGCGGGAAAGCTCCTCGACGACATCGGTCGGGAGCTCGCCAATCTCTCCGCTTCGCCCGCTCTCCCGCCTCCGCGAGAACGGCGCGCCGGCCGCCATCGCTCCCCCGTTCGCAGCGGAAGCGGCTCGGGTCGACGGGCCGGTGTCCGAACTCCTCTCCAGGAGCACTAGATCGCGTTCACGAGGAAGCCGACCAGGAACCCCAGGGCGACGCCCAGGTACGTCAGCCGCTGTTTGATGTAGGTCGCCTCGGGGGGAACGGCGGGGCGGAACGCCGTCCGTAGCATGGGAAGGATCGAGTACAGGATCGCACCGATCGCGAGCCCGTCAAAGATCAGGTTGAACAGAGCGCTGTTGTAGAAGTAGCCGGCGACGCCCCCGATGAGGGTGGGGAGCCCTCCGATGAGGAAGAACACGGCGATGAGCCCCACCCGACGGTCCTTCTGGGAGAGCAGCGGAGCCGTGATCGGGAACCCCTCGGTCACGTTCTGGAGGAAGAACCCGACGAACACCACGGTCGAGAGCCCGACCGTGCCGAGCGCCCACGAAGCACCGAAGACCAACCCCTCGGTGAGGTTCTGGAAACCGATGGCGAGCGCCACGATGAGGGCGAGCGAAACCGGAGTCGCCTTCGTCCCCTGAGAGCGATGCTCGGTCGCGAAGAGGACCAGGTAGCACGCGACGACCGCGACGGCGAACGCCGCCGCGTACGTCCCGTTCGCCAGGTACGCATTCGAGGGGTTTGAATAGATCGTCGGCGAGGCATCCGAGAAGATGTCGGCAAGAAGGAAGATGAGGATCCCGATCGCCGCCGAGTTGAGGACCGTGATCGTTCGCGACCCCATCTTCTTCCGAAGGATGATGGGAAGGGAGAGGTAGATCGAGAGCCCCATCACGACGGAAAGGGCGACCAGCACCGGGAAGCTCGCCATCGAATCGCTCGGTTTCTCGGGGGGAGTGAGTACTTAACTCCGACCGTTTACGGGCGACCGTTGCCCTCGAGACGGGCTCCTCGGGCCGTCTCCGACCCCCCGTGCGAAGCAGGGCCGGAGGTGCGCCTTCCTCGGCCGAAGCTTCGGCCGACCGTCGCCCTTAATAGACGGTCCCCATGCGCGCGCCGAGGCCCACGATGGTCAAGCTTGCCGAGTGGCAAGGGAAGAGCGTCTTTCGAAAGTACGGCGTCCCGCTCCCGCGCGGCGAGGTGGCCCGTTCCGCCGACGAGGCCGAGTCGCTCGTCCGGAGCGGGAAGGTGCCGCTCCCGTGCGTTGTGAAAGCCCAGGTGCTCGCTGGAGGACGGGGAAAGGGCGGCGCCGTCCGGTTCGCGAACACCCCCGAGGAGGCGCGCGCGGCGGCGGCGGCGATCCTCGCCCTCGAGTTCAAGGGAGAGAAGGTCCGGGAGGTCCTGCTCGAGGAGAAGCTGCCCATCGGTCGGGAGCTCTACCTGTCGGTGACCCTCGACCGGACCCAGCGTCTCCCGATCCTGATCGCGAGCACGCACGGGGGCGTCGAGATCGAGTCGGTCGCCGACACCGAGATCGACCGCCAGGCGGTCGACCCGTTCCCCGGCCTCACGAGCTACGAGAAGCGGAGGGTCGCGAAGCTCTTCGGCCTCTCGGGCGCACCGGCGAGGTCGCTCGATAAGCTCCTCGACGCCGTCTGGCAGGTCTTCCAGCGCGAGGACGCGGAGCTCGTCGAGATCAACCCCCTCGCCACCGTCGGCGAGGGCCTGGTCGCGCTCGACGCGAAGGTGATCATCGAGGACGACGCGGCGTTCCGTCACCCCGAGTACGCGGAGGTCCGCGACGACCGCACCGAGCTCGAGGAGATCGCCCGCGAGAAGGAGATCGCGTTCGTGCAGCTCGACGGGAACATCGGGGTTATCGCGAACGGCGCGGGGCTCACGATGGCGACCCTCGACGTGCTGAAGGAGCTGGGCGGCGCCCCCGGGGTCTTCCTCGACCTCGGCGGAACGGACGACCCGAAAAAGGTCACCGAAGCGTTCCTGCTGATGGCCCGCGCCCGCCCGGCGTCGGTGTTTCTGAACATCTTCGGCGGGGTCACCCGCTGCGACACCGTGGCCACGGGGCTCGTCGAGGCCATGCGGCAGGTTCCCGCGTCCGAGCGGTTCCCGCTCATCGCCCGGATCCGCGGCAACAACGAGAAGGAAGGCATCGAGATCCTCCGCTCGGCCGGGGTCACCTCCGTCTCCGACCTTCGAGCGTCCGCCCAAGCCGCGGTCGACGCCGCGCGGGGGCGGCCATGACCGTCCTCGTCGACAAGAACACCCGCGTGGTCGTTCAAGGGATCACCGGCCACCAGGGGACGGTCCACTCCCGCCAGATGGCCCAGTTCGGGACGGCCGTGGTCGCGGGCGTCACCCCCGGGAAGGCCGGCAGCGAGGTTGAGGGAGTACCGGTGTTCGACGCGGTGCGGGACGCGGTCGAGAAGACCGGGGCGAACGCCTCGTGCATCTTCGTGCCGGCACCGTACGCGAAGGACGCGCTGCTCGAGGCGGTCGACGCCGGGATCCGGCTCTGCGTCGTCGTCACGGAGCATATCCCGTTCCACGACATGCTCGTGATGTACCACTACGCGCGGTCGAAAGGGACCCGCATCATCGGACCGAACTGCCCCGGCATCGCCTCGCCCGGCAACGCGAAGGTCGGGATCATCCCGAACGTCGTCTTCCGGCCCGGACGTGTCGGGGTGATCTCCCGAAGCGGCACGCTGACCTACGAGATCGTGAACGGCATCAAAGAGGTCGGACTCGGCCAGTCGACCTGCATCGGCCTGGGGGGCGACCCGGTCGTCGGCACGTCGTTC
>Ga0335078_10003775_pt1 | contig 22544 bp, 25 predicted proteins | sample Lox_Sample_32_FD_206711 | JGI IMG/M metagenome (GOLD analysis project Ga0335078, IMG submission 206711) | Soil microbial communities from Loxahatchee National Wildlife Refuge, Florida, United States - Lox_Sample_3.2 | ecosystem: Environmental > Terrestrial > Soil > Wetlands | place: USA... | reverse complement strand
GGGGTTGGGACCGGGGGGGCGTGGTGGTGGGGCCGGGCGGGGGGGGGGGGGGGGGGGCGGGGGGCCCGGGGGTGGTGGTGGGGGGGGCGGGGCCCGGGGGCGGCCCCCCCCCGCGGCTCCTGCCTGGCGCCGACAAGGTGCTGACGTGGGTCGGCCCGATCCGGGCTGCTGGCGCTCGGAAACGGCCAGGTCATCGCGGCAGCCAGGCAGATGTTCTGCCGGGCCCGGGTCGGCGTTTAGCTACGGGAGCGGCGGGTAGCCGCCCGGCCGGATGAAGGACAAGACGATGCGGAAGTCTGTCTCACGGCGAGTCCCCGCGCTGACATAGCGGTCGCGGAGACTCGTGATGCCAGGGAACGACCCCGGATCAGCTGCTCGGGGAGGGCAAATGGCACGAAACCTTGGGGTTCACGCCCACGTAGTTGAGCGGGCCGGCCGCGATCGTGGCGAGGATGGTGCCGCCGTGAGCGCAGGTGGCCGAGGACGAACCGTAATATCCGCGCTGGCCAGCCGCAATTGCCCCGATGACCAGCCATATCAGCAGGACGAGCCCTCCGACTCGCATTTCTACCTCCGAAAGACGGGCAGCTCCTGATCTTCCGAAGAGCTGCGTACGCGGGACGCTCTTACGCCTACCCCGTGTGCGGCCGATACACATGGCCGAAGGCCCGATGCGCGGCGGGCCGGACATCGCGCGGCACAGCATCGCCTGACACCAGGGCCGCCCGTTGCGCGCGCCGGTGTATCGTGTCTGCTGATGGCCCGGGATGGCAAGACCGCGCAGCGCGAATCCGCGGGACAAGAAGCGCTCGACCGTCAGCCGGTCTCCCGGCCGGACGGCGACGGGCCGTTGCCTCCTTCGGACGATCCCATGTCGTACACGTACACCACTGACCTGGCCGCGATCCGGGCCGTCGTGCACCGGTACGCGCTCGAGGCGGGGCTGGCCGAAGCCCGCGCCATCGACCTCACGCTGGCGGTCAGCGAAGTGGCGGCCAACACGGTCAAGCACGCCAAGTCACCGGGGAGCCTGAACATCTGGTACGACGAGAAGGAAATCGTCTGTCAGATCCACGACGAGGGGGTCATCACCGACCCACTGGCGGGGCGCCGCCAGCCGTCCCTGGACGCGCTGGGCGGGCACGGGCTCTGGATCGTCAACCAGGTCTGTGACCAGGTGGAGATGCGGTCGGAGGAGACCGGGACGACGATCCGGCTGCACATGAACCTGCCGCGCTCCGACGCAGGTCACTAGGCGTATCCCACCGCCATCCGCCTTGTGGTACAACAAGTGCGTGGATCTGCTGACGGTCTCTGTGACGGCCCGGGAGTCCGCCGGCGAACCTTACACGCTGGTGGAGATCGCCGGCGAGGCCGACGTGACCAATACCGACGAACTACGCCGCCTGCTCGACGAAGAGGTGTCGCAGCAGCCGCGCACGCTGATCATCGACCTGTCCGGCCTGCGCTTCATGGACTCCTCCGCGCTACACGCGCTACTGCGGGTGAACCGCTCGCTGGACCGCCAGGGCGGTGTTCTCGCGCTGGTGTCCCCGCAGGCCGCGGTGGCCAAGATCCTGCGGCTGACCACCGCCGACCGGCTGATCCCCGTCTTCGACAGTGTGGCAGAAGCCGCAGCGGACTGATCCACGGAGCTGACCTGCGAAAACCATGTCAGGTCGACACGCGGGCCAGGGCTTGCAGGCATTGATGGGTTTGCCATCTCGCGCGATGGGATATGCTCTACCTTACTGGTGCCTACGACGCAGGCACGCTCAACGCGACATGGTGTTTCGCGGAGCGCGCAGATCGGGCACCACTTTCTGTCTCTCGCCAGCGAACACCGTGACCGAGGTTCGAAGCGAGAGAGGCCCCATGAAGATCGCTCTAGTAGCCCAGAACGCCACCCCGCTGCGCCCCCAGGTCGGCTCCGGCCCAGACCGCGACGACATCGGGCTCAGCGAGCTCACCCGTAAGGTGGCCGGGCAGGGTCACCAGGTGACCGTGTATGCCCAGAAGAACCAGCCCGACCTGCCTGACCAGGCCGAGCTGCACGATGGCGTCCGGGTCAAGCACATCGGCGCCGGACCCGCGGGCGAGCCCGGCGAATTGGACGATATCGGCCTGCTCGAGCGGGTGCCCGCGTTCAGTGGTCCGCTGCGCAGCCTCTGGCATAGCGACCGCCCTGACGTGGTCCACGCGCTGCGCTGGACCAGCGGCCTGGCCGCGCTGGCCGCCGCGCGCGACCTCAGCATCCCGGTCGTGCAGGAGTTCAACTCCCTCGGCGTCACCGAGCGCCGGGTCGCTAGCCGTTCTGGCACGGTGCGGGCGGACGGCGCGTCCGCGGCTCGGATCAGGCTCGAGCCCGCCATCGGCCGCAGCGCCACCGCGGTGGTCGCGACCAACTCCGCCGAGGTATCCGACCTGGCCAGCCTGGGCGTGCACCGCTCCTCGATCCGGGTCGTGCCGTGGGGCGTCGACACCGACCTGTTCACCGCGGAGGGCCCGGTGGCCAAGCGGAACGGCCGGCCACGGCTGCTCACCGCGGCGGACCTGACCCAGCGCAAGCCGCTCGAGACGCTGTTGCGGGCGCTGACCCGGGTTCCCGGCGCCGAGGTCCTAGTCGTCGGCGGGCCGGCCGCGGCCGATCTGCCCACCGACGACGGGTACGTCAAGCTGGCCAAGTTCGCGGCCACGCTGGGCATCACCGACCGCGTCATCTTCACCGGCAAGGTGGACCACGCCGCCATGCCGCCCCTGCTTCGGTCCGCTGACCTGGTGGTCAGCACCTGCCGGTACGAGCCTTGCGGCACCACCTCGCTGCAGGCCATGGCGTGCGGCACCCCGGTCATCGCGCCGCCGGTCGGCGGGCACATGGACGCCGTGGTGGACGGGACGACCGGCATCATCATCCCGCCGGACCGGCCGGCGCTGCTGGCCCAGCGGATCCGGCAGCTGCTCGCGCACCCGATGCTGATCGAGGCGTTCGGGGTGGCAGCGGTTGACCGGGTTCGGTCCCGGTACTCGTGGGACAGGATCTCGCGAGAAACCCTGGCGGTTTACCATCGCGTCACTACCCAAGCGGCGTAAAACTAAGATAAGGAACCTGTATCCCCCCCGCAGGTTTCCTGGCCGGAGCCCGGGGAGCGCGAGCTTCCCGGGCTCTCGGTTGTCCGGGGTCGTTTCGGCCGGCCGCGTGGGCCCCCTTACAGGCGCTGGCTGCCCCGCGGCACCGAGCTGTAGGCCAGCAAAGCCGCGCCGACGATGAGCGCGGCGAGCCAGACAGTCATGACGCCGCTGACGATGATGACTGCCCACGCCAGCAGGCAGCCCGCCACGTAGGCCGCGACCGGACCGTAGACCCCGGTCGCGGCCTGGCTGCCCTCGCCTGAGCTTTCCATGTGGGACCGCCTCTCCATCTGGATGGTCTGTCTGAATCTGGCTAAGTTCCGGACGCCTACTTTGTACAGCGCCAGATCTGGCGTAAGGGTTACTGGCTGATCTCGGCGAGCAGGGTGAGCTGACTGTCTGGCTACCGGAGTGGCCGGCCGCTAAACCAGAGCGCTGACGTTTGACGCGCCCCGACATGGACAGGTGGGCACGAAGCTATGCGAGCGGGGTCACTAAGCATAAGAACGGAGGCCATGATGGCACGGATCGCATCCGATGCCCTGATCGAGCGGCTGGCCGACTGGGGCGTTGACACCGTCTTCGGGCTGCCCGGGGACGGCATCAACGGGATCATGGAAGGCCTGCGGCGGAATCAGGACAAGGTCCGCTTCGTACTCGTTCACCACGAGGAAGCCGCCGCCTTCATGGCGACGGCGCACGCCAAGGCGACCGGGAAGATCGGCGTATGCCTGGCGACTTCGGGGCCGGGCGGCATTCACCTGCTCAACGGGCTGTACGACGCCAAACTCGATCACATGCCGGTGCTCGCGATCACCGGCATGCAGGAGACATCCGTGCTCGGCACCGCCTACCAGCAGGAAGTCGCGCTCGACAAGCTGTACGCCGATGTGGCCGAGTACGACCAGATGATCTACAACCCGGTGCAGATCCCCGCGGTGGTGGACCAGGCCGTGCGGATCGCCTACGCCCGCCGCGGCGTATCCCACATCACCGTGCCGAACGACATCCAGGTCGCCGACGCGGACGCCGACCCGTGGCAGCATGTCGCGCCCGCCGCCGCGCCGAAGACCGCAGCGGTGCGCCTGTCCGCGCCGGGCCGGCCTCGCGAAGAGGACCTGCAGAGGCTCGCGGATTTCCTCAACGACGGCGAGAAGATCGCCATCCTGGCCGGAGCCGGGGCGCTGCACGCGCGCGAGGAACTGCTGACGCTGGCCGAGACGCTGGCCGCGCCCATCGTGAAGACGCTGCCGGGCAAGGCCGCCGTGCCCGACGACTCGCCGTACACCACGGGCGGGATCGGGCTGCTCGGCACCAAGCCGTCCGAGGAACTGATGGACGAGATCGACACCCTGTTCCTGGTGGGCACGAACTTCCCGTACACCAAGCACCTGCCCAGCGGGGCCCGCGTCGCCCAGATCGAGGCCGACCCGGCCCGGGCGGGGGCCAGGATCGCGACCGAAGTCCCGGTGGTGGGCGACGCCCGCGAGGGCCTGCGCGGGCTGCTGCCGCTGCTCAAGCGCCGGTCCGACACGTCGTTCCTGAACAAGTACCAGCAGCAGATGGATGCCTGGCGGAAGAACATGGCCAGCCTGGAGAACGCCGGCCGGGATCCGATCGCTCCGCAGTACCTGATGAGCGTGGTGAATTCCGCCGCGGCTGACGACGCCATCCTGACCTGCGATAGCGGCACGATCGCGACCTGGGCCGCGAGGCACTGGAAGATCCGCGGCGACCGCCAGTTCTACCTGTCGGGCAACCTGGCCACGATGGCGCCCGGGCTCCCCTACGCGATCGGCATCCAGCACGCCTTCCCGGGCCGGCAGGTGATCGCATTCGTCGGCGACGGCGGCTTCGCGATGCTGATGGCCGAGTTCCTCACCGCGATCCAGCACAAGCTGCCGGTCAAGGTCGTGATCAATAACAACAACGCGCTCGGCCAGATCCTGTGGGAGCAGATGATCCTCGGCTACCCCGAGCACGGGGTGCGCTATCAGGGACCGTTCGTCGACTTCTCCGCCATCGCCACGGCCAACGGTGCCTACGGCGTCAAGGTCAGGCAGCCGGGTGACCTGCCCGGCGCGGTCCGGCAGGCACTGAGCTACGACGGGCCGGCGCTGGTCGACGTCGACGTCAACCCCGACGAGCCGCCGATGCCGGGCAAGGTCCAGTACGAGCAGGCCAAGAAGTTCGCTGAGGCTTTCGTCAAGGGCCAGCCGCACAAGTCGACGATCGCGACCACCTTGTTCAAGGACAAGATCCAGCAGCTGCGTTCGTGACTTTCGCGAGTTGAGCGTGCGGGCCCGGGGTACCCGGCCCTCCTCTCCCCCGGAACCCGGGCCCGCGCTAGGCCAGCAGTCTCCCGACCGCGGCCTCGGCCCGGCCCCTAGCCTCGGCCCGGCCCCTAGTGGCGAGATCACCGAAGTCGCAGTCCCGGCCCAGGTCACCGAGCGCGGAGACGATGAACTGGCCCGCAAGCTCGGAGAAAAGTAGCCGTAGGGCCGCGCATAGCGCCCTAGCTGCGGTCCGGGTCGCCGATCCAGACCGACTTGATGTTGCAGAACTCGCGGATGCCCTGGGCGGATAGCTCCCGGCCGTGGCCAGAGCACTTGACGCCGCCGAACGGCAGCTGGGGGTAGGAGGTGACGTTGCCGTTGACGAAGACCATGCCGGCGGCGAGGTCGCGGATGAAGCGGTTCCGTTCGGCCTCGTCGCTGGTCCACGCGTTGGCGCCGAGGCCGAACTCGGTGCCGTTGGCGAGCTCGATCGCCGCGTCGATGTCCGGGACCCGGTAGAGGGTGGCCACCGGGCCGAAGACCTCCTCGCGGTGCACGCGCATCTGCGGAGTGATGCCGGCCAGCACGGTCGGCGGGTAGTAGAAGCCCGGACCTTCGGGGGCGGCGCCGCCGCACAGCGCGCGGGCGCCCTTGGCCACGGCGTCGGCGACCAGATGCTCTACGTCGTCGCGCTGCTGCTCGGAGGCCAGCGGGCCCACGTCGGTGCTTTCGGCCATTGGGTCGCCGACAGTCTTGGCCGACATGTGTGCGGTGAACAGGCGCTCGAACTCGTCGTAGACCGCGTCGTGCACGATGAAGCGCTTGGCCGCGATGCAGGACTGGCCGTTGTTCAGGCAGCGCGCAACGGCGGCGACCTGCGCGGCCTTGCCGAGGTCCGCCGACGGCATGACCACGAACGGATCGCTGCCGCCGAGTTCGAGCACGACCTTCTTGATCTCGCTTCCGGCGATAGCCGCCACCGAGGAACCAGCGGGTCCGGATCCGGTGAGGGTCGCCGCCATCACCCGGCGGTCGCGCAGGATGGCTTCGATCCGGCCGGAGCCGACGAGCAGGGTCTGGAAGGTTCCCCCGGGGAACCCGGCGCGCGCGAACAGGTCCTGCAGGAACAGCGCGGTCTGCGGCACATTCGAGGCGTGCTTGAGCAGCCCGGTGTTGCCGGCCATCAGGGCGGGGGCGGCGAAGCGCATCGCCTGCCAGAGCGGGAAGTTCCACGGCATGATGGCCAGCACCGGTCCCAGCGGCTGATAGCTCACATAGGCGTCCGCGGCCCCCACGGCTTCCGCGTCGGCGGGTTCGTCGGCCAGGAACCGTTCGGCGTGCTCGGCATAGTACCGGCAGGCGGTGGCGCACTTGGCGACCTCCTGCCTCGCCGCGGCCAGCGTCTTGCCCATCTCGGTGGTCATCATGGCCGCGACCTGGTCCTGCTCGCCGTCCAGGATCCCGGCCGCGCGGCGCATCCACCCGGCCCGTTCGGCGAAACTGGTCAGGCGGTAGTTCTCGTGCGCCGTCGCCGCGGTGGCCAGGCAGCGCTCGACGTCCGCCTCGCTCATCTCGTCGTAGGTCTTCACCGTCTCCCCGGTGGCGGGGTTGATGGTCGCGATCGCCACGGTCTCCTCCCTTCCGCCCGGCGGCGGCATCGCCGCTGGCCTAAAAAGGGCCCCTGCCCGGACCGGGCAGGTCCACACCTAAAGGGCGTCGGCCAAGGTGGCAGGGGTCTTGGCGGCATCACCGGAAACGGCCATTGCGTAAGCCCGGCCGGGGTTCCCTGCACGTCATCGAGGCGGGATCAGCTACGGCACCGCCGGTGCTGCTGCTGCACGGATGGCCGCAATCCGCCTCCGCGTGGGTGCCGGTGATGGCGGCCGGGTCGGCTGACGCACGGCTGATCGCGGTCGACCTGCCTGGCATCGGCGGCTCCGCGGAGGTCACTACCGACGGTACCAAGTCGGCTGTCGCCGACGTCATTCACCAGCTTGTCGAGGCGATGGGGCTCAAGCGAGGCACCCTGGTCGGCCAGGATGTGGGAGGGCTGGTGGCTTACTCGGTTTCCCCGTGCGTTCTGGAGGTAGTGACGGGTATGCACTCCACAACTACCACCGGCGTGACACAGAAGGCCAGGCGGGCTTCCGACAGCCCGGCGGCGCACATGCTGGCCAGGGCGGGGCTGACAGCACGAGGTGTCATTTACGTACTGATCGGCTGGGTCGCGGTGCTGCTCGCGCTCGGCCGCAGTTCGCGGGAAGCAGACCAGCAGGGCGCCTTGCAGTTGCTCGCCAGCAAGCCCTACGGGCTGGTCTCGCTCTGGCTGCTCGGCATCGGCTTCGCGGCCTACGCTCTGTGGCGGCTGAGCGAAACCGCGTTCGGCGTCACCGGCCAGCCGCCCGGCGCCGGTCCCCGGCTGAAATCGCTCGGCCGGGCGGTGATCTACGCAGGCTTTGCCTACCTGACATTCCAGGTGATCTCCGGCACTCAGCGCAGTCAGTCCCGCCAGCAGCAGGACATCACGGCCACCGCCATGCAGCACGCCGCCGGCCGGTGGCTGGTCGGCATCGCCGGGCTGGTTATCGTGGTCATCGGCCTGGTCCTGGTCAGCCAGGGTTACCGCCGCACGTTCATGAAGTACCTGCGGACCTCGCGGATGAGCCCCAGCACGCGCCGTGTCGTCGAACTGCTCGGCGTGATCGGGACCTGCGCACGTGGCCTGGTCTTCGCTCTGGCCGGCGCGCTCGTGATCGATGCGGCCATCACCCACCGGGCGTCTGAGTCGGGCGGCATCGACAAGGCGCTGCTCACGCTGCGCAACCAGCCGTTCGGCGAGTTCCTGATGATCCTGGCCGCACTCGGCCTGGCTGTCTTCGGCACCTACGGGCTGGCCGAGGCCCGCTGGCGAAGGGTCTGACTACCGAGACAACGGCAGGACTTCGCGGAGCGGGCGGAACGGCATGAGAAAAGGGAGGGCCTGGCATGCGTAAGGTCGCGGTGGTGGCGCACTCTCGCAAGAGTTTCGGCGGCGGGTTGCACGAGCTTCGGGAGGTCCTGGCCCGGGAAGGCGTCAGCGATCCGCTGTGGTACGAAGTGAAGAAGAGCCGCCACGCACCTGAATACGCGCGTCGCGCGGTAGCGCAGGGTACTGACGTGGTGTTCATCTGGGGTGGCGATGGCATGGTCCAGCGCTGCATTGACGCGGTGGCCGGGACAGACGCGGTGGTGGCGATCCTGCCCGCCGGCACGGCGAACCTGCTGGCGATGAACCTGGGAATCCCCGACGATCTCACCGAAGCCGTGCGGGTCGGGTTGCGCGGGGACCGCCTCCTGATAGACACCGGATCAGTGAACGGCGAGCACTTCACGGTAATGGCGGGCGCGGGATTCGACGCCCGGATGATCAAAGATGCCGACGGGGACATGAAGAACCGCCTTGGCCGCGCGGCATACCTCTACGCCGGAATCAGGAACCTCGGCGCGCGCCGGATGAAGGCGACCGTCGAGGTGGATGGCAGGCGGTTTTTCGAGGGCCGGGCCTCCTGCGTGCTGGCCGGGAACGTCGGCAAGATACTCGGCGGAGTCGAGGCTTTCCCCGAGGCGCGACCAGACGATGGGCTCATCGAGCTCGGCGTGGTCACCGCGAAGAATCCGGTCGAGTGGGCGCGGACATTTGCCAGGCTCGCCCTCGGCCAAGCCGAGGCCTCGCCGTTCGTCCAGGTAACTCGCGGAGAAAGGATCAGGATCTGGTTCGGCCGGAAGCTCCCGTATGAGCTTGACGGCGGCGCGCGGCCGGCGGTCAGGGAAATGCGGATCAAGGCCCGCCCCGGCTCCATCAAGGTCTGCGTCCCGGCCAAGGTCGCGTCCGCCTCCACCGCGGCGGCTGCAGACGAACATGCATGAGCCCTCACCAACGGGGCGGTCTGCGGCCAGGCCGGCCGGTGCTCTCGGTCGCCAGAGCCGCAGTCTTGCGCCGCTTGTCGCGGTCACGGTCGCGGCGCTGGTCTTCGCGGTCCTGCTCATCCTGGTGCGCCTGCAGTGGGCCCCCTTGGAGTCTGTCGACCATGGTGCCGCTACCGATATCAACAACCTGGTCGCGGGCGACGCCACGCTCGTCACGGTGGTCAGGGCGGTTACCTGGCTGGGCAGCGCTGGCGTGCTGTGGACCGTCATCGGGGCAGCGGTGATCGTCCTCGCGCTGCGGAAGCGCTGGCGGCTTGCGGCCTACCTGCTCGTCACCGGTGCGGGCGCGCTGATCCTTGATCCGGTGCTCAAATCCCTGGTCGGCCGGCTGCGTCCGGTGGTGGCGCATCCGATCGCTCACGGCAACGGGAACAGCTTCCCCAGCGGGCACTCGCTCGGCTCGATCGCCTGCTACGGAGCGGTACTTCTCGTCTTCCTGCCCGCCGCGCGCGGCCGGTGGCGCCGGGTCTTCATCACCGTGATCGTCACGCTCGTCGCCCTGATCGGGATCAGCCGGATCCTGCTCGGCGTGCATTACCTGTCCGACGTGCTGGGCGCCTGGGCGCTCGGCATCACCTGGCTCGGAATCACGGCATCCGCCTTCGAACTGACCCGGCGGGCGGCCGGGCAGCCGGTCACCGATCCGGTGGCCGAAGGCCTCGAGCCCGAAGCCCGCGCCGATCTCAAGCCGACCCAACCGGAGCCCGCCATGAGTAACATGCCTGTCCGGCATTACGGCCGCATCGCCGCCGGAATCCTTGTGGCCTGGGTGCTGATCCTCGGCGTCATCGTCGGCGTGGGCGAGCTGGTCACCAGGGACGGGAACGGCAACGTGCTGGGCGACCGGACCATCCCGCACTGGTTCGCCGCCCACCGCACGCCTGGCTGGACGTACTGGAGCCAGGTCTTCAGCACACTCGGGGCGACCCAGGCGATCCTCATCGTCGCCCTCGCCACCTGCGTGGTATTCCTCGCCGTCACCAGGCACTGGCGGCCAGTGGTCTTCATCGCCGTGCTGATGTTCGGGGAACTCGGTGCGTTCCTCGCCACCGCGGCCGTGGTCAAGCGGCCCAGGCCGGACGTCACCCACCTGGACCAGCACCTGCCCACCTCGGCCTACCCGTCTGGGCACGAAGCCGCCACCTGCTGCCTCTATGTCGCCATCGCGATCCTGGTCATCGGCCACGCCCGCGGCTGGTGGCGGTGGCTGTTCCTCATTCCCGCCATCGCCATGCCCGTCCTCGTGGCACTGTCCCGCATGTACCGGGGCGAGCACCATCCCACCGACATCCTCGGCAGCCTGCTGTTCTCCGCGCTCTGGCTGACCGCGACCACGCTGCTGATCAAGCCGAACGCAGACGGCCAGCCCCGGCGGCGTATGGCGACGGCCGGTACGAACCGCAGGACGCGGCAGTCTTCTCAGGATCTGCGGCACGCCGCGGTGGATTAGCGCCAGGGCGGAGTCACGCAGGCGCCGCCCGAAGCGGCAGCTGTCCGGCGCGAAGCTGACCGCGGCGACGGGCTTTCCCGAGATGGCCAGGTTATGCTCGCCGGGCCTGGGTAGCCAGCCGGTTGCGGGATCAGGAGGTGGGGCTGCGATGGGGACTGCGGGATCTCCGGATCCGCGCGATGAATCCGAGGCGGAGCGCGCCGACCGCAATCTCGCCGAGTTGCTGCAGGAGCTGCGCGTGGCTGGCCTGGGCGTCCAGGTCCTGTTCGGATTCCTGCTCTCACTGCCGTTCACCAACCGGTTCACCAAGCTCAGCCACGGCCAGCGTGACCTGTACCTGGCCACCCTCGTGCTGGCCGCGGTCGCGACGGCATTGCTGCTGGGACCGGTCGCCTATCACCGGCTGGTATTCCGCCGCGGCCAAAAGGAACGTCTCGTGCGAGCGACCAACGTGATGGCCATCAGCGGGCTGGCGACGGTCGGCCTGGCCGTGTCGGCCGCGGTCCTGCTGGTGACCGGCTTCGTCGCCAGCGGCCTTACCGCGGCGCTGATCACCGCGTTCGTCGCCTGCATGTTCGGTGCCCTGTGGTTCGCGTTCCCGCTCACCCGCCGCCGCTGACCCGCATAACGCTGCGGATCACGCTGCCCGACGACACCCGGGCGGGCGACAGCGCCTCGCACGCCGCCTGCGGGCCCTGCGGGTGCGCGCGCTGGTCGAGGCCGCGGCAACCGAGGTCATGCCCGGCGCTGCGACGCGCTCCTGTCATGCGACTTCGCCGCGGCCGCCGTCCGCGCGGCCGCCGAGCGCACCCGGGAACTTCCCCACGTCCGGGTCGAGCAGCGCGACGTGCCCGGGCAGTGGCCGTCCGGCCGCTTCGACCTGATCGTGTTCTCGGAGATCTTGTACTACTTCGGGAATCACGACCTGGAGCAGATGCTGAAGAACGCGGTGACCGCTCTCGAACCGGAGGGCACGCTGCTCGCCCTCCTGGCTGCGGCGCCAGGTCAGCTACGCCGACCGAGGCTGGGATGTCGTCCTGGGAACGGTCACCGTCGCCGACTGGAGCGGGCACCCGCCGCACGTGCCGGATGCGTTCGCCGCACGCTACGCCTTCTGTCCGGGGCCGCACCTCCATGTGCACGGCGCGAACCTCGGCATGCGGGCTTCGGCCTATCTCGCCGCCGACGGATTCAGGCCGCTGCGCACGGCCGAGGATCACGCCCTGGTCGCCGCCGCGACCAGGGGCGGCTGTACCGTCGTGCAGGCCGGCGACATCGCGGTGGAGACGTCGGCCCGGCGGCATGCGCGTGCGCCGCGCGGATTCAGCCACCTGCTGCGCACCCTGGGCCGGTGACCATTTCGCCCCTGGATGAGCGTTGGCCAGCCAGCCGCGGGTAGAGGGGAAGTTCGCGCTACGACGCAAAGGAGTCATCTCATGGCCAAGCACGACATCGACCCCGTGCTCCAGCAGCTGGTCCGGGCGATCAACGAGTCAGGGCAGGCCGCCGTGCCCGTCACCATTTCGGTTCACGGCACGGCGCTGACCGGTACTCTCATCGCCCAGAGCAGGTATTTCAGCGAGCTGGCCGAGGGGAATCCCCTGATGAGCGCGCTGGAGCCAACGTCAGGCCTGCTGGGCAAGGAGTACGCCAAGGAGGCGGAAGCCGAGTCCGACCATCACCTGCACGTACTGGCGGCGGGTGCCCCCGGCGATAGCGAAGTCGCCGGAGGGCTGTGGCGCATCAGCCTGGAGGCCGTCGATGGATGGGCCCTGCGCGCCCACGCCGACGTAGGCGTGGCAGAGGACAGAGGACCGTTCGCGCGCCTGCTCGGTACCCCGTGACCGCCTCCCGCAGCCCGCTGACGTATCAGGAAATACCGCCGGACGCGCCGGCGATCAGGTGATCTGCCGCCCGGGCGGCCACCGCCATGATGGTCAGGGCGGGGTTGGCGCTGCCCTGGGTGGGGAGGACGCTGCCGTCGGTGATGTACAGGTTGGGGACCGCGAAGCTGCGGCAGTGCCTGTCGACCACGCCTAGCCGCTCGTCCGCTGCCATCCGGGCACCGCCGACCAGGTGGGCGTAACGCTGGATGGTGATGACCTCGTCCGCGCCCGCGGCCCGCAGGATGTCCTCCATCACGGACTGGGCCGCGCGGGCGAGAGCCCGGTCGTTGTCGCACTGGGAATAGGAGAAGCGGGCGACCGGCAGGCCGTACTGGTCTTTCTCGTCGGCGAGCGTCACCCGGTTCTCCGGCAGCGGCAGGAATTCGCACAGCGCCCCGAGGCAGGACCAGTGTACGTAGTCGCTCATGTACTCGCGCAGCGCTCGGCCCCAGTGCCCCTGGGCGGAAACGTGCTCGGCCCAGGTGATCGGCAGCGGGGAGACGGTCTGGATCGAGAACCCGCGCTTGTAGTCCCTGGCCGGGTCGGTCTCGTAGAACTCTTCGGTGCTCACTTCGGGGGGCGGTGCCTTGTACATCCGCACCTCGGCGTCGAAGCGGCCCGCGGTCTGCGGCGCGCCCTGCACCATGAGGTAGCGGCCGACCTGGTCGAAGTCATTGCACAGGCCGTCGGGGAAACGGCTGGAGGACGAGTTGAGCAGCAGCCTGGGCGTCTCGATGGAGTAGCCGGCCACGGCCACCATCGCGGCTCTCTGGAAGCGCTCCCGGCCGCCGCGGACGTAGTGCACCCCGGTCGCCCGGCTGGTGCGTTCGTCGACGGCGACCCGGGTCACCATGGCGTCGGCGCGTACTTCCGCGCCGTGCGCCAGGGCATCGGGGACGTGCGTGATCAGCGGCGACGCCTTGGCGTTGACCTTGCAGCCCTGCAGGCAGAAGCCGCGGTAGATACAGTGCGGGCGGTTCCCGAACCGGCCGTTGGTGATGGCGACCGGGCCGACCTTCGCGGTGATCCCGAGCTTGTCCGCCCCGCGCAGGAAGATCTCCCCGTTCCCGCCGACCGGGTGCGGCCGGTGCGGGTAACCGTGCGGGTCGCCCCATGGCCAGCGGTCACCGGCGACCGGCAGTTCCTGCTCGATCATCTCGTAGTAGGGGCGGAGCTCGGGGTAGCGCAGCGGCCAGTCGGCGCCCACCCCGTCGAGAGTGCGGGTCATGAAGTCGCTGGGATGGAAGCGGGGGGTGTAGCCGGCGTAGTGGACCATCGAGCCGCCCACGCCGCGCCCGGAGTTATTCGAGCCCATCGGCACCGGGTCAGAGCCCGCGATCACCCGCGGGTCTGTCCAGTACAAACCATGCGACCCGGCCTCGTCGCTCACCCAGTCGGTGTCCGGGTCCCAGAACGGCCCGGCGTCCAGGGCGGCCACCTTCCACCCGGCCCGGGCCAGCCGCTGCAGCAGCACCGAGCCGCCCGCACCGCAGCCCACGATCAGCAGGTCGACCTCGTCCTCGTCGGCGAACTGGCGCATGTCGAGGCGGAGGCGGTGATTGGTCCGGCGGCCGTCGTTCGGCAGCAGCCAGGCCGATTCGTTGCGGGCGCGGACGCCGTGCATCAGTCTCCCTTCCGCACCGGGTCGATGGCCGGCTGGGCGTCGCGCACTTCGAACGGCTCGAGCTTGTCCACGCCGGCGTTCTTGTAGCCGCGCGGGTAGGCCGGGCCGGGGAAGCCGATCTCGGCCCACGCGAACGGATGAGCGTAGAAGGCCGTGCAGGCGTACCGGGTCCACAGGCTCCACACGTGCTTGGCCGGCAGCCCGTGCCAGTCACCGGATTCCAGGTCCTGCACCGCCTGGATCATGGCCGCCTGGTCGGTCTCGGGGGCGTCCGCGAACGTGGTGCCGCAGCGGCGCTCGGCCTCCGCGTCGAGATAGGACAGCGTGTCCCGCCACGCCTGCCCGTCTTCAGGCATGTCCGCATACCGCCAGCCGTCGGTCTCCCCCGCCGCCAGCCGGGCGTCGACCATCTCGAGTACCGGAACAGCCGACTGGTCACCCTGCTCGTCCTGGCCGGTCAGCAGGTTAAGCAGCGCACGCGCACAGGCCGCCTGCGGTCCGGTGAAGAACTGCGCCGCCCGGGGCATCCCCACCCTGGCCATGACGGCATCGGCCGTCACCTGGTCCCAGTGCCCGGCCTGGCTCAGCGGCTTGAAACCGGGGAACCGGTGCTCCCAGCCACGGGGTTCCCGCGGGTCGCCGCTCACTTCTCCCGCCGCAGGATGGCGGCCAGCAGGCCCATGCCACCCACCATGGTGACCAGCAGCGGAGCCAGCAGCGGCGGGCCCATCTCCATGTTGTACCTGGCGTTCCGCCAGCCGCCCGGCTTCTGGGCGATACCGCGCCCGTGCAGGTACAGGCCCTGCAGCCCGTTCGCGACGATCGCCGCCGAGGTGACCGGCAGCGCCGTCTTCGCCATCCGGCGACTGCAGAACCCGGCTACGCCGGCCACCGCGCCGACCGGGCCGAGGGCGACCGGCAGCCACATCATCTTGTTGCCGAAGCTGGCGCTGTCGTGCTCGAAGTAGATCTCCGCCGCTGTTACCAGCGCTCCCGCCGCCGTAAAGGCCGACAGGCTGCGCTCAAACCGCCCGGTCTCCACGTTGCGCAGCATCCGGTCGATGCCGTACACGGTCTTGCCCGCGGTGCTGCGGCGAGCGCGCCGAGCTGTCATCTGCTCTCCTCCTGATCCCGGCGGGAGCACGGGACTCCCGTCGCGTGACCTTTCACCCGTCCTCGCACGGACGGCCGGCTCGGCCTCGGACTACCCCTGGTCGTCGCGCCTAACCGGTCCTCGGGACCGGATATGTGAGTGGTTTACCGGCACGGGCCGCTGGTAGAGAGGATGGTTACGGATACGTAGCCTGAGGTAGGTCGATGGCGTGACCTCAGGTCTGGGGCCTGCGCGCAAGTGGTCTCGGCAAGACTGGCGCTGCGGAGGCGATCGCATGGACATCGGCAGCACCGCGGACGGCGTGGCGCCGGTGGTTGACCTGGCATTCGATTCCGGCGCGCTCCATGTGCTGCGAGCGGAAGTGCAGGTTCACGCCTGTCAGGCCGGGATGCCCGAGGAGCGGGCCGGGGATATGGTCCTGGCCGTTAACGAACTGGCTTCCAACGTCATCCGCCATGGCGCCGGAGGAGGACGGCTGCGGATGTGGAACCTAGGCGGCGCCTTGCGTTGCCAGGTGGACGACGGCGATCCGCCCGGCCGGGCCATGACGAACGCGTTGCCTGAAATGCCCGGCCACGGCCTGTGGGTCGTGCGGCAGGTAGCCGACCAGGTGCAGATCCTGTCCGGCCAGCGCGGCACCTGCGCGACGATCACCTTCAATCTGCCCTGAGCTGGATATGAACGCTGCATGATTAGCTCGCGCCAGCGGGGAACCTGATGCGCATGGCAGGCTTCAAGAACTTCATCATGCGCGGGAACCTGGTACAGCTCGCTGTCGCTGTCGTGATCGGGACGCAGGGTTGCTCGGCTAGCGGGCCTTGGACTCCTGGGTCTCCACCTGCTGCGCGCTGGCCTGCGCGCCCCGGTGGCCTCCCATCGCGGCCGCCTGGCGCTCGGATTCGGCGTTAATCTCCGCGCCGATCAAGATGGCCAGCCCGGCCAGGTAGAGCCAGAAGATGAGGACGACCACCCCGGCGAACGCGCCGTACGTCTTGCCGTACGAGCCGAACTCTTTCACGTAGAACGAAAAACCGAGCGAAGCCAGCAGGAAGATGGCCGTTCCGATGACGCCGCCCGGACTGACCCACTGCCATTTGGGCTTCTCACGGTTCGGCCCCAGGTAGTAGTAGATCGAGAAAAGGAGCGAGATCAGCACGATGGTGGCCACCCAGCGCACGACGTTCCAGATGATCGTGAACGCGGTCCCGGTCAGGCCGATGTGGCCTTCGATGCCCGACCCGATCGACGCGCCGAACACGACGAGTGCCGCGCCGCAGCCTCCGAACACCAGCGTGGCCACCATGAGCGGAATCGAGTACAGTCGCTTGGCCGCGAACTTGCGGTCCACCGGGACGTCGTAGGCGATGTCGAGCCCGATCTGGAGGGCCGCCATGCCGCCGGAGGCGCTCCATACCGCTATCACCACACCGATGATCAGGGCGGTCAGCGAACTGGCCGCCGAGCGGTGGATGGCCGACTGAACGGCCTGGCTGAACACGTTCGCGGCCCCCGGGGGCAGGGCCTTCTCAAGGCCGTTAACCAAGTGCTGCACCATGCTGGAGTTGAGGTGTATCAGCTTGGCCAGGCCGAGCAGGGCGATGAGAGCCGGGAACAGCGCCAGGAACCAGTGGTAGGCCAGGCTGGCCGCGGTCATGCTGCACCGGTCGGCGACGAACTCCTTCCCAGCGCGCTTAAGCGTGTACTTCCAGCCCGTTCCGCCGAGCTCGAGCGGGTTATCCGGGCTGCCCGGCACCTTGTTCGGCGGAGGGATCGACTCACCAGTCTCCTGGCCGCGGGCCTGCCCGCTCTTCGGGGTGGTCATGACTTCCGCCGCCTCCAGACCAGGGCGGCGCCCATGAGCAGGATGCCCGCCGTGGTCAGCGCGAGCGGCCAGTTGCGCTGCACCATCTCGTTGCGCTTCAGCTGGGCCGACATCTCCGCGGCGCTGGCCTTCATCTCGGCGGCCTTGGCCTGGGCCTGGGCCTTCACGTCAGCGGCCTTGGCCCGGGCAAGGGCCTTCACGTCGGCCTTGGCGGCCAGTTGCTCCACGGTCTCGCCGAGTCGCTCTCGGGTCCGTTCGATCTCCTGCTGCAGCTCCGGGGCAGTAACCGGATCCGGCGTGGTCATCGGTGCGCCCTTTCCCTGATTTCCTCTACGTCGGCCTTGACATCGGCCACGGCCTGCTCAGGCACTACAGGCGCGGCCTTCTGCACGCGGCGTTTGCCGATGAGCGCCGCCGCACCCGCGGCGGCCAGCAAGGCCGCGCCGACGATGAGAGCGGCGAGCCAGGCCGCCACCACGCCGCTGACGGCGATGATCGCGCAGGCTATCAGGCAGCCCACGCCGTAGACCGTCACCAATCCGCTGACGCCGAACAGCCCCGCGCCGAGGGCCGCCTGCTTTCCCTTGCCGGTCATCTCCAGCTGGGCCAGCTTCAGCTCGTCGCGGATGAGCACAGACACCTGCTCGGACATCATCTTGACCAGTTCGCCGGTGGAATGTCCCTGGTCATGGCTGGGCTGGCTCGTGCTTGAACGTTCCATGAGAATTGCCCTTCATTCCGCTTGAGGTGGCGCCCTACCCGTCTGGCGGCGGGTTTAACGCGAGCGGGGCTCCTGCTTTTCCTCGCGGCCCGCACCGCCGCGGTTGACGCCTGACCTACGCGGCGGGCGATGGCCGGCGATTGCGTCGCCTTGATGCGGGCACTCGGGCACCAGCGGTTCAGCGTCGCCGGGCATGACCGCGGCATGTATGTCGCCCAGCGGCTGGCCGTGGATCATGCTGGCTCCGTGAGCCGCCTGTGCCTGATGGAGGGCATACCTATCGGCGAGGCGCTGGCCCGCTGTGATGCCAAGTTCGCGGCCAGCTGGTACCACTGGTTCTTCTTCGGCCAGACCCAGCGGCCCGCCGAGCGGTTCATCAGCGCCGATCCCGACGCGTGGTACACCGCAACGGCCGAGCACATGGGCCAGGAAGCCTACGAGGATTACCAGCGTGCGATCCATGACCCTGACACGGTGCACGCCATGCTCGAGGACTACCGTGCGGGACTCGGCATGGACCGCGAGTACGACGAGGCTGACCGGGCCGCGGGCCGGCGGATCGGCTGCCCGCTGCTCTTCTTGTGGGCGGCAAAGGACGACCTCGAAGACCTCTACGGAGACCCGCTCGCCATCTGGCGCGAATGGGCCGACGACGTCCGCGGCCAGTCCATCGACTGCGGCCACCACATCGCTGAGGAAGCGCCCGCCGAGCTTGCGTCCCATCTGAGCGAGTTCTTCGCCCCCGCCGCACCCGAACCGCGGATCCTGCACTGAGGCTGCCCTGCGTCTCAAGTTGCGGACCACATCTATACTCTGATGAGTACGGCTGACAACTGAGGATCTTGTATGCCCCAGCGCGTTGTGCGCGTGTCTCCGCCGTACGGGTCTTCCATCTGGGAGGCATCGAGGTGACAGCACGGGTAGCTCCGGCCCCAGTTGAAGCCAGGCTCCGGGCTATCCAGTCGATCACCGATGCAGCCTTGTCGCGGCTTGATGATCGTGAGCTGCTTACCGAACTGCTCGACCGCACCAGAGACATCTTGCGGGCCGACACTGCCGCGGTGCTGCTGCTGGACTACTCCTCCGGCCAGCTGATCGCGACCGCGGCGGCCGGGCTGGAGGAAGAGGTGCGCCAGGGCGTGCGCATCCCGGTGGGCCGGGGGTTCGCCGGGCGGATCGCCGCCGAGCACCGGCCGGTGATCCTGGACCATGTCGATCACACCACCGTGCTCAACCCGATCTTGTGGTCCAAGGGGATCCGGTCCATGATGGGCGTGCCGATGGTGGCCGGCGGCCGGGTGATCGGCGTAATGCACGTCGGCTCGCTGCTGCCCCGCCAGTTCACCGGGCATGACGTCGAGCTGCTGCAGGTGGCCGCGGACCGGGCTGCGGCGGCCGTGCAGTCCATGATGGCCCGGACCGATCGGGTCGCGGTGGAGGCGCTGCAGCGCAGCCTGGTTCCGTCGGCGTTGCCTGCCGTGGCCGGGGCGGAGATGGCCGCGCGTTACGTTCCTGGCAGCGGGGCGGTGGGCGGCGACTGGTACGACGTGTTCACCCTGCCGTCGGGCGAGCTGTGCGTGGTGGTGGGCGATGTGGCCGGCTCAGGCCTGCCTGCCGCGGTGATCATGGGTCGGATGCGGAGCGCATTGCGCGCCTACGCCCTGGAGATCCCGGATCCGGCCGAAGTCCTCAGCCGACTCGACCGCAAGATGCAGCACTTCGAACCCGATGCCCTGGCCACCGTGCTGTACGCGGTCATCGACCCGGCACTGGACCAGATGCGTGTCGGCCTGGCCGGGCATTTCCCGCCGTTCATCGCGCGCCCGGGGCGGCCAGCGGAACTGGCCCGCATCGCAAGAGGCCTGATGATCGGCGTCGTGCCCGAGGCGCCACGGCAGGTGACCACCGTGCCGATCCCGCCGGGTGCGCTGCTGTGCTTTTACACCGACGGCCTGATCGAGCGCCCGGGTGAGCCGATCGACGACGGGCTGGAACGGCTGCGCCGGGTGGTAACGGCAGAGTCCCCAGACGCTGCCTGTGCCTCAGTGATGGGAGCGCTAGTCGGCAGCGAGCCAGCACGGGACGACATCGCCCTGCTGATGATCCGGAGCCAGCCTGACCAGGCGGGCCCCAGGATCCATCCCGTATCCCCGCTCGTGCCGGAAGGGGACGCCCCAGATGCCTGACGCCATATTCCCGGTCGAAATGGCCAGGGGCGTACCCGTCGTATCGGCACCCGAAGAGATCGACATCACTAACGCCGACGGGCTTCGGGCCGCTCTGCTCGAATCGGCCGAGCGTACGCCCGGGATGTTCGTGGTGGACCTGACCCGGACCCAGTTCTGCGACACGGCCGGGCTTCATGCCCTGGTGAGCGCGCGTAAGCGGGCGCACGCCAGAGGCGGCGAGGTGGTGCTGGTCATGCCCGGCGCAGCCGTCCGGCGCATCTTCGCGATCACGGGCCTTGACCACGTGTTCACCGTGTTCATGAGCTTGGAGGAGGCTCTCGCGCAGGTACCCGGGGTTGCCAGCGGGCGGCCGCGCCCGGACGTGCTGCCAGCCGAGGACGGCGACGAGAACAGTCAGCCCTGATCCGGCATGAGTAAACCGGAAGACTGGTTGGCGCCCTTACCGCCGAGCAGTTCCCGGCGCTGGTGAACGTCGCCCGAACGGCCGTCGCCGACCTTCATCGCTGTTCCTCAGACGGGATCGGCGCAGGGGAAGGGATGATCAGGCGGATCGGACCGGGCGGCCGGACGGGATGCCGCCGGCCGGTTTCCGGCCTGCCGGCCGCTGGCTTGTTACTGTCAGCAAGGTGTTTTCGACAGTACCGGCGTTGGCCAAGGCTTCGTCCAGATCACCGAAGCCGTGTGGCTGCATGCTGTACAGGTTCAGGGACCCGGCGAATTTCTCGTCGATGACCAGCGGGCACGACAGGTAGCTGGCCACCCCGGCCGCCCGGGCGCTGCGGGCGAACTCCGGCCAGCGCTCGCTGGCCTGCTCCACGCTGACCCGCACGATCTCATCGGTACGGGCCGCCTCCAGGGCCGGCCCCTCGCCGACGGCGTACTGGTCCGAATCGACCGCCCATACCCGCTCGTTGCTGGCCGCCACCGTCTCGGCCGTGTCGCCGCGGAGCACGCTCACGCTCGCCATCTCGGCACCGGGGATGGCCCGGGTCAGCTGGTCAACGCCGCGTTGCAGCACCCGGCCGAGCTCTTCCTCCTGGCCCAGCACACGGGACAGGTCAGCCAAGGCGTCCCGGACTTCGTCCAGACGCTGCACCACATCTAGATCTTGTGCCTGCTCGTTCTCTGCCACGGCTTACGCCTTCCTTGAGCCAGCGCGCGGAGGCACCACCGCAGGCCGGCACCTCCACGCGAACCCGCGGGCACACTGCCTGACCTGGGGCTTACAGCATGCTACGCGGCCTTGCCCGGGCGCGGTACGCACGGTCTGATGCCCGGCGTGGTCAGCGGATGCGGACCGCCACCAGGCAGGCATCGTCTTCGGTGTCGGATACGGCGCTGGCGAGTATCTGGTCGGCCTGGGCGGCAGCGGTCAGTTCCTGGCCGCCGGGTCCGGAGACCGGGCTGAGCGTCGCGACGAATTCGCTGAGCACGTCCACGATGGACTCGCCGCGCCGCTCGATGAGCCCGTCGGTGAACAGCAGCAGGGTGTCACCAGGCCGCAGCGACTCGGTGGCCTCTTCATACCCGGCGTCCGGGTCCATGCCGAGCAGGACCCCGCCCGGCAGCGGCAGCTCGCGGGCGGTCCCGTCGCGGGTCAAGACGGGGGGGAGGTGCCCGGCGCGGGCCCAGCGCAGGACACGCGTACCGGGGTCGTAGAGCCCGCAGACAACGGTCCCGACTACCCCCGCGGTGAGGTCACACACCACCGCGTTGAGCATGCGAAGCAGCTCGGCGGGCCCGGCCCCGGTGATGGCCAGGCCGCGGAGGGAGTTGCGGGCCGCCACCATGCCGGTCACCGCGTCGATGCCGTGTCCCGCGACGTCCCCGACGACCACGAGCACCTCTTTGCTCGGCAGCAGCAGGGTGTCGTACCAGTCGCCGCCTACCAGGTGGCCCTCGCCGACCGGCCGGTAACGCACGGCCACTTCGATCCCCGCCGCCGCCACCGGTTCCTCGTCCGGTGGCATGATGGCCTGCTGCAACCGCAGCGCGAGCAGGTGCTCCTCGGCGACACGCTGCTCGCTGTCGGCAAGCTGGTCCCGCGTGGCGGCCAGGGCGACCTGCATGTGGTAGTGAGCCGAGACGTCCTGGAACGCGCCGCGTAGCGCGACCACCGTGCCGGCCGCGTCCACCACCGGCTCGGCAAACACCCGGATCTGCCTGACGCTCCGGTCGTCAGGGTGGACGACCCTGAAGGTCGCGGTCAGTGCCTCTCGCTGTTCGGACAGGTTGCGACGGAACCGCGTTACCACCGGCTTGTCCGTCGCCATCACGTAGCTGTGCAGGTCCGCCAGCGATATCTCCGCACCTGTATGCGGGGCCAGGCCGAAGAGGTCGAAGGCCGTGTCGGTCCAGCGCACGGTC
>Ga0335078_10003774_pt1 | contig 22545 bp, 24 predicted proteins | sample Lox_Sample_32_FD_206711 | JGI IMG/M metagenome (GOLD analysis project Ga0335078, IMG submission 206711) | Soil microbial communities from Loxahatchee National Wildlife Refuge, Florida, United States - Lox_Sample_3.2 | ecosystem: Environmental > Terrestrial > Soil > Wetlands | place: USA... | reverse complement strand
GGTGATGGTGCGGCCTCAGGGCGCTTCGAGCGTTCTCGCCGGATTGGAAGAAGATCCCTCCGCACAGGACTCGGGAGCTGAAAATAAACCGGGAAGCCTCGAAAGCATCTTCTTCCGCCGTCATTTCTCTCACGCCAATCAAAAGGCTGTCGTGATCGTCGAGCCCGGAAAAACCGCTCAACTGCACTTGATCTCCGGAAAAACCACGGAAATGTTCCTGCCCGCGACGGCGCTCGAACGCGGCTCGCTCGGGCAGCAGATTCGCGTGCGCCTCGAGACTAGCGGCAGGGTCATGGAAGCGCAAGTCGTCGGTCCAGGGCGGCTCGAGGCGCAGTTCTAATGCGCCGTGAAACGATCATGAGCGAACGCCACAGCCGAACTCGCTTCGCAGCCGCCGCGTCGCTTGCGGTGGCCTTGCTGTTTTCCACCGGGGCTTCCGCGAAAACGAAGGATAAGTCCAAGGACAAGTCCAAACCCGCCAGCGCTTCGCTCGATGATTATTTGGCCCGCATGCGGACCGCGCCCGAAAACCAGCCCGCTTCTCCGGGAAGCCTCTGGGTTCCCTCCGGACTGCTGTCTGACACCACGCGCGATTACAAAGCCCACGTGGCCGGAGACTTGATCATGGTCCGGCTGAATGACAGCTTCGCCGCCAACACCAGCGGCGAAAATGCCACCAGCCGCGCCTTCGCCACCACTTCCGCCGTGACCGGATTTCTCGGTCAGCTCGGTCCCAACAACTCCTTACAAAATCTGTTCAACGGCAGCTCCACAACCACGCTGGACGGCAAGGGAGCTTCCACGTTGAGCTCCTCTTTGCAATTGGTGCTCGGAGGACGCGTCCTCGAGGTCATGCCCAACGGCATGATGCTCATCGAAGCTACACGCGATTTCACGGTAGGGAACGACCGCCAGACGGTTGTGCTGCGGGGCATCGTGCGTCCCGGCGATGTCGCCGTTGATAACTCGATATTGTCCACGCTCGTCACCAGCATGGAGCTGGAGATCAAGGGCAAGGGCAGCGTCGCGGACGCTTCGGCCCGCCCCAACATTCTGGTTCGAACGCTCTTGAAGATTTTGGCTTTCTAGGGGATTCACACGATGTCGTGGAAGCGCATCCTGATTCTGCTCTTGTTGCTGGGCCTCGTCTCGGCGCCCCAAAGCATTCGCGCGGATGACGACGGCGCGCACGGAGTCCGGATCAAGGACCTGACCACGGTCGAAGGCATTCGCGACAACCCCATCATGGGCTACGGTTTGGTGGTCGGCCTTACCCGAACCGGGGACAGCCAGCAGACCATTTTCTCATTCCAAACGCTCGCCAACCTCCTGCAGCGGATGGGCCTGCAAATTCCCGCGTCCTCGATCCAAGTGAATAACATCGCCGCCGTATTCGTCACCGCGGACTTGCCGCCGTTTGCTCGCCCAGGCATGAAGATCGACGTCACCGTTTCCTCGATTGGCGACGCCAAGAGCCTGGCAGGCGGAATGCTCCTGATGACGCCGCTGAAATCCTCGAACGGAAGCGTCTACGCCGTCGCGCAAGGCCCTCTAACGCTCGGCGGATACAGGGCGGGAACTTCGGCCAACTCGAAGGTCGTCAACCACCTGACCGTCGGGCGCATTCCCGAAGGCGGGATCGTCGAGCAGGATGCCTCGATTCCGTTAGGCACGATGAACACACTTTCGATCTTGCTGCGCGATCCGGATTTTGGAGCCGCGCGTGACATCGCCGCCGCCATCAACAAGGAAGTCGGCACGGAAATGGCGCGCGCCATCGATAGCCGCCGCATCGAACTCGCTTCCCCCAATTCGTTTGCCGGAGGGGTTCCGGGGCTGATGGCGCGGATTGACTCCCTGGAAGTTCAGGTCCACCCTGCCGCGAAAGTGGTGGTCAACGAACGCACCGGCACGGTCGTCATGGGCGGAGCGATGACGCTGGGGGCCTGCTCGATCCTTCACGGCAACTTGGCCATCGAGGTGACCACAACGTTTGAGGTTTCGCAGCCCAATCCCTTTGGAAAAGGTGACACAGTCGTTGTGCCGCAGACCCAAGTGCAAGCCAATGACAAAGCCGCCCAGCTCATTCAACTGAAGGAAGGCGCCACGGTCGAAGACCTCGTGCGAGGTTTACAGACGATGGGAGCGACGGCCCGCGACATTGTTTCGATCCTACAGGCCATCAAGGCCGCAGGCGCCCTCGAAGCCGATTTGGAGGTGTTGTGATGCTGCCTTTGCATTCCTTGCCGCCTGTTGCGCCGCAGGGCGGAGCCGCCGTGGCTTCTCCCGCGACGAGCCCAAATTCCCAGCCCGTGGATGCAGCCAACGAAGCGAGGCTAAAGAAAGCCGGGGGCGATTTCGAATCCATCCTTCTTGCCTCGATGTGGAAGTCCATGAAGCAGACGTTCGGCGATCCGAACGAGTCCGCCACCGACCCGGCCAGCGGCACGCTGAACGACTGGGGCATCGAGGTCATGTCCAGCGCCGTGGGGAAAGCGGGAGGCCTGGGCATTGGGAATATGATTGTAAAGTACTTAGAGCAACATGGCTCCGTGGGTCCTTCCCACACTGCAAACCCATTAGGAAAGGCTAATGTTTCGGGCAAATTGGCCGATAATACTGAATAGGGGGCGCACGCGGATCAGGATAGACTCGAATCCGCGGCGTGTCGTTCGTCCAATTTGCAGGCCCTCGTACGGGAGAATTGATGAAAGTCGATCCGAATCCAGAGCCTATTTCGAATGCACAGTCGACCTCTGTCCAAAATGCGCAGAATTCCCGTTTGCAGCAGCTGAAAACGGAACAGACGAAAACGGAAGGTTCAGCCGCCGAGGCCAGCGGATCCGATACGGTACAGGTTTCCTCAAGATTCGCGGAAGTGCAGCAGCTCACGAGCCAGCTTCAGCAGGTTCCCGATATTCGCAGCAACCGCGTGGCAGCATTAAAGGCCCAGATTCAACAGGGCACGTACAAGCCCGATGCCGCGGACGTTGCGGAAGCGCTGCTGAGCGACCCTCTGAATCAAAGCAGCAAGAGCTAGTTTTCCCTCTTGTATGAGGGATGAGCGTCATGGACGACATTTCCACGACACGTGTCGAACCCTCGGGGGCGGGCGCCGACATCGAGAAACGCTCGCCGGCGAACGGGCTGCCACGCAAGCGCCCAACCCCTGAAAAACCGGAAAAATCCTCGCCGTCGCCCAGCGTCGATGCGGGCGATCCAGTCGAGGAAATTCACCAGATCGATGAGCTGGCCTGAATGATGAAAATCGAGCGCGCAAAAATTCTGGAGCTTCTCGAACGGCGCTTGGAACTCGTTCGCGCGCTCATCCGCGTCGGCGCCGAGTGGCAACGCGCCTTCATCGGCTGGAATCTCGACCTTTCCGAACGTTGCGCCGCCGAGGAAATGCGCCTCTGCGATCAGATCCGCGTCCTCGACGTCGAAATGGCTGCCCTCGAAGCTGCTTCTTTGCCTGCGCCTTCCGAGCCCTTGGAAATCGATCGCGCGGCCGCCCGCAAGATTCGCGACGCCCGCGATCGCATGCGGGCGGTGCAACTCGAGTTGAAGCGCTCGAATGAACTCAGGCGATGCATCTTGAAGCGCTCGAAGATCACGCTCAACGCCCTGCACAACCTCTACAACTCCCACGCGCCCACCTATGCCGCGCCCACGGCGCACGCCACGGGGACGGTCTACGAGGAGCGGGTCTGACACGTGGGCACCCTACTCTCCAGCCTGAATATTGCCATCCAGTCGATGGAAGCGAACCAGGAAGCCCTCTCCACGACGACGAACAATATTGCCAACGCCAACACGCCGGGATACACCGACCAGAGCGTGTCGCTTGTCGAATCGCGGCCCATCGAGTACGGCGGGATGCTTTTCGGGGATGGCGTTTCGGTCAGCCAGATTACCAGCCAGCGCGACAGCCTCCTGCAAACGCGGCTCGATCAGGAGACCCAGCAGCAATCCTCCTACAATTCCTATCTCGGGACCATGCAGCAGGTCCAGACGCTGTTCAACGAGACCACCGGCAACGGGCTGCAGACTTCGCTGACGTCTTTTTTTAACAGCCTGCAACAGTTGTCCACCAGCCCGGCCGACGTTAGCCTCCGGCAAGGCGTTTTGACCGCGGCGCAAAACCTGGCCCAGACCTTCAACAGCACTTCGAGCAACCTATCGCAGTTGCAAGAGAGCGCGGACCAAACCGTGACGCAGACGGTGAGCCAGATCAATACCCTGACTTCTCAAATCGCCAACCTGAACGTCCAGATCGCTTCGGCGTCGGGGGGCGGACAGAACGCCAATACATTGCTCGACCAGCGGGATCAGGCGATTGAACAGCTCTCGGGTTTGATCGATGTCTCGCAGTCGGACGCCGGCGGCGGGCTGGTCACGCTGACCACCTCGAATGGAACCGCGCTCGTCGTGGGCAACCATTCGATTCCGCTGACCACCGAGACGAATCCGTCCACGGGATTCCAGGATATCTATTCACAGGGAAGTGATATTACTTCAGGGATAACAAGCGGCAGCCTGGCCGGCGCGTTGCAGGCTCGCGACCAGTCCATCCCGTTGATCCTGTCTTCGCTGGACTCGCTGGCCTCGTCCCTCGGCAATTCCATGAACACGGTCAACGAGGCCGGAACGGACCTTAACGGAAACCAGGGTCAGGCCTTTTTCAATCTGCCATCGAGCGGCTCGGCCGGCGCCGCGGCCACCATCAGTGTCGCGCTCACCGACCCGTCCCAGATCGCCGGCAGCCTGAACGGCACGTCGGGAGACAACTCGAACATCAACGCCATGCTGGCCCTGCAAAACCAAACCATCGTGAACGGCCAGACCCCGATCAACGCCTATTCCAATCTGGTCGATCAAGTGGGCAACGATGTCTCCACGGCCACGTCCCAAAATACGTCGTCCCAGGCCGTGATCACGCAACTGCAAAACCAGATCAGCAGCGTTTCCGGCGTGGACATCAATCAGGAGTCCGTGAATTTAATCCAGTACGAGCGGGCCTACCAGGCGGCGGCGCAAGTTTCAGCCGTCATCGATAGCCTGACCGCCTCCGCGATCGATCTGGGCCAAGCCCAGTCGGTTGCGTAGACGGGCGAGGAAGGGCGACGCGGGGATGAGCACAACCTTCAATCCAAACATTCTGCCCGATCTGCTCCTCGATTTGCAGACCGCTCAGCAGAACGCCGAGAACGCCGCCGAGGAGATTTCGACGGGGCGCGCGGTGAACGCGCCGGGAGACAATCCCGCCGCCGTGGCCGCGCTCGTCCTGAACGATGCGCAGACCTCCGAGGACGCCCAGTTTCAGACCAACATCAGCGACCTGCAATCGAAGCTGCAAGTGGGCAATTCCGTGATGAGCGACGCCGCCCAGTTGATGACCTCCGCCATTACCCTGGGCACGGAGGGCGCGACAGGGACCACCACGGCTTCGGAACGCCAGTCCATCGCGCAGCAGGTAGCCGGTTTGCAGCAGCAAATGCTGGCGCTTGCCAACTCCACCTATCAGGGCGCCTACATCTTTTCCGGAACCAACGTGACCGCGCCGGCCTTTACGGCGGACTCGTCTTCGTCCACCGGGGTCGATTACAACGGTAACTCCGCGACGACCTCGGTCGAGATTTCCCAGGGGCAATCCATTCAAACCAATCTGCCGGGAAGTCAGGTGTTCTTGAATTCGTCCGGAAACGTCTTTAAAGCTTTGAACGATTTGACGAACGCGCTCAATTCCGGCACAGGGATCGCCGCCGCCGTCACCGAAGCGCAGAACGCCTTCACTCAAATCAACGGCCAAGCCGGATTCTACGGAGACGCCCTGAGCCAGTTGCAAAACACGGAAAGCTACTTGAGCCAGGAGACGGTGAATCTCAGCTCGCAGCAAAATAGCCTGATCGGAGCGAATTTGACGCAAGCGGCCACGAATCTTACGCAAGATGAAATCGACGAGCAAGCCTCGGAGAGCGCCACCGCCCAGATCCTCCAGATACCCACCGTCCTCGATTATATTGAATAGATAGAGCATTAATTCATACTCTCTAAAATTAATGAAGAGACCTGATATTCACATCTTGATGAAGGATCGTGGACCAACCGCGAAGTTTTTCGTGCAGTCTCCCTTTCGGTCCTTCGGTTTCGTTTCGGTCACCTCCATGTGCTTCGGAGGTTTTGGGTATGGTGTATATCTGCTTTTCTTAAGTTGGCACAGGTCGAATTTGCTCGGAGTTCTCTTTTCACTAATCGCAATGCTCCAGATAGTGAGAGCATGGCGTGCAGCATATTTGACCCATGCATCTATTCGGAGCCTGTTCGAGGACGGGCAAATCAAGGAACTTGAAAATGGGTCAGCTCTCGACAGTGTTTTGAAGGCCACCAGGCACATGATCCTCTTTGGCTTTCAGTACGCATTTCTGGCCTTCATATTTGCATTGGTCGGGGCGCTAATATTGTATCTGCGTTGAAGTTGTGGGATGACTGGATGCCGTTGTCGGTTATCGCTTCCAAGTAAACTTGTTAAGGGGATGAGCCGATCCATCCCCTTTGCTACGCATTCACCGAGAGCATGCCTGAACCGGACGTGCCCGACGAACCCAGGGCATTCGTTTGCGCGAACTGCTGGAATTCCTGCTGCAACGTGCTGTAAGCCTGTTGAGCCGAAGTCAAATTTCCGGACTGAAGCGCTTGGCCCAGCGCGCCCATCGATTGGCTGAAGGGGTCCGTTCCGGTGCTGTTGCTCTGGTAATGATGACGGCCGCGGTTCTGGATCGAGTGGCTCTGGAAATCCTGCTTGAGCGCCGAGTAATCCTGCTGCGCGGAGGAAAGTTTTCCCGCCTTGAGGTCCTGCGAGAGCTGATTAAACTCCTGTGCGATCGAGTTCCCCGTGACGGCGGCCGCCGTCGTCGAGCTGGGCAGCATTCCCGACTGCTGCAAAGTGGCGAAATCCGTTTGCGCCGCGGACAAGTTTCCGGTTTGCAAGTCCTGGCCCAGCTTCTGAAATTCCTGCTGAAACCCTTGCGCCTGGGTCTGATTTTGATTCTGGCTCTGGCCCTGCACCGCCTGTGCGCTGCCATTGAGCAGAGTGCTGAAAATGCTCGCCACCGTCATGTTTTCTCTCCTTCCGCTGAAGCCGCGCGGCCCAGCGCCGCGCGCATCTTTTTCTGCACGCGCGTGACTCGCTGAAGCCCCGCGCTACTAATAGCAAGCGCGTTGCCAACTGGAAGGATCAAGTACAGGCGGATAATCGATTGCAGGAAAAGCACTTACGCGACTAATCGCGCCGCGCGGCAAGCGCTTTCGAAGGACACGGCAAAACGGTTCCCAGCAGCACTGGGCAAACCTTGCCGGGTTTTTTCGATTAGGGGCGGGGACTAGGTTGCCATTTGCCGGCCGCGTCCGAAAGGGCGCGCCCAAAAGCATCGGCAAAACGCTCCGGCGAGAACTGCCGGCGAACCGTCTCGCGCGCCCCCGCGCCGAGGCGTTCCGCAAGCTCGCGGTCGGCCAGCAGCCGCATCGCGTGGCCGCGCAGCTCCGCCGGATCGTCGGAAAGGTATCCGTTGACGCCGTTGACGATCGGCGAGGTAGGGTGTTGGTTGCCGAGCACCGGCAATCCCGCGGCCATGGCTTCGAGCATGGCCATGTTGAATCCGTCCTCGAAGCGCGGGTCGGCCGTGTGAATGTAAAACCGGTGATGGCTCAAAATCTCTTTGAGGTCCGCCCAGCTGGCCGCGGGGTTCACGCCGCAGAGTTCCGGATTGTGGCCCACGAGACTGACCGGCACGCATCCAAAGGCCGCCTGATGGAAATCCCACAGCAAGACGCGCGGCCGCCGCAAGATGTGGTTGGCAATCCGCAACCCGCAAGCAAGATCGCCGCGCCAAGCCGGATAATCCTCGGGCGATGCGCAAGAAACGGCCACGCGATCGCAAAATCCCCACGATTTTCCTTTGAGTTCGGACACCGCCACGACGTGCGTGCCGGTCAGCCGCACGTATTTCTGGACCGCGCTTCGCAGCCCATCCGCCGGAATCGTGGATTTTTGTTCCACAATCGCGCCGTCCAGCGTTTCGTGCAGGACGAGCAGCCGCGGCCCCACAAGATTTTTCATGTCCAAGAGGTCGGTCAAATTGTGTGCGATCATGCAGCGATACGGCCCTCGATCGGGATCGAGATTTTCCAGGCGCAAGAGCCGCGCTTTGGGAGGCAGCGGGCGCATGGCGTGGTCCCACCCGCTATTGGCGCGCCCTCCGAGGCCCACCACAATGTCCATGGGCATCCCCAGCCAGCGCAACTGATAGACCCAAGCCTCGTGGCAATCGAAGACCAGGAGCCGCTCGTCCAGCCGATCGATTTCGGAGGACCCTTCCGTGGGGCGGGCATTTGGGTCGGTGCGGTGCGGCGCGGCTTGCGCGGGAGAATCGCCGGCAGAGGGCGCGTGTCCTGCATCCGGCAGGGGGACCGGCGGCTTCATCGCGTCTGCTTCAAAGCCTCGGCCCAGAGGCTGACGCGCTCGATGTGGCCGCGAGCGCGCGCGAGGTGTTCCTGCCGCGCGAGCAGCATGAACTGCACTTTTTCGAGGGCGGTGCGAAGTTCCTTGAGGTTTAAGGCGTAGTCCTTGATCTCGGCGTCCAGTTCCCGGTCCGAGGCGCGAAGTTCCGACGCGCGGGAAACGATTTGCTCCATCTCGATCAGGGATTCCGCGGCGCCTCGAATGTCATGGACCGTAAAATTCCCGCGCCCTTCGAGAGCGACGCGCGCGCGGGAAAGCGTTTCTGCGAGCTTCGAGTTCGCCTGGCGCACCCGTTCGCGCAACGGATTGTCTTCTACGCGCTCCACTGGGCTTGCTCCACATCCGAGTCGGAGGATTCGACCGGCGCCGCAGCCGAAGCGGCCCGCCTCAGATTTTCGGCGGCGCTGGGCGATTGCGGGTTGCCGGCGGACGTTTCGTTTTCCACTTGCTTCCAGGCTTGGCGCAAGGGCAAGTAGAGATCGACGAGCCGCTGCAAGCGTTCGGGGCTCGAGTGCAGGTTAGCGTCCACGATCAGCGCCCGTGTCACGTTGTAGAAACCGTCCAGGCGTTGCGCGGTCTCGCCGCCTTGCGCGTGGTTCAGCACGCTTTGCAGCTCGGCGATCACCAGCAGCGCATGATTGAGGCTGGCTGTGCGTCCCTGCACATCCCCCGCGCCCGCCGCATGCACGGCGCGGCGCAAATCTTCCAGAATGGCGTCGTACAGCTTGACGACCAGCTCGACGGGCCGGTTGCCCCGCGCGCTCGTTTCCCGATACAGCGTCGCGATTTCGCTCGGGTTCATCCTTGTGACAACCCCGCCAATTGCTGCGTAATTTGGCTTTGCAGTTGGGGAAGCTCCTGCAAGGCGACCTGCATTTGATCGTACTGCGTGGTCAGATTCTGCTGCTCGGTGGTGAGGGAAGCTTCCATGTCCGAGATCTGGTTGGAGAGATCCTGATTCGTCTGGGACATCCCTTGCAAATCGAGCGTAATGAGTCCCTGCGTCGGGTCGGTGATGAGGTTGAGGGTATTCGACAGGTTGGTGGCAAATCCCGTGGCGCCCTGCATCAGGGTCTGCACGCTGGCCGAATTGCTGGAGAGCGCGTTGTCGAGCGTCGTCGAATCGACGGAAATCGTGCCGTCGTCATTCAGGTTGAGGCCGATGCTGGCCAGATTGACGAAGCCGTTGTTGCCGCCGATCGAGTAGGTGATGGCCGAAAGCAGTTGCGACTGTACGTCGCGAAGGGTCGAATCGCTTTCGAGCGGTTGCGCCCCCGATCCATCCGAGGAAACCGCAAACTGGGCATTGATGTCGTTCACCACCGTGTTCCAAGCCGAAACAAACGAGTTGATGGCGCTTTCGGCTGTCGATTCGTCCGGAGCGACGGTCACGTTTACCGTGCTATCAGGGTCGGCGCTCGTAAGGTTCAGCGTAACCCCGGGAATGACCCCCGAAATCGAGTTGCTCGCCGAGCTGATGGGAATGCCGTCCACAACGACCGAGGCATTCGCGCCGGCGACGGCGTCGTTGAAGGTCAGGCCGGTGGTATTGCCCGCGATGGCGATGTTGTTCGACGCGCCGGTATTGTTGCTGACGATGGCGAGGCGCGCGCCGGTGGCGTCGTTGACGACGGTGGCGGTCACGCCCAAATTCAGGTTGTTGATCGAGGCGGCGAGGCCGTCGAGCGTGTCGTTCGTGTCATCCACCGTGATGGTGGTGGGCGCGCCCGATCCCACGGCCAAGGTAAAACTTCCTTCGCCAATCGCCGTGCTGCTCGAGGCCACGGGATCGGTGTAATACGTGGACGTGGTGGCGAGCGAATTCACGGTGATGGAATGATTCTGCGCGGTGGCGGTTGAGTCCGCCGTCGCCGTCAGCACGCTCGAATTCGACGAGGTGGCCTGTAGGGCGCTGACCCCTCCGCTTGTGTCGCTGAGCGAGCTCACCGCCGTGGAAAGCGTGTTGATGTCGTTTTCGATGGATTGCAGCGTCGAGGATTGGGTTTGAACGCCGGATTGCTGCTGTTCGAGCAGGTTCAGCGGGGCCTCGGCCGCGGCCATCGCCGAATCGAGCAGCGCCTGAACATCGATCGTGTTGGATCCAGCGGCAAGAAGAACGTTTCCGTAATTGTTGACTGTCCCCATAACCCCTCGGACCGCTCATCCCGATGGCTTCGGGCCTTCCCCTTTTCCGCGAAGTTCCGCGGAAGTCCCGCAGGAGTTCCCCCGAGCCCTAATTTTGTCCCATCCACCTAATTTTTAAATGCACGCGGACGAGGCCCTCCAGAGAGAGCCTCGTCCGCGCGGTTCTGCGTTGTCGTCAAGCGGCCGATTACTGCAAGAGCTTCAGCACGCTCTCCTCTTGCGAGTTGGCTTGCGCGAGCGCCGCCATACCCGTTTGAGACAAGACCGACTGTTGCGACAAGTTCGAAATGACGCTCGGGATATCCGCCGACATGATTCCGTTCTCGGCCGCGGTCAGATTTTGCACCTGAACGTTGATCACCGCCGAGGCGTCTTGCAAGCGGTTGACCGACGCGCCGATGGTGCCGCGGTCGCTCGCGATGGTCGAGATGGCGGTGTTGATGGCGGTCAGCGCCGTCTGGGCCGGTGCGCCGGTCGCCCCCGCCAACGTCGTGGAACCGAGTCCGAGGCCGGCGGAGGACAGTGCGCCCACGCTGACGCCGATGGTGCTGCTGGCGTTGCCGTCCGTGAGATAGACGGAGGTGGTGCTGGCCGTGAACACCGAGGTTCCGTTAAAGGTGGTGGTGCTTCCGATGCGGTCGATTTCGGCCAGAATTTGCGTGTATTCCGATTCGAGAGCGGTGCGCTGCGAACTGCTCACCGTGCCCGTCGAAGCCTCGGTCGCAATCGTGATCGCGCTGTTCAAAAGCGTGGTCACCTGACTCAGGGCGCCGTCGGCCACCTGAAGCGCGCCCACGCCGTCATTGGCGTTTTGAGCCGACTGGTTGAGTGCGGAAATATTCGCCTGCAAGCCGTTCGCGATCGCGAGGCCGGCGGGGTCGTCCGAACCGCTGTTAATGCGCTGCCCTGAGGCCAGCTGCTGCAGCGTGGTGTTCAACTCCATTTGGGTGTTGTTGAGGTTATTCTCCGCCTCAAGCGCCGGTATGTTGTTCAGAACGCTGAAAGACGCCATTTCGAAGGCTCCTTTTTGTGTGTGTTCCGTTTTTCGCGATGGAGAAGCCTCTCTTCAGACTGTCTCGCCAGAGGCGGCTGGGCTCGCGCTTGCTACGGAACGTCCCTTACAGATAATTCATCGGCATTTCTAGGGGGGAACTTTAGCGCTTATACACGATTCCCACCTCTTCTGTTAACCTTTCGAGCACGTTTTTTACCCCGCTTCCTTCGCGATGGGACAGTTCGGCCAGCGCTTGCTTGAGCAACTCGTTTTGGGGATAAACCACCGCCCCCACGTGCAGCACGGCGCCCGCGCGCGGCCATTCGCCCAAACCGGCCCACAGCCTTGCCGCGCGCAAGAAATCGCTTGGCAGCGGATCGCCAACCGACTTCAGTTTTTCCTCCGCGGCGGCGGCCGCGTCCCTTTCCTTGCCAAGCCACGCGAGCGACAGGATCAGGCGGTCGTGTATCTCGGGGTGGGAGGGCTCGCGTTTCAAGGCCTTGCGAATGTCCTTCAAACCTTTTTCCGTTTGGCCCGCGCGCACGTGTGCGAGGCCCAGCTTGCTTTCCACGGGCGGCGAACCCTCCGCGATGGCAATGGCTTGCTCGTAGGCGCGCGCCGCCTCCGAAAATTCGCCGAGGTTGTAGTGCGCGTCGCCCGCGGTCTCGAACACGAAGGACGTGCGATGGCCTTCGCTCGCCGCCTTCTTCAGGCACTCGATGGCCTCGCGATATTCTCCCAGCTTGACGCGGCCAAGCCCCGCGAAGAACCATGCCACGCCGAATCGCGGATTCAGGGCGCAGGCGCGGTCGAAGTGCTCGACCGCTTGGCGGGTGTTGGCAAAATTGTCCAACTCGACGACGCCGAGTTCCAAATGGGCTTGAAAACTATCCGGCATTTCCAGAATTTTTTTTCGGCCCAGATCGCGGTAGAAGATGTTTTTTCGCGCGCGGGTTTCCGCGTCGGCCGCAAGCCCAAAATGGTGGATTAAAAAGGGCGCGCGAGCGAGCCCGAGGCCGGACGCTTCGATCGACGGCCCCACGCTTTCGTGCACCCTGCCCACAAAGCGGATGCGCGGGTCGCGCCGGAACAGGCGCACATTCTCGTGCTCGACATACGCCGGATAGGACTCGGCGGCCGGCCATCGCGAATCGTTCGGCTGCGCGGGCCGGTCCCAGATGCGGTCCTCGAGGCGCAAGACGTAGTTGCGGATGGTGACTTGATACCCGCCGGTCGGCCCGCCCTCGACGAGCTTGCGAATTCCCTTTGCGCCCTCGGGATCGAGCCTCTCGTCCGCATCGAGCGCCAGCACCCAGTCCGAAGAAACCTCGGCGAGGGCCAGATTGCGAGCGGCGGCGAAATCGTCCTGCCAAGGGATGGAGATGACCTTGGCGCCGAACCCCCGCGCGATGGCCGGCGTGTCGTCGGCCGAGCCTGTATCGGCGATGAGCATTTCATCGACCGCGCCCTGAACGCTCTCGAGGCACGCCCGAAGGTTTTCCCCTGCATCTCGAACGATCATGGACAGCGCGAGTGTGGGCATGGATCGAGTTTCTCTCTCCGGTTCGCTCTAGATTCGTTTCGAAGCAGGCGCGCCCATTCCCGTCAAACGCGCCACGCGGTCCAAATACAGGGGCAAGATTCGTTCCCAGGAGTGCGATTTTCGAATCGCGGCGGCGGCCTTCTGGCCCCGGGCGGCGGCTTCGTCGCGATGCTCGTAGACGTGGCGCATGGTTTCGGCGAGCGCGGCCACATCCGGTTCGAACCACGTCCACTCGCTTGAAAGCGGGCCGAGCGGGGGCGCAGGGTCCGGAACGGGAACTTCGGCTGCTGGGACGAGATACCCATTCTCCGCGGAGCAAAATTCGGTGGCGGGGCCTTCGCCGGTGGCAATCGCCGGCTTGCCGCAGGCCATGGCCTCGACGAGCGGCATCCCAAAACCCTCGGCGCGATAGGGCAGAACGAACGCGTCGGCGCCGCGATAGAGCGCGGCGAGCGCCGCATCGTCCAGTTCCTCGGTCACGACGAGCGTGTGGGGCGAAGACGCCCGCGACGCAAATTGCTGCACTTTTCCCAGCTGCGTGTTGTGGCTATAAAAGCTGCGCGACCCGAGATCCTTGATGACTAGCGTGACGTCCTCGTCCGAAAGGAAAGCGTCGCCGTAGGCTTGCAAAAGCAGGTCGATTCCTTTCCGCCGGATCAGCCCGCCCACGAACAGAAAGACAAAGCCTCTGCTGTTCGGAGGGCGCGTCGCCGGTCCCTCCGGCCGGAAGAGGTTTCCGTCGACCGCGTTGGGAATCGTGCGGATGCGGTCCGCGGAAACCCCCGCCACCAGAAACGAATCGCGCGCGAAGTCGGACGGCGTCCAAACCTCATCCACCTTCGCTTCGATTTCCTCGACCCAGCGGATGGGGACGGCCTTGTGTTCCCACGGCAGGATGCAGGCCAGCTTGCCGGAGGATGGGCGCTCGAAATTCGGCGGCCACTCGTGACGAATGGTCAAATCGGCGCCGTCGATTTGCCTGCCGGCGGCTTGCTGGAGGATCGCGCCATGCTCCACAGCTTTCGGCAAGAGGCTCGGCCAAGTGGTCGGATCGAGGCTCGTTTCAAAATGCGGCGAGCGAATGGCGGCCAGCCCCAATGCTCGGTTAATGCGCGCGTGTCCGGAAGCATCGAAGATCGGGCCGGTCAAGACAATTCCAATTTTTTCTGGTCGAGGTTTTTCCGGCGCGGATTTTTCGTCGAACAGCCGAGGCTGCGGCGCCGAGCGCGCATCCGCCGGACCGATTCTTTCCAGGAAAATTTCCCTGCGCGCGGTTTCAAGGGCCATGGTTTCGACAAGGCGCCGCGCCTCGCGCGCCATGCGGTGCGCGAGGAAAAATTCCACCACGGCCTCGAGATATTGCGGCTCGCGCCGCGCCATTTCCGCGAGCGGATACTGCAATCGGCGGGCGTGGGTTCGAGGGATGCGCTCCGCGGTCAAGGCGCGGACGGCGGGCGCGAACGCCGGTTGCTCGAGCGCGCAGGGAATCCAGAATTGGAAAGCCTTTTCCTGCTGGCCGACCGCATTGCAAATGAGGCCCAAGAGGTATCGCGCGCGAAAAGAATTTTCTCCGCCGCTGCCCACGAATTCACCTTTACGGGAGCTGAGCGCGGTCTCGAGAAACCGGATGGCTTTCAAGGGGCCTTTCTGCTCGAGGAAAAACACGGCGTGCAGGTAGGACATCTCCGCATATCCCGGAAACGCCTTTTCGCCGAGGTCGAGCAACTCGCCCGCCTTTTCCCAGCGCTTCTGTTTCATGAGAACCACGATCAGGTTGCGCAAGATCAAGGAGGAAAAGCGGGCATCCCGCGCGCTCGCGTTCCAAAGCTGCAGCAGGGGATCGATGCCGGAGCTGGGTTTCTCGAGTTCCGCGCAAAGCGCGGCCGAGAGCTGCGCCCAAGGCTCGTTCGCCGAGCGCCAATGCGTCTTCCTCTTTTCGGTCGGGACGGATCCCGAAATGCGCAGGGCGGGATTCCGTCTCGCGCCGGCAGCCTGCGGCCGAAGCAGGCGAGGCTCGATGCCGATGAGGTCGGCATGTTCGAGGCACGGCCAATGCACGGCCACCCAAGTGTCGCATTCCACTTGCGAATAGAAAGGACGGCGCCAATCCGCTGCCGAGCCTGCTTTGGGCGTCTCGCCCTTGCACCAAACGAGGGCTGCGTCGAAAGGGTCCGCGGCTTGGGATTCCCGATCCCAAAGAAAACTTCCGCAGCGCACTTCGTCGGCGGCGCTGCGGATGGATCGAGGGACCATGTCCTCGGAGGGCGCGTCGGTCAACAAGAGGACGCGAGGGCTTCGAGCGCATCGAAACCGAACGATTTCCGTTACCGGCGAAACAACGCTGATCCCCACTGCGCTCACCCTCCCCCACGCTTTGGTGACAAAACAAACTGCCAAGCCAAATGTCCGCGCACCGTGAACGATCGGCCCGCCGCGTTAATCGAGCAGGCGCGCGATTTCCGCGGTCCACTGCGCCATGATGATTTTCCGGTCGAACTTCTCGACCATTTCCCTGCGCCCCAGCGCGGCTTTCTCGCGCGCTTCCTCGCGGTGCGTAAAAACGTGCCGCAAGAGCGAGCGCAAGTGATCGATGTCCGGCTCGGCCCACTCGTGGCCGGCGAAAATTTCCACGTCGGTGTCGCGGGGCGTGGGCGCGAGCTTGTAATCGATCAAGTAACTGTTGGCGTCGTGCAAAAAATCCATTTGCCCGCCCCAGCGCGTGGCGATCACCGGAACGGCCGAACACAGCGCCTCGACGTACGGGCGGCCCCATCCTTCGCCCCTTGTGGGCAGCACAAAACAATCGGCGGAGGTATAAAGCCTCGGCAAATCGCGGTTGGGAATAAAACCGGGGACAAGGAGGATGGGGGGAGTTTTTTCCAGACGAACGCCCAGCTCCCGTTCGATGTAGAAAAGCAGCTCGGGCAAAAGATCCGAGTCCGGTCCCTGCCGCCCATAACAACGCAGAATCAGGGCCACGTCCTCGTCTTCTTGAAACTCGCGGAGAAACGCTTTCAACAAAATGTCAGGGCCTTTGCGCTGCGTCCACTGAAACACCGAAAGGAAATTGAACCCGCGCGTTCCGGGAATCCGGAAGGGCGGATTTTCAGGATGAAAGAAATTCGTGTCTTCGCCCTCTTGCATCCGGCGCAGTTTTTTTTCCTGGACGCCGGCTCGCAGAAACGTCTCCACATTGAACGAGCTGGGCACCCACACCTCGTCCATGGCATTGCATCGCTCGGCCCAGCCGTAGGGAATCCGGTCCGTCTCGAACATGGTGCGGCCCACGAGACGGCGGGCGTACAGATTGGTCTGAAAATCGTGCGCGGGCATGGATTGCAGATAGACGCCTTGGGAGAGGTCGATGGGCTGAAGCTTGGCAAATTCGAGCGCGGTTCGCTCCTCCTCGCTCAACAGATTGTCCGCGTCGTGCGGCAGCTGCGTCGGATCGATGCGCACGGGGATTCCCGCGGACCGAAGGGCCAGCACCACCATCAAGTTTTCCTGGGCGTAGCCACTGCCGCCATAAATCACGCCGCGGAAGGAAACCCCGCGGCCGGTCGCACTCCCAGGAAGCGCACAATCCTTTGAAAACGCGCGGGTTACATGGCCGCGCCGCTCCTCGGCGCCGTCTGCCCCTTGCAAGATGGTTGTCGTGCTGACCATGCGTTTGAGCGCCTCACAAGGCGTCGGCCCTCGTGGCGCGGCCCCTTTTGGAACACGGCCGCCGCAGCGAATTTGCCCAAGGGCAAATTTTGCCGAGCAAAACTGTGCCATTTCTAACGAATTGCGCCTTTGCGGCAGGGTTTGGTGCACCGGTTCAGCCACTCGGCGAGCGATCTAGCCTTGACCGAGCGGCATGTCGCGAATTAGTCATCGTTTTGCGGACGATTGTTCGCAAAACGAGTCAAGATCACGCGGGATCGGCCGATATTATTCTTTTAGCGCTATCGAGCCGACGGTCGACGTGTGGTCGGCGCGGGATTAGAAAATTCTTAGGATGGGTGGGGAAGCCCGATGATCCAGCTAACCCGATTGAATAATAGCCCCTTGGTCGTGAACAGCGACCTCATCAAATTCATTGAAAACACGCCGGATACGGTCCTGACCCTGGTTTCAGGAGAGAAGGTGGTGGTTTTGGAAGCGACCGAGGCCGTGATCGACAAAATTGTTGAATTTCGACGCAGGGTATCGTCCGGCGAGCCTTGCGCCATTCCTGCATCGGGCTCCGTTTCGTGCCGTGAATTCGGGGAAAATGCCGCGCCGCCATCGGCCGAACACTATGAGGGCTAGATTCCATGGATAAGAGCAGTTTCGGCGGATTAATTCTGGCTCTCGGGGGCATTCTCCTTGGGCTGACGCTCGAAGGGGGCAAGATCGCGCAGATCATGCAACCCACGGCGGCCATGATCGTTTTGGGGGGAACGATCGGCGCGGTCATGCTGCAATTTCCCCTTTCGGTCGTTTTGCAGGCGTTTGGACGGCTGGGGTCGGTTTTCTTCATCAAGAACGCGGAGCCATCGGCGCAAATCGAACAGATGGTGGCGTTTGCAAACAAGGCGCGGAAGAGCGGGGTGGTCTCCCTCGACAGCGAACTTGCCAACATCAACGATCCCTTCCTGAAAAAATCCTTGATGCTGGCCGTCGACGGCACCGAGCCTCAAGAGCTGCGAAAGATGATGGAGCTGGATCTCGACAACAAGTCCGAGCACGAGGAGCACATCCCGAAAGTGTTCGAGGCCGCCGGAGGATTTGCGCCCACGGTGGGCATCATCGGCGCGGTGCTGGGGCTGATCCAAGTCATGCAGCACTTGGACGACATCAACGAGGTCGGCAAGGGCATCGCGGTGGCGTTCGTGGCCACGATTTACGGCGTGGGCCTGGCCAACCTGTTCTTCCTTCCTTCCTCCGGAAAAATCAAGACGCGCATCCGGGAAGAGCAAATCGTTCGCGAAATGACGCTCGAGGGCGTGATCTCGATTTTGGAGGGCATGAACCCGCGCATGCTCGAAACCAAGCTCAAGGGTTTTCTGGTCGAGGAGCACGAGAAGGAAAAATAAATCCCCGCCATGTCTAGAAAAAAAAAGCACGGGGAACACGCCAACCACGAGCGGTGGCTCGTTTCGTACGCCGATTTCATCACGCTGCTGTTCGCGTTCTTCGTGGTTCTGTATTCCTCCTCGCAGGTCGATAAACGCAAGGTCGGCAAACTGGCGCTCGCGATTCAGGTGGCCTTCCAGCAAATGGGCGCGTTCCCCACATCCAACACGAAATTGCCGCTTTCCGAGTCCGAGCCCATGCCGTTTCAAGACGTGCAGGTGATCGAGAACGTATCGCGCTCGCAGGATTTGCAGCGCTTTGTGCAGCCGGGAAGCGGAACCTTGAGCAATGCCGTTGTTCCCGGACAAATTCGCGGCATACAAGAAGCGATCGAGAAGGCGCTGGCCCCTGAAATTATGAGGCACGTCGTCGATATCAAGCAGCAGCGCGAAGGCTTGGTGATCAGCCTGCGTGAAATGGGATTTTTTGAAAGCGGCTCGGCGACCATGCGGCGATCCTCGGCGGACGCGGTGGACCGCCTCGTCGGCGTATTAAAAGATCGCCCGGAGATGTTGCGGATCGAAGGACATACCGACAACGTTCCCATCCATAACGCCCACTTCAGCTCGAATTGGGAGCTTTCGACCGCGCGGGCGATGGAGCTGCTGCGAATTTTTATTATAGGTTATAAGTTTGCGCCCGACCGGCTGACCGTCTCGGGCTACGGCGAATATCACCCGGTGGACACGAACGATACGCCGGAAGGGCGCGGACACAACCGCCGCGTGGATATTGTGGTGATCGCTCCCCCTGGTCCCTTGCCTAAAAAAGTGCCGCCCAAGCCGCTCGTCTCGGAAATTGGGCCGGCGAATTCGGACGAAAAGCCGGCGCCGCCCAAGTAGGTCTGTCCTACAATGAATCGCCTGCCAGGGGTTGTTCGGAGGGAGGGGCGTCCGTGCCGCCGATCTGGTATCCCACGCCTCGAACCGTGCGGATCACCGGGCGATCCCCGAAAGAACCGAGTTTCTTGCGAATGTAGTTGACGTAGACGTCGACCGTGTTGGTGGCCACGTCCCCGCTGGGGAGGTGCCAGGCGTTTTCGGCGATCACGGCGCGGGAGACGGGCTGCATCGGGCGCTCCATCAGGAATTCGAGCAGCGCGAATTCCTTTTGCGTCAGGTCCACGGGGCAGCCGTTTCGTTTCACGGTTCGCCGGATGCGGTTCAGTTCGAGGCCGTCAATCGACAGCACGCCGCTCGAAGCATTGCTGCGCCTGCGCCACAAGGCCCGGAACCGCGCGCCTAGTACCGACATAGTAAATGGCTTGGTGATAAAGTCATCGGCCCCGGCATCGAGGCAAAGGAGATGCGTCTCCGGATCGGCATTGCCGGAGAGGACGACCAAGAACAGGTCGGGGCGAACCCGGCGGATTTGGCCGATGATCTCGAAGCGCGGCGCATCGAGGCCGACGATGGCCAGATCGTATGGCCTGGCTTCGAGCTTGGACAGGAGTTCCGCCTGGCCGGGGGCGATGTCCACGGCGTAATGCTTGGCTTCGAGCTGTTCCTTGATGAACTCGGCCAGCGCGGCGTCTTGATCAGCGACGACAATCCTCATCACGATTCACCGTTTCACGCACTCGTTTTACCGATTGCGTTAGCGCGAACGATTATATTGATTCCGACTTCCAACGCGGGGTCCATCTTCAAGGATTGTTATGAGCTGGTTAACAGACTGGCCGAGTTCTTAGCGACCTGAATATTTTCACAATTTATGGAGGGGGAGTAGCGGCGCCGCGAAGGGGCGGCGCCGGCCGGAATTTACGCCTGCTCCAGGGCGCATCGTGGATTTCTGAGAACGTCGCGGGCCGGAGATCGACTCATGCGGCGGACGCTGCCGAAGCCGCTGTAGTCTGCCCCGTAGACGCAGTGGTTGCGGGCGGCTGAGAGCTTGCGGTCTGCGCGCTGCTGGGCGCCAGCGTAACATCAATTTCACTGACATTGAGCTGCAAGGCGGTAATGTCGAAGGTCCCGCCCGCGCTGCCGTTATTGCCGGATGAGCTTTCTGTGGCGCCCTGTATATTCAGCCCCGAAAGGCGGATGGAGAGTTCCTCGACTTCGATATCGCCGGTTGGCGCGGTCGTGCTGGATGGCGTGGTGGCGGGAGCGGCTGGAGTGGCTGCGGCCGTGGAAGCGGGGTCGGATGCTGATGACGCGCTCTGGGAGGCTGGCGAAATTTGTTGCGCTAGATTCTGGAATAGGTTGACGAGGTCCGCGAAAGCCGTAGGGGAGAAGGATTGGATGAGGCTCGCGACTTGGTCGAAGGCCTGGATGTCCTGCTGGTTGAGGCCCAGGCTTTGCAAGATGGTGTTGAGCGTCTGAAGCGAGCCCTGCGCGCTGGACGATGAGTCGCTCGAGGCGGACGTCGTTGCGGCAGCGGTTTGTGTTACCGCAGGCTGAACGGACTGGGGGGTCGCTGCCTGGGTTTGCGCGGCCGGAGTTGTGCTCGTTGCGGTGCTTGGGGTCGTTTGGGCTGATGACGCTGACGGGGAACCATTTTGTGCCAGCAGAATCAGGGCTGAAGCGGAAAAGACTTGAACTTGGGAAACCTGATACGTACCCGCATTTGCGGAGTTGCTCTGGCTCGCCGATGCGCTCGAAGGAGTGTATCGAGAGTCGGAATCGTCGCCTGAATATCGGTCCCAATGCCGGTCGCCACGGTGAGTCCTCTGATTGCTGGACCATGGCTGATTGGCCGTGGATTGGAAATCTCCGCTTACCGACTGATTCGATTGATTTTCGATGCCCGTCACGGACATGTTTTCCCCCCAATTTAGGCCCAACTTAGTCGTTGGCGCAGCAAGCTATATCGACGTCATTACGCCTATGAAATAGATATCGGCCATCAGGAAGGAGGGTTTAGAGGGAACGAGGTTCGGGGTTGTCCAAACAGGACCCTACAAATCTTGTGAAGTTCACTGGCGGGGCAAGCAAAGCGGGTCTCGAATGGATGGATGATGGATGCGATCGCCCAGCCGCATTTCCGTGCGCCGGGCGCGGCTAGGAGCGGGCGATCAGTAGGCTCCCGCGGACTTTTCGATTTCTTCCAGCTCCTGGACGCCGATGCCTCGGGCAGCCAGCTCGCTCATGAGGCTTTCGCGGTCGTCATCCCACTCCTGCGTGGCGCGCCATCGGGCGATTAAATCCTCGTCCGAGGCGGTGAGGATTTCCTTCACGCGGTCGGGGACGCGATTTTGGCCGCGCACGATTTCTTGGGATTGAATCAGCAGGAAGGTGTTCCCAGTCTCCAAATCCCAAATGTAGGCGCCGGTCGCGCCTCCGGTCATGATTTGCAGGAAGACGCGGGTATCACCTCGAAGTCCGAGGTCCTGCTGGAGCCGGCCAAGACGACTGGCAGTGAAGAATTGCATGAACGAAGTGTTCTCCTAGGATTCGGAGTCTAACTCAATCGGAAATACGGAACCAAGGGGTACGCCAGGTCGTAGTGTCCAATTGGGAAGGTGTGGCCGTGTCTCGGGGCGAGCCTGGATGGTGGGATCAGGCGTAGAAATCGATGGGAAACGAGGAAACATCCTCTGGCACGCTTGCGTAGGACGGAATCACCACCGATGCCGCCCCGAAATTGGCGGGGTCCCGGTAGCCGAGGAGCCGAACGCCTACGCCGAAGCGGCCGGGGAAAAGGTCGTGCGTGCGCACAACTTCGACGAGGCATTCGCGATCGATCTTGCCCGCGTCGGTGAGGAAGGGAAATCTGAGAAGGAGTTGCATTTTGGAGCGGAGTTGATCGTTGAGCGCAAGGAAATAGAGGCCGTCGTGGGAGAAATCCTGGGTAATGCAGAGCAAGTCCGCGAGGCCTGGGGCGGCGTCCAGCATGCGGTAGCGGGCGAAACAGTGAAAGGTGTTGCGGGGGTGGATGCGGCGTTGAGCAGGATTTGTCATGGCTCCTCGCTTCTCACCACGAATATTGAAGGATAAAACCGCCGGGGACGATAGCCCTGGGGTAACAATTCTGGACTATGCGCCGGTCCCATGGGCTCTAGTACGAAAGGCCTAACGCGCGCCTAGCCGTGCAAAATGAAATTTGGCGGCGCTGGGGACTGCGGCCTCTGTGTTGCTGAAAACGGCACCCCCTGGCGTTTTGCGTCTTTTCTTCCGTTAGGGCCTCGGCCTAAAGTGTGAGCGTTCGAGGATGTCCGGGATCGACTGATATTCCTGCGTTTGCGCCGCGAACCGGCGAAATTTCCCGGCGGAGTTTTGGAGCGTACATACCGCAATGATGCAGCGA
>Ga0335078_10003773_pt1 | contig 22547 bp, 11 predicted proteins | sample Lox_Sample_32_FD_206711 | JGI IMG/M metagenome (GOLD analysis project Ga0335078, IMG submission 206711) | Soil microbial communities from Loxahatchee National Wildlife Refuge, Florida, United States - Lox_Sample_3.2 | ecosystem: Environmental > Terrestrial > Soil > Wetlands | place: USA... | reverse complement strand
ACAATTTTACGCTGCGCGACCATGAGGTTTCCGGGCGTTACGACCAGGTGATCAACAACTCGAACGACTTCTATAGCCGCTACTTCTTCGACGACCTGGCCTCGCCGCAGAGCGTGCTGCAGTCACCCGGTGTGGCCGCGTTCGGCGACCTGGGCCTGCTGCCGGACTACCGCAACCTGTTCCGGCAGCGCACCCAGAGTGTGCTGGCCGACCACCGCTATTATCGGGTGAACGCGCTGAACGAGTTTCGCGTCTCCTACAGCCGCGTCTCCCAGAGCATCGGAGCGTTTGATATACCCAAAGACCTGGCCGGAAATGCTTCCGCGGTGGTCAACGACACGTTTGCCACGGCGGCCACCATGGGCAGTCTCGGAGGCCAGGGTGGGTTGGGCGCCATGGGCGTGACCAGCGCGGGCCTTTTCCCCTCGGTGGGCAGCGACTTCGCCCTGGGGCAGCCCAGCAGCAACAGCAACATCGCCAGCAATACCTACCAGATTCAGGACAACTATTCGTACACGGTGGGGCGGCACAGCCTGAAATTCGGCGTCAACTTTGTACGCATTGACACCAACGTTTCGTCCATGCCGGACAATTTGGGCTTTTATCTCTACACCGGCAGCTTCACGGGAAATGGACTGCAGGATTTCGTGACCAGCCCGGCCGGCGCCTTCAACCCCCTGACCGGAGTGGACGCCAACCTGGCTACAGTTGTGAGCCAGCGGCTCACCGACATCCGCACCAACGCGCAAGGCATGATCACCGGACTGGGCCCCAACGAGGTCAAGATCAAGGAATTTGACCAGTTCTACTTTGCGCAGGACGACTGGCGGTTGAAGGACAATCTGACGCTGAGCCTGGGATTCCGCTACGAGAATTTTGGTCAGCCCATCAATTCGATCCACGACGTGAACAAACTCGCGCCCACCTCCAGCACGGATAACAAGGACTTTGCGCCGCGCCTGGGTTTCGCGTGGTCTCCGGGAAAAAGCTGGGTGGTGCGCGGCGGATACGGCATTGCCTACGACCCGCCGGTGCTGAATATCCCCTTGCTCATCTGGCAGAGCGGTCCGGTTTCCCCGCTGCTTTCCACGGACAACCTGGGCCTGGCCCAGTTGCAGCCGACGGGAGCTTACCCGAAGGGGCCGCTGAACGTTTCCGATTTCCAGCAGTCGTATCCGAACTTTTTCTCCCTGGTGGGCGGAATTCCGAATGCGACGACGGTGAATTCGGGAATGGTGCAGGGCTGCAGCCAGTACTACGATCTTTATGACGCTTTGGGCGGCCCCGGCTCGACGTTTGCCGACGCCCCGGGCCGCTTCTACGATGCGTTTGCCGTGGATTCCAATTTCACCACGGTTCCGGCCAGCATTCCGATCCAGAACTGCGCGAGCCAGAACACGGTGGCAAAGAATTTGAAGAACCCGTATCTCCAGACGTGGTCGCTGGGAATCCAGAAGGAATTCGGCGCGAACTACCTGCTGGAAGTCAACTATATCGGCAGCAAGGGCTCGCGCCTATTTCAGCGCGTGGAAGAGAACCCCTTCCAAGGCTGGAACGCGAACTGCGTGGCCAATCTCTTTTCCTTCTACAATTCCATCATCGTGAACCCCGGCCCGCCGCCGGTTTCGATTTTGAACCTGGCAGTGCCCGGCCAGTGCCGTTACGACCGCATTGACAACTCGCACGGCGATATCACCAAGATCACCAACGGCGGAAGTTCCAGCTATAACGCCCTTCAGATCAGCTTCACCAAGCGCTGGAGCAATGAGAAATACTTCGGCAATTTTGCGTTCACCACGGCCTACACCTGGAGCCATTTGATCGACAACACCAGCGAGATTTTCGGCCCGGGATTCATCACCTTGAGCCCTGGCGACATCCAGAGCGGGACGTCGTCGTCTGGAATGGGGATGGGCACGCCTGGGTTCCCCTCGATCGGCCTGCTTTTTGACCCCTTGGCCAACGCCCCGGTGGAATCCATCACCCCGCTGGCACAGACCTACAATTCCACCACCGATTCGGAACGCGGCAATTCTTCGTTTGACCGGCGGAACCGATTTGTAGCCAGCTTCCTGTGGGAGCCTTTCCCCAAGAGGAATGTGTGGCTGCGCGACTGGCAATTCAACGGCATTTACACCTACCAGTCGGGCCAGCCGTTTACCCCGCTGAATGCCGCGCCGCTGAGCGCGTGCGCGGACACGGACGGAAGCGGCGTGCTGAGCAACTCCCGGCCGGACATCGGCAACAAAAAGATGCCGCTGAACACAGTGGCGCTCCTGGCGGATCCCAACTGCCTGGATATCTCTCAGGGCTACGACATTTTCAAGGGTACTACGGAAGTGGCCATGGGCGTGACCCCGGCGGAAGCCGCCACCATGGCGCACTTTGTGCAGCGGCCGCTTTTCGCGAACGGGACCATTCCCAATCTCACCCTGGGGACGGTGCCCACGGTGGCGCCGAATCCGTCCTACGTCAACGGGTCCGGGGCAACGGTAACCTTCCCGGCCGCGCTCTACGCTGGAACTGCCGGGCGCAACATTCTGGTGGGACCTCCGATCAATAACTTTGATTTCTCAGTGATCCGGAACATCAAGCTGACGGAAAGGTTCACTCTGCAAGCTCGCGCCGAGTTTTTCGACCTGTTCAACCACCCGATTCCCGGGTATTTCAACGGGAGCCCGTACATTAACAACGCCTCCGGAGCGACCGCGTTTGCCTACAACGCGAGCCGCACGGGCGCGGCCATCACCGGCGGAATTCCTGAAAATGCCATCGACGCGTTCAACCAGATCAATGGCGCGAAGACGTTTTTGACCAAGGACGCCATGAATACCAGCAGCCGGCGCATCCAGTTCGGCTTGAAGCTGATCTTCTAGCCCGCGGCCACGGCCCGTCACTGAAACGGCCCGCCCCGAATTCCCCGGGGCGGGCTGTTGTGTTTCCGGCGGTGGATTCGAGCGGTGACCGCGGATCGAATCCGGGAACGCGGCGCCCATTGCTGGCTGCTTTCTCCCCCGGGCCGAAACTTTGTCTGCGCCTTGCAGATGAGCGCGGGACGCGGCGGGACGTTCCAACTGAATCTCTCGAGCAGCCCGCGGTGCACTCCCTATCCGGAGGTGCGGCGGCGGCACTTCCGCGAGGATTCCGCAGCTTCTGAATCCCGCCCACCGGCAGGGCGGCGAGAGGGATTACTGGGATTCGAGGCTGTGGATTCAGATCGCGAGGGCTGACCCTGGCGAGGCAGAGGAAAGACTCTGCGGGAAGAAGCGAGGAAGCGGCGAATCAGTTCACTCGAACGGTGACCGCTGCGCTGGTCTTGACGGGCTGACCATTCACCTTGGGGGCGTCAAAGTGCCAGCCGCCTTTGGCCGCGGCGACGATCTTGGCGCCCGCGCCGGCATCGCCCACCAGAACGCTGCCGTCGGTGACTCGTCCGTCGGTGTCAATCTTCACCAGCACGCGCCACTCGCCCTTGGCGATGTCGTCGAGCGAGAGTCCGCAGTTCGAGCCGGCGGAGAGTTGGAGCGGACCATCCAGGAACGGCTGGGCCAACTCCTGGCCGGGCTTGAAGGGCGCGGTGTATTTCTGATGGGCAATCTGGCCGACGGTGCACGCCGCGGTCTTCATGCCGCGCTCTGCGCTGTCAATCTCCGAGCGATACGGGCTGGGATCCACGCCCAGGCCCTGCAAATCGGAGAGCTTGGCGCGAGCGTCGGCGAACTTGTGAGCGTCCTTCAGTTTGCGGATGTCCGCCAAGGTGGTGTCGATCTTGCGCTGCTGCTCGGCCTTGGCGGCTGCGGCCTTGTCTGACTCCTCCTTGGCGGCCTTATCGATTTCCGCGATGGCCTTGCCCACCTGGGTGGAAAGGGTGCGCGCGTCCCCGGCGTGACGCCCGCCCGCGCTGGCGATGGCGTCGAAAGTGGCCTTGGCGCCGAGCAGCGCGTTCTTATCCCTGCTGTTGGCCTGGGACTGCGCCTGCGCGAACTGAGCATCCAGCTTGCGTCCGGCTTCGATCTGGTTGCGCAGGCTGGGCACCTCGTCCTTGTGGGCCGCACCCTCACCCAGTCCCTGGAGCTCGTCCAGGTTTTTCCCGGCCTGGTCCCACTGGCCGTTGGCGATGGCACCGTTGGCGGAATCAAAGAGATCATTGGACTTGGTGAGCGTGGCGCGAAGGGCCGCATTGTTCTGAATCTTCTCAATCTGCGCGTTGTCACCTTTGATGGTGGTGAGGAAACTCTCGTTCAGGTTCTTCGACTTGACGAAGTTCTCGGCCTCCAAGAGCTTTTTCTTGCCTCCGTCATAGTCGCCCTTGGCCGCGGACTTCATCGCCTGGCTGATCAGATCGGTCGCCTTCTTTTCGTCCGGAGAAGGACCGGTGGGCACCACCGGCTTTTCGACCACGGCAGGCGGAGGCTGCGTGGGTGAGGTGGTGCCGCCAGGGCTGGGCTGGGAGGATGTAACGGGAGCCGGCTGGCTGCTTTCCGTGGTGGGCTGCGACTTCTTGCCCATGAACATGTACACAGCGCCGCCAATCACCGCTACAGCCACCACACCCCCGATAATCATGCCCATGCCGCCGCCCTTTTTCTCCGCGGGCATGGCCATGGGTTCTTCAAAGGTGGTCTTTCTGGGAGCAGCTTCCTTCTTTTCCTCCACCGCCGGAGCGGAGGACTTGGGCCGTTCGACCACGGGAGGAGCAGCGGAGGCGGCCGGGGCCAAAGCCTGGGCGGGCGCCTTGGTCTCCTTGATCTCCGGCACCGCGGGCGCGGCAGCCACCACGGGTGGTGCAGCGGCGGGAGTTGCCGCCTTCTTCTCTTTCTCCCGTTCTTTCTGCTTCCGCTCCTCTTCTTTTCTTCGCTCTTCTTCCTTCTTACGATCCTCTTCCCTCTTGCGCTCGGCTTCCCTTCTCTGCTCTTCCGCGCGCTTTCGTTCTTCCTCGCGCTTGCGCTCTTCTTCGCGTTTCTGTTCCTTCTTGTCGAGCTTCTTTTCTTCCTTAGGAGGCTTAATCGTGGTCTTTTCTTCGACCGGAGCCTTCACCTTGGTCTGCTCATCCACCGGCGGCGTGATGGTGGTGACCTCTCCCACGGGAGGAATGATGGTGGTCTTCTCTTCCACTGGCACCGGTGGAGCCACGGTGGCGGCATTGACGGCAACAGGCGCGAGAGCGGGCGGCGCGGGAGCGGCGGCCGGAGGCGCCTTGAACTTGGTGGTCACCTCGTCGAAGGGTTCCGGACGGAAGACCCGCGTGGCGCCGCCGGCGTCGGGCTCTGGCCGCGGGGTGGAAAGCCGCGGGCCGATGCCGGCGACGCGGGTGGCTCCGCTGCCCTCATCTGCGCCCTGCACCGGCTTGCTGCGCATCAGCGTCAGCTCTTCCTTGTTGGGAACCCGGTGATCCTCTGCGGCGCGCAAGAGCGCCGGGACGCGGGGATCCATGATTTCGTCCCGGTCCAGAAGGCGCAAAATCTTGGCGGCTTCGTCGAATTTCTTGGACTCGATCAGGTCAATGGCCTTCAGCGTCTGCTCGTCGTGATTGCGGCGCTGATCGCGGATGGTCCGCTCCTGCTCGGCCATCTTGATCAGCTTGGTGAGGTCCGTGTCCTTGCCGGTCTGTCCCGCGGTGGTTTTGCCGAGTTCGATGGCTTCGGTCAGGTCGCCGCGCTCGATGGACTGCTTCATGGCGCGCAGGCGGTCATCCAGGAGCTTCTGCCGCTGGCGCTCCTTGGCTTCCTTCTGAAGGGTGGTGACCTGCTCGAGGCGCTGTTTGAACTCCGCGTCGCCGGGAAATTCCTTAAGCGCCTGCTGGCAGGTGGTAATGGCCTTTTCCAAGTCTCCGGCCTGGACCAGGTTGTTGATTTCCTGCTGGCGGGCCTGGCGCTTGCGCAGCGTTTCCTGCTGGGACTGCTGGGCGCGGGCAAATTCCACCAAGCGGCTCAACTCGAAGTCGCCCGCAAATTCCTTCAGCAGGTGCTCGCCGCTGGCGATGGCCTCCTGGAACTTCTCTTCGCTGACCAGCTTTTTGAGGCCCTCGACTTCCTTTTGGAGCCGCAGTGTGCGGGCGTGCTGCTCGCGCTCCTGCACCACCAGGTCGCGCAGCTTCACGGCCGCGGACTCATTGGGGTAGCGCTGCAGGAGCAGGTCCAGCCCGGCCTGGGCCTCGTCGAAGGATTGCGCGGTGAGCAAACGGCGCGCTTCCGCCAGGGCCTTCTGGATTTCGTCCTGGGACTTGTCGGCCTTCACCGCCTCCAGGAGCTTCACCACTTCGCTTTCGCCCGGGAAGCCCTGCTGCAGTTCCTCGAGAGTCTTCAGGGCTTCGTCGAATTGCTGGCTGGTCCAGAGTTTGCGCGCCTTTTGCACGCCGTCGGCCAATTGCTTGCGCTTGCCGCGGCGCTCCTTCTCCTCGCCGATTTCCTTGCGCAGCAGCGCGGCTTCCTGGTTGTCGGGAGCCGCTTTCAGGACTTTTTCCAGGCTCTGCTCGGCCTCGGTGAGGCCGCCCTCGGCCAGGCGCTGGCGGGCCTCGCGCAGGCCGGTGGAAACCACCTGGGCCTGGATGGCGGCTTCCTGCACCTTGCCCAACAGTTCGCGCGCGGGCATGAAGTTGGAATCGAGGTGCAGCGCGGCGTCGGCCTGGCGGCGGGCTTCTTCGAAGTTTCCGGCGGCGAGCAGCTTTTCGGCTTCGCCCACCATTTCGTTCAGCTTCGGCGTCACCTCGCTGCGGCGGATTTCCGCATTCACCTTGTCGAGCAGCGTCTTGGCGTGCAGGTGAGAGGTGTCCAGGACCAGTGCCTGCTTCAGCAGTTCCTTAGCGCGCTGCAGGTCGCCGGATTTCAGCAGGTTTTCGCTCTGCGTGACCAGCATGCCCACGCTTTCCTGCTGCATGCGGCGGACGATAGGCTCGAGTTCGCCCAGCAGCTCGTCCATGTTCTGGTAGCGCTCGCCGGGCTCTTTCTTGAAGATCCGGCGCATCACATCATCGATTTCAACCGGAAGGTCCGGCCGCAGATCGCGGATGGACTTGGGCTCCTGGCTGACGATGGCGAACATCACCGCGGTGATGTTCCCGCCCTGGAACGGTTTGGTGTAGGTCAGGATCTCGTACATCATCACGCCCACGGCCCAGATGTCCGAGCGGCCATCCACCTTTTCGCCGCGAATCTGCTCGGGCGACATGTAGTCGATGGTGCCAATGAGCATGCCGGAGGACGTGGAAGAAGTGTCGGTGAGGCGGGCGATACCGAAGTCCACCACCTTGACGGTGCCCTCGTGGGTGACCACGATGTTGCCGGGCTTGATGTCGCGGTGGACGATGTTGCGCTTGTGGGCGTACTCCAGCGCGCGGCACACCTGCACGATGTAGCTCAGCTTGATGGACGCGGGCAACGGGGTGGCGCCGCCCTCTTGCTTCTCTTTCTCCACCATTTGCCCAAGGTCGTCGCCCTCGAGCAGCTCCATGGCGATGTAGGGAGTGCCGTTGTCTTCTCCCATGTCGTAAATGGTGACGATGTTGGGGTGCTGCAGGCCGCCCGCGGCGCGCGCCTCACGGTAGAAGCGCTCCAGCAGGTCCGGATTGTCAGTGAAATTTCCGGTGATGGTCTTGATGGCGACAGTGCGGCCGATGAAGGGATCCTTGCCGCGGTACACGATGCCCATGGCTCCGCGGCCCAGCTCCCCGATGATCTCGAATTTGCCGATCTTCTTTTGGATGGCCGCCAGCTCCGAGCTACACGTATCCTCTTATGCGCGCACACCCAGCGCGCTACACGTGGACAGGCCACACCTGCCCGGTGCGCAGATACACTACGCCTCGCCCACTTGTGTGGAATGGTGGCAAATCGCTATGGGAGTGTCAATGGCCCTAAATGGAACCGTACCCTGGTGCTACCTGCCGCTGGGAAGGGGCTTACTTCGGTACTAGAACTGGTCCCCGAGATTGCAGGAGTGAGCCGGGGGACACCGGTTACGCGAGGTCTTATTCCGCAGCCGCCACCCCTGACGCAGTGCTTCCCGGGCGGCGGGGCGACCCGCTCGGCTCGATCACGAAGTGAACTCTGCGGTACCGGGAGAAGCCTTCCCCCTGTACAATCCCCTGCGCGGCGATCCTGCTTGGCGGGAGCCGCGGGGCCGGGTGCGGCGCCGAAACGCGCCGGGGAGTTCCCTGCCCCATAGCCCACACCCGAACCACAGGACGATTCCGCAGATGAGCGACGAAACCAGGAAACTCACCGCTGAGGAAGAGCGCCTGGAGGAAGAGCGCGCGCGGCGCAAACACTGGAAGCGCTGGGGGCCGTACCTCTCCGAGCGGCAATGGGGCACGGTGCGAGAAGATTACAGCCCGCACGGCACGGCCTGGGAGTATTTCTCGCACGACCAAGCGCGCAGCCGGGCCTACCGCTGGGGGGAAGACGGCATCGGTGGAATCTGCGACCGGCACGGCCTGGTGTGCTTTGCGCTGGCCATGTGGAACGGGCGCGACCCCATTCTAAAGGAACGCCTGTTCGGGCTGACCGGGAACGAGGGCAACCACGGGGAGGATTCCAAGGAATACTACTTCTACGTGGACTCCACGCCTACGCACTCTTACATGAAGATGCTGTACAAATATCCGCAGCGGGAATTTCCCTACGCGCAACTGGTGGAGGAAGGCCGGCGGCGCTCGCGGAACGATCCGGAATTCGAATTGATTCACACCGGGGTGTTTGACGACGATCGCTACTTCGACGTGATCGTGGAGTACGCCAAAGCGGCGCCGGAAGACATTCTAATCCGCATCACGGTGGAGAACCGCGGGCCGGAACCCGCGGGACTGCACCTGTTGCCGACGCTTTGGCTGCGCAATACCTGGGTATGGAACGATCTGCCCAAGATTTCGGGGATCTCCGTGCTTGAGGAGCGCGAGAACTCGCATGTACTGGAAATCCACGATGAGTATTACGGCAAGCGCTGGCTCTACTGCGAGCACCCCGGCGAGGACGAAGACAAGCCGCGGCCGGAACTGCTGTTCACGGAGAACGAAACGAATGCGGAGAAATTGTGGGGACTGCGGAACGCCGCGCCTTACGTCAAGGACGGCTTCCACGATTACCTGATCCACAGCCGCAAAGAGGCGGTGAATGCGGCGATGACGGGAACCAAGGCGGCCATCTGCTACCGGCTGACGGTGCCGCCCGGAGGATTTGAAGTGATCCGGCTGCGCCTTTCCGACCAGGGCGACGCCACTCCGGTGTTCGGTCCCTGGTTCGAGGAAACGATCGTCCGCCGCATTGACGAGGCCGATGACTTCTTCGCCAAACGCACCGGCCGCTGCCAGATGGACGATACCTGCGAGGTGCAGCGGCAGGCGTTTGCGGGCATGCTGTGGTCGAAGCAATTTTATGGATACGACGTGCGCACCTGGCTGGAGGGCGATTCCGCCATGCCGCCTCCGGCTCCGGAACGGAAGCGAGGGCGCAACCGCACCTGGACCCACCTGTACAACTCCGACGTGATCTCCATGCCGGACAAGTGGGAATACCCGTGGTACGCGGCCTGGGACCTGGCCTTTCATTGCATTCCGCTGGCGCAGATTGATCCGGACTTCGCAAAAGAGCAACTGCTGCTGTTGCTGCGCGAATGGTACATGCACCCCAACGGGCAACTGCCGGCCTACGAATGGGCGTTCAGCGACGTGAATCCGCCGGTGCACGCCTGGGCCGCGTTGCGCGTGTACAAGATCGAGCGGCGCTTCCGCGGCGAGGCGGACTTCCAGTTCCTGGAAAAAATCTTTCACAAACTGCTGTTGAACTTCACGTGGTGGGTGAACCGCAAGGACCCGGAAGGCATGAACGTTTTCGAAGGGGGCTTCCTGGGCCTGGACAACATCGGGGTCTTCGACCGCTCCGCGCCGCTGCCCACCGGAGGGCACATCGAGCAGTCCGACGGCACCAGTTGGATGGGCATGTATTGCCTGAACATGCTGGCCATCGCGCTGGAACTGGCGGCGCGGGATCCCGCGTATGAAGACGTGGCCAGTAAATTCTTCGAGCACTTTGTGCACATCGCTCACGCCATGCACGACCTGGGCAGCGAGGGCCTGGCGCTGTGGGACGATGAAGACGGTTTTTACTACGACGTGCTGCACCTGCCGGATGGGCGGCGGCATCCCATGAAGGTTCGCTCGATGGTAGGGCTGACGCCGCTCTTTGCGGTGCAAATCCTGGAACCCTACATCATGGCCAAGCTGCCGGGATTTGCGCGGCGCATGCAATGGTTCCTGGACAATCATCCGGACGTGCCGGACCACATTGAAGGCACGCGCACGGGAAAGCAGGGCGTGCGGCGCTTGCTCTCGCTGGTGAACCGCGGGCGGCTGGAGCGGATGGCGCGCTACCTTCTGGATGAAAACGAGTTCCTTTCTTCCTATGGGGTGCGAGCGCTCTCGCGGTTCCATCGGGACCATCCCTACGAGCTGAGCGTGAACGGGGCGGTCCACCGCGTAAATTACGAGCCGGCGGAGTCCTCTTCCGGACTCTTCGGCGGCAACTCCAACTGGCGCGGGCCCATCTGGTTTCCGGTGAATTACCTGCTCATCGAGGCGCTGCAGAAATTTCACCACTACTACGGGGACGATGTGAAAGTGGAATGTCCCGTTGGCTCCGGGCGGATGATGAACCTGTGGGAAGTGGCCACAGAACTTTCGCGGCGGCTGATCCGCATCTTCTTGCGGGATGCGAGTGGAAGGCGCGCCGTGTTTGGCGGCACTGAAAAATTCCAGCGTGACCCCTACTGGCGGGACCTGGTTCCCTTCTACGAATACTTCCACGGCGATAACGGCGCGGGCATTGGAGCGAATCATCAGACCGGATGGACCGGGCTGGTGGCGAAACTGATCGAGCAGAGCGGCGTGTAACCACGATGGGTGAATTCCAGCAGCTCTTGCGGCGACTGCCGCCGCTGCCTTCGGCCGCAGACTTCGGCCGCGAAGTGTGCGGAGAAATAGCCGCGGCCGAGGCGCGCGAATGGCTGGTGGCCAACGGCATCGGCGGTTTTGCCTGTGGGACCGTAGCAGGCAACGTGACCCGGCGCTACCACGGCCTGCTGGTGGCGGCGTTGCGCCCGCCGGTGGGTCGTACCCTGCTGGTTTCCAACGTGGATGCGACCGCGGAATACCTGGACGATCACTTTCCGCTGACTCCCCAGCGGTGGTGGAATGCGGGCCGCGCCTCCGTGGCCACGGAGGGCGGACAAAAACACATCGAACGGTTCCGCCTGGAGGGCACCACGCCGGTGTGGAGTTTTGCGCTGGCGGACGCGCTGGTGGAGAAACGGGTGTGGATGCAGCCCGACGAAAACACCACCTATGTGGTGTACACCCTGGCGCGGGCCAGCGCTCCCCTGCGGCTGGCGTTGAAAGCGCTGGTCAATTACCGCGACTACCACTCCGGCACGCACGCTGGAAACTGGTGGATGAACGTGGAGCCGGTGGCGCGCGGCCTGCGCATCACGGCATTTGAGGGCGCGACGCCCTTCTACCTGCTCAGCCAGCGCGCAGCCGCGGAACCAGCGCACGACTGGTATCGCAATTTTGATCTTCCCGCGGAACGACAGCGCGGCCTGAACGACCACGAAGACCATCTGCACGCCGGCAGCTTCCGGGCCACGCTGAACGCAGGGGAATCCGTGGGCCTGGTGCTGAGCACGCGGCCGGACCCGGTGCTGGAGCCGGCGGCGGCCTACGCGGAGAACACCGCGCGGCAGAAGGATTTGCTAGACCGCTGGACTCGAGACCGGGGGACGGAAGATCCGCGGCAAGGAATGGAGACGCCGGATTGGATTCGCCAGCTCGTGCTTGCCGCGGACCAGTTTATCGCCGTGCGTCCACTCGCGGACGACCCTGGAGCGAAAACGGTCCTGGCCGGCTTCCCGTGGTTCACTGACTGGGGCCGGGACACGATGATCGCGCTGCCCGGCCTGACGCTCTCCACCGGCCGGCCGGAGATTGCGCGCAGCATCCTGCGCACGTTTGCCCGGTTCGTGGACGGAGGGATGCTGCCGAATTATTTTCCGGACGCCGGCACGGCCCCCGAATACAACACGGTGGACGCGACGCTCTGGTTCTTCGAAGCCGCCCGGCAGTATTACCAGGCCACGCGCGACGGAGAATTCCTGCGGGAGATTTTTCCGGTGCTGGAAGACATCGCGGAGCAGCACCGTCGCGGAACGCGGCACCGGATTCACGTGGACCCCGCCGACGGCCTGCTCTATGCCGGGGAGACCGGGGTGCAGCTGACCTGGATGGACGCGCGCGTGGGCGACCGGGTGATTACGCCGCGCATCGGCAAACCGGTGGAGATCAACGCACTGTGGCATAACGCCTTGCTGGCGCTCGGGGAGTTCGCGGCCGCGATGGGCAAAGACCCGTCGGGCTGGAACGGACAGGCGCAGCAAGTGCGCGCGAGCTTCCAACGCTTTTGGAACGCGCCGGAGGGCTGCTGCTACGACGTGCTGGACGGCCCGCAGGGGCACGAAACCGCGGTGCGGCCGAATCAGATCTTCGCCGTTTCCCTGCCCCAATCCCCGCTCAGCGTGGAACAACAGGCGGCGGTGGTGGAGACGTGCGCGCGGCGGCTGGTGACCTCGTTTGGATTGCGCAGCCTGGCGCCGGGAGAGTCCGGTTACGTCGGGCATTACGAGGGCGAGCCTGCGGAGCGCGACGGCGCGTATCACCAGGGCACAGTGTGGGGATGGCTGGCGGGCCCGTTTGCGTTGGCCTGGCTGCGCGTGCACAAAGACCCGGCGCGGGCGCTCGAATTTCTGCAACCGATGGAGCACCACGTGCACAGCGCGTGCGTGGGCAGCATCAGCGAGATTTTTGACGGCGACCCGCCCTTTGGGCCCTGCGGCTGCTTTGCCCAGGCCTGGAGCGTGGCGGAGGTGCTGCGCGCCTGGACGGAGATTTCACGCGCGCGAGGTTTGACCATTGCGCAATAACAGAGAGCGTGGCAGACCTACGACGGACAGGCTAAAAGCCTGTCCTACAGCGCGGCATGGCGCGATTCGGTGAGCGAGTAAAAGACGGGGACCATCAGCAGGGTGATGAACGTGGATAGCGTGAGGCCGCCGATCACCGCCAGGGCCAGCGGCTTCTGAAGTTCCGCGCCCGAGCCGATGCCCAGGGCCAAGGGCAGCAAGCCGAACAGCGTGCAGAGGGTGGTCATCAGGATGGGCCGCAGGCGGATGGTGCCCGCGGTGACCAGCGCGTCCTCCAACGGCAGTCCCTGATCTTCCCGCAATTGCAGCACGTACTGCATCAGGATGATTCCGTTCTTCACCACCAGTCCGACCATCAGGATGATGCCCATGAACGAAGAAACATTCAGCGCCGTCCGCGTGGCCCACAGGGCCAAAAATACGCCGAGCAGCGAAAGCGGCGCGGCGGATAGAATCAGAAACGCGGGGCGGTAGCGCCGGAACTGCGCCACCAGCACAGTGAACACCGCGGCCACACCCAGCGCCAGGACGCCCAACAGGCTGCGGAACGCTTCCTGCTGGCTTTCGTATTGGCCCCCGATCTCATAGGTTACGCCGACGGGAAAGCGCACAGCGGAGAGAACGTGCTGGACATCCCGGATGGCGCTGCCCAGGTCTCGGTTCTCGAGCCGTCCGGTGAGTGTGACCATCAGGCGCTGATTTTCGCGCAGCAACTGGCTCTGGCCGACGGCCTGCTCGATGGTGGCCAGGCCGGAAAGCGGCACGATCTGCTTGGCCGGAGTGACGATGGGAAATTGGCGCACGTCCGTGTCGTTGTAGCGGAAGGAATTGGGAAAGCGCACGCGGATGCCCACGGTGCGGTCGCCCTGTCGCAGAAACGTGGAAGTGGCCCCGAGCAATCCCGCCTGGGCCTGCTGGGACACCTGTTCGATGGTCATTCCCAGGCGGCCCGCAGCCACCGGGTCCACATGGATCACGATTTCCGGATTGCCTTTCTGGATGCCCTTGAAGTCCACCAGACCCGAGATTTTCTGGAGCTTCGGACCGATCTCATCGGCCAAAGACTCGAGTTGGGCCGGATCGTTGCCGAAAAGCTTTACCTCCACCGGCTCCGGGGAGCCCTGCAAATCGCCGAGCATGTCCTGGAGAATCTGGGTGAATTCGATATCGATGCCCGGGACCGAAGCCTCAATCTGGTGGCGGAGACCGGAGATGATCTCGTCAATGTCTCGCTTCCGCTTCGAGCGCGGCCGGAGTTTCACTAGAATGTCGCCTTTGTTCTGCTGCGTGGCGAAAAGGCCCATTTCCGCTCCGGTGCGGCGCGAAAACGCTGCCACTTCGTCGGTCTTCGCCACCAGCGCCTCCATCTGGCGCACCAGGCGGTCTGTCTCCGAGAGCGAAGTGCCCGGCGGGGTCAGATAGTCCAGCACAAAGCCACCTTCATCCATTTCCGGAAGGAAGTCCGTCTCCAGCCGGGTATAGGCAAACACGCCCAGCAAAACCAGCGCCACCGCCAGGATTCCCACGATCCGCCGGCGCGCAAGCGCCCAGCGCAGCGATCGGGCATAGAGGCGGTTCAGCGGCTCGACGAAGGATGCGGAGCCGTGACGGAAACTTTGCGGAGAGAGGAATCGTTCAGAGAGCAGCGGGATCAGCGTGACCGCGAAAAACAGAGAGAGCAGCACGGAAGCGGCCAGGGTGACGCTGAGCGCGGAGAAGAAATCGCCGACGATGCCCGTGAGCAGCCCCAAAGGAAGAAACACGACCACGGTAGTGAGCGTCGAACCCACCACCGGGCCGAACAATTCCTGCGTGCCGATTTCCGCGGCTCGTTGCGGCGGCTCGCCCCGGCCCAGATGGCGATAAATGTTCTCCAGCACCACCACGGCATCATCGATCACCAGGCCGATGGAAACCGCCAGGCCGCCGAGAGACATCAGGTTCAGGGTGCCTTTGAACAAGGAGACAAAAAAGAAGGTACTGAGCACGGTCACCGGCAGAGTGACCGCCGCGACCAGCGTGGTTTTAATTTCCCGCAGAAATACATAGAGAACCAAAGCGGCCAGCAACCCGCCCAGCAGGATCGCGTCGCGCACGCTGCCCATGGATTCCTCTACAAACTCTGCCAGATCGTAAACGATTTCCAGGTGCAGCGTGGCGGGGATGGCGGAGCCGGGATGGCGAGCAATTTCGCGCACCTGGCGGGCAATCTCCAGGATGTTGCCCCCGATTTGCCTGGCGATGCTGATGAGCGCGGCGGGATGCCCGTTGCCGGAAATCAGAATCAGACGGTCCGCAGTCCCCTCGCGCACCTCCGCCAGGTCGCGCAGGCGCACGGGGACGTTGTTTTCCACGGCCACTACGGTGTTTCGGATCTGGTCCAGGTCTGTAAATAAACCGGAGGTGACAACCAGAAATTGCGAATAGTCCTTGTCCAAGCGGCCAACGGAGGTCACCTGGTTGGTGGCACGAAGCCTGTCGGCGATTTCGGTGAGCGCCAAGCGGTGCGCCAAGGCGCGCTGGGGATCCACAATTACTGAAATCTCGCGAGTATCCGTGGCCTGTACCTCGACGCGGCTCACCCCGGGTACGCGCGTAAAAATGGGGCGCAGGCTGTAGTAGGCAAAGTCGCGCAGCTCCGAACCGGGGGCATTTCCGGAAAGGATGAGGCTGAAAATGGGAAAGACGGCAGGAGTGACGCGCTCGACCGCGATTTCTGTTTCGGCGGGCATCTCGCCGCGGGCTTCACTGACGCGCGCCTGGACCAATTGCAGGGCGTATTGCATATCCATGTCCGGCGAGAAGAGCACGTAGATTTCGCTGGCGCCGCGAATCGTCTTGGAGCGGATGCGGCGCACACCGAGCACGGTGCTCACCGCCTCCTCGATGGGCCGGGTGACCGTCAACAGCACGTTTTCCTGCGGCTGGTCGCCGGCATGCACCAGCACCAGGATGCGCGGGAAGGCCAGTTCCGGATAGATGTTGCTCGGCAGGCGGAACAGGGACAGCAGCCCGGCAGCAACCAGAAAGGCGGAGAGGAGCCAGACGGCGCGGCTATTGCGCTGAGCAGCGCGGACGATGTTCATAAATGGACTTTGACCTTCGCGCCGTCCGGCAAGCCATAACCGCCGCCAAGCACCACGGTATCCCCCGGCTGCACCTGGCCGGAAAGCTCCACCCGATCCGGAGTTTCGATCCCCAGGGTGACGGGAATTTCGTGGACCGAGCCGCCCTCCACCTTGTACACGAGGGTCTTGCCCGCTTCGTCGCGATACACCGCCTGGCGCGGGACCACCAGCGCGTTTTCGTGGGTTTCCAGAGGCACCAGGGCCGAAAGGTACATGCCGTAGCGCAGCTTTGCGCCGGCATTGGCAATCTCGATGCGCACCAAACCGATGTTGGTGGCCGGGTCCACCGCCGGGGAAATGGCCACCACGCGGCCGGCAAATTGTGCATCCGGGAATGCGTCCGAGGAAATCTCGAGCTTCTGACCCACGTGGATGCGGCCCAGGTAATTCGCCGGCACATTGGCGAAAAGCTCGACGGAAGAAAGATTGGCGACCTGAACAATGGGCTGGGCCGCAGTTCCGTCCACGGCTTCACCGGCGCTCATCAGGCGCTTCACCACGGTGCCGTCGAGAGGAGCGGCCACCTCCGTGCGGGCGAGCTGCAGCCGCGCGAGGGCCACGGCCGCCTCTGCCTGACGCACGGCAGCCTCGCTCACCTTCTGCTGGGTGCGCGCCTCTTCCACTTCCTTGCGGGCGGAAATGCCGCCACCAAAGAGCGTTTCCTCGCGTTCGAGGGCCAGGCGCGCGTTTTCCTGCTGGGCGCGCGCCTGCTGCGCAGCCGCGTCCGCCTGCTGGAGCTGGTCGCGGTACGGCCGGTCGTCGATCTTCGCCAGCACCTGGTCCTTCGTGACCATGTCGCCTTCGGCCACGCGAATTTCAGCAATTCGCCCGGCCACCAGCGAGCTGACACGTACGTCGCGGTTCGGAGGAGCATTCACCGTGCCGTTGACGTTTAAGGCGCTGGAGATGGGACCGCGCTCGATTTTCGTCACGGTCACCTCGGCAACGGTTTCGACCTTCGCCCCTTCCTCATCCGAAGCCGCCCCGCGCGAGCATCCCACCAGGCAGACCAGCAAGCCGAGCCCTGCCAGCGCCCGCCAATGGCTGCCAAACGACATCCAACTGCGCGCGCTGTACATGGTGTGGCCGTTCCTCCTCAGTCCAGTCCCGAGCCGGTGATTTCTTCGAGCGCGGCAAATGCGCTCTGGAGTGCGCCAAGACTATCCAGATAGTTCTTCTCAATTTCCTGGACGCTGCGCTGGGCCTCCAGCACCGTGAGCAGATTGGCTTTCCCGGCGCGATAACTCTCTTCGGCCTGCTGCTCCACGCGCTCCGCGGCCGGGCGCAAAGTGTCCCGGTACAATTCCACCTCTGCGCGGCGCGCGTCCCACTCGTAATAGGCGGCCTGCACCGCTCCGGAAACACTGCGGCGTACGGCCGCAGATTGCAACTCCAGGAAACGCTGCTGGGCGGAAGACTGCTGCAATTCCCCCTGGTTGCGGGAAAAAATGGGAAGGTTCATCACCAGGCCTTCATGGTGGCCGGCGCGGAAATCGGGGGCCGCGTTGAACACGCCGCCCACGACCACACCCAGATCCGGAACGCGTTCTGCCCGCAGCAAGGCTGCGCGGGCCTGCTCGACGCGCAATTCCTGGGTCAGATGTTCCAGTTCTGAGTTGGATTGATACGCGCGATCGACCAGGTCAGTAAGCGGCGGAACCGGAGCGGCATCTTCGAGCCGCGTCTCCAGCTTCCAGACGGTTCTCGCAGGCTCATTGAGCAGCGCGCTCAATCGCTCCTGACTGACTGTTTCCTGCTGGCGGGCAACGCGCAACTCCACCTCTGCGCGGGCCACTTCAAGCTGTACCTGATTCACCTCGAGTTGCGCCACATCGCCGGCCTGGAAGCGCTGCCGGGCAATTTCACCAAGGCGCTGCGCCAACTGAAGCACACGGGCGCGGCGCGCGGTCTCTGCGGCCAAGCCGGCCACGGTAAAGTAGGCTTCGCGCACGGCGCGGCGCACCTGGCGCTCGATGGAAGCGATCTCCACGTCGGTCAAAGTCTGCTCTTGCCGGGCGATGTCCGTGCGGCGGGCGCGCTTGCCACCGAGTTCGATGGGCTGGGTGATCAAGAAGGTTTCATGCGGGGCGTCCCGGCTAGCTTCAAAGTCCAGGCTGGGATTGGGGATTTGGCGGGCCGCGCGGATTCCGGCCAGGGCGAACGCGCGCCTCTGCCGCGCGGCCATGAGGTCCAAATTTTGCCGCGCCGCCAGTTCCAGGGCTTGCTGCAGGGTGATGGGGCGCGGTGGCGGGCCAGCGGGAGCCGGGGTTTGGGGCCAGACGGCCGGCAACCCAGAGAACAGCAGGAGCACGGGAATGCCCAACAGCTTCAAACGTCCCCCCGACCCGATGGCCTTCGAAACGCATGAAACATAGAGGGTTCAATATTGGAAGTCAACGCGGTGCGGCCCAACCGCGAGAAGTGATAGGCGGCGCCGGGGGGAGAGGTTGCAGCGGCGAACCACCACGGAATCGCGGCAAGAGGTCAGCGGCCTGGGATCCCGCGCGCTGGGGCGAAAACCCAGCCGGGTCAAACTCCGCCGCGCCTGCTCACGCGAGGGAAGAAAGCGAAAGGCCCGCTCCAACAGAGTCGGAGCAGGCCCCGTTCTTGGAACGCCTCAGAGGCTGGTTACGTTCTCGGCCTGGAGACCCTTCGGGCCTTTTTTGACCTCGAATTCCACGGCCTGACCTTCGGCGAGCGACCTGTACCCCTCGGCCTGGATGGCCGAGTAATGCACAAAGACGTCTTCGCCGGACTGACGGGTGATGAAGCCGTAGCCCTTCGATGCATTAAACCACTTCACGGTGCCTTGTTCTCTCACTGCGATGGTTCCTTTTCTGGGTGTTAGTAGTTTGTGACTCGTGAACGCTTCCAGCCGTTACCAACAAAAAAAGGCCGCAGGTCACCCTGCAGCCTCGTTGAACGTATCCAAAAGGTCCCACAAGAACATCAAACCCGTAAAAAGGCTACCAGAACCAAAGCCGGGCTTCCAAGCAAAATTTGGTGACCCGCATCACGCCCGCCGCTGTCCGTATCTGCGACGCGCATTCCCAGGAGCGGGATGAAGCCCCAGCGGCGGTCCCCCGTCGGCGCCCGTATCCTGCATGAATCGAACCGGTTGCCGATCGTCCCATTGGCAGGCGTGGTGCATCCGGGTGCACCCGGAGGGTGCGGGAAGGGCGACGGGAAACGCAGGATTCGTACATAATGACAACCCAGATGAACCTTTCGACTGCGGAGCCACGTCCTATAGCGGTGAACCCGTTGCGCATTCTGATTGCTGAGGATCAGCCGGACGTTAGCGAAGCGCTGCGCCTGCTGCTGAAGGGGGCGGGCTACACCACGGAGTGGGCCAATTCGCCGGGGCGCGTGCTCGAGGCGCTTTCCCGGAACGCATTCGACGCTGTGCTGCTGGATTTGAATTACACCCGTGACACCACATCCGCGGCGGAGGGTTTTGAACTGATCCAGCGGCTGCGGGAACTGGACCACACCCTGCCGCTCATCGCCATGACCGCCTGGGGGAGTATCGAGATTGCGGTGGAAGCGATGCGCCGCGGCGCCGGCGATTTCGTGCAAAAGCCGTGGGAAAATTCGCGGCTGCTCTCCACACTCGAAAAGCAAATCGAGATCGGCCGCCAGGCGCGACAGGAGAGCGAGCGGCTGCGCCGCGAACGCGCCGAGCACCAGGAGGCCAGGGAGATTCAGCAGAGCCTGCTGCCCAAGACGCTGCCGGAGTTCGAGGGCATGGAAGTGGCCGCGGATTGGTTGCCGGCGCGTGTGGTGGCCGGAGACTATTACGACGTGCTGAAGTTCAGCGCGACGCGCGCGGCGCTGTGTGTGGCCGACGTCTCCGGGAAGGGCTTGCCGGCGGCGCTACTGGTCTCCACCGTGCAGGCGGCGGTGCGGGCATTTGTGCACGAAACGGTATCTCCCGGAGCGTTGTGCGCGCGCGTGAACGCCATCCTGTGCAGCCATCACCTGGAAGGCCGGTTCGTGACGTTTTTCTTCGCATTGATCGACCGGGAAAGTGGAACGCTTACCTACTCGAACGCAGGACACAACGCGCCCATCCTGGTGCGCGGAGACGGCTCGCTCGTGCGGCTGCGCGAGGGCGGGCCCATCCTGGGAGAATTTCCGGATGCCCCCTTCGAGCAGGCGACCGTGCCGTTCGGCGCGGGAGACCGACTGCTGATTTTTACGGATGGGGTTTCAGAGGCGCACGGCCCCGGCGACGTGGAATTCGGCGAGAAGCGATTGGAAGGCTTGCTCCAGGACGCCCGCGGAGAAAGCGCCGCGGAGCTGCGGCGACGGATTTTGAGCGCGGTGCACGAATTCCGCGACCGGCCGCTGGAAGACGACGCCACCCTGCTGCTGGTTGCAGGGCATTGAAGGTGAATGGCGGATGAGGGTGTTGGGAGCGGACCGGCGCGCTGCCTGCGTGCGGACGGCCGGCGAAGGGTTCCTCTGCCATTCGAATCCGCCGGCTTCCTGATCCCGAGAATCGCCGCCAGCCCTTCCACCGCTTCCTCGCTTCCTCCCTCCCCCACTTCTCCGCTTGCCTGCTCCCCAGTCGCCGCAGCCACCAGAGAAGATGAAACCTTCAGCGGCAACCTCCAGTAAGACCTGATAGAAGGGGTTCCATGGAACTGCTGGAGCGGTTCGCGGCGGGAGACGTGGAGGCGTTCGAAACCCTGTTCCGGCAGTACCAGGGCGAGGTGTACGGCTGGATTGTGCGCATCGTTCGCAACCCGGCGGCCGCGGAGGATCTGACGGTGGAAACGTTCTGGCGAGTCTACCGGGCGCATGCGCGATTTCGTCCTGATGGAAGCTTTGGGGCGTGGGCGCGCAGGATTGCCACGAATGCCGCCTACGACCACCTGAGGCGTAGTAGGCACGAGCTGCAACTTCGGGATGACTACGCGGACTCGGAGCATCCGGATCCCGCGGTTCGCCGGGAGGCCGGACAGCGAATCGCACGCGCCTTCGGCGAACTGCCCGTACGGCTGCGGGCGGCCGCAACTCTGGCGCTCATTGAAGAGGAACCCTACGAGCGCATCGCCGAGGGATTGGGAATCTCCGTTGGCGGAGTGAAATCGCGGGTGTGGCGGGCCGTCCGGCTGCTGCGAAAGTAATTGAAAGGGGTGAGCGTGGAGCCATGAGCGAAAAACATCATGACGACATCGGGAGGATATTGCGCAATGCCCTTCCCCCAATGGCACCAGCGGAGTTGCAGCGAGACCTTCGGCCACACTTGCTGCGGCGGCTGGAGGAGCGGACTGGCAGTGTGCCGTGGTTTGACTGGGCCCTGATTGCCGTGGTGGCCCTGGGGGCGCTTCTCTCGCCCCAGATGATTCCGATTTTGCTGTATCACCTGTGAAAGGGCAGATGAGAAAAGGAGGAGGATATGAACCCGCATCCATACCTGCGAGCGTATATGGCCGGGATTGTGGCGCCGACCCTGTTCTTGCTGGTGGCCATCACGGGATTCTGCGTTGCACGCTACGGGTTCGCCGTGCCGATCCCCATCGAGCGGGTGATCGTGTTTCCGATGGCGATTGTCCCCAACCTGTTCGGGCTGTGGAATGTTTTTTACCTGTGGCTGGGCCCGCGCCGGCACCTGCCCATCGGGCTGCACGGAGCCGTGCTGCCGTTCGTGGTGGCGCCATTGGGAGCGACGATCGCAACCCTGCTGGGGTTTCTGGCCTTCGGAGCTCACGGGCTGATCTGGTTCGAGGCGCTGATGATCCCCTACACCCTGGTGGCCACGGCATTGGGCTTTGCCGTGGTGGTGTACTACCTGGTCTGGAAGCACCTGGTCGGCTTCTTCAACGAGGTGTTGGGAATCGCCTGAAAGAGAACTTGATGGTCACCATCCGGTTGACCCGCCGCTTCGTCGTATACTGGTAGGCGGCGGGTGAGCCGGACGGCCGCTGGCTCGATGGGAATCGGGCTGGAGGAAAGTCCGGACTCCACAGGACAGCGCGCCTGGTAACCCCAGGGGGCGACGGAGGACAAGCAGTCATGTCTGGCGACAGACATGAATGTCCGTCCCACCGGGCCACGGATAGTGCAACAGAGAGCAGACCGCCGGCGCTTCCCACCCTGTGAGCGGCGAGAGGCAAAACCTCGCGTTGCTCCCCATTCGTGGGAAGCGTTCGGTAAGGGTGAAACGGTGGGGTAAGAGCCCACCGCCCCGGGGGCGACCTCGGGGGCACGGTAAACCCCGCGCGGAGCAAGGCCAAATAGGAGGGGAGGGCCGGTCCGGCCCGTAATCCCGGTTCTGCAAGGAGCTGGGAGGTCAACCCTCGGGTAGGCCGCAGGAGCCGCACAGCAATGGGCGGCCCAGAGGAATGGCCGTCCTCTTCCGATTGATCGGGAGGGACAGAATCCGGCTTACAGGCTCACCCGCCTCTTCCTTTCTCCTGGTTCCTCACATATGAGCCGCATCGATCC
>Ga0335078_10003772_pt1 | contig 22549 bp, 23 predicted proteins | sample Lox_Sample_32_FD_206711 | JGI IMG/M metagenome (GOLD analysis project Ga0335078, IMG submission 206711) | Soil microbial communities from Loxahatchee National Wildlife Refuge, Florida, United States - Lox_Sample_3.2 | ecosystem: Environmental > Terrestrial > Soil > Wetlands | place: USA... | reverse complement strand
GACGGAGAGCTTTTCAGCCATCAGCTTCGTCTTGCCCTTGCGACGGATGCCCGCGGTATCAATGAAGCGAAAGCGTTGGCCGTTCCGCTCGACCACTTCGTCCACCGCGTCGCGGGTGGTGCCAGGTATTGGCGAGACGATGGCGCGCTCCGCACCCGCAAGGCGATTCAGCAGTGTGGATTTACCGACGTTGGGGTGGCCGATGATAGCAACTTTGATTTCGGCAACCGTTCGTGATTTGCGTGGCGAACCGTCATCGGCCGGCTGGCTGGGGGATGACTCCTCCATCTCGGGCTCAGGCGGCGGCAAAACGTTGATGACGGCGTCAAGCAAGTCATCGAGGCCGCGGCCATGCTCGGCGGAAACCGGAAACAGGTTCCTGATGCCAAGGCGATGAAACTCGGAAAGCAGTGGCTCCTGCTTTTCGGTGTCCATCTTATTCACAGCCAGGAACAGCGGCTTGCCGGTACGCAGAAGCCGGCGAGCGAGTTCGAGATCAGGCGCGGCGAGCTCGGTGCGCCCATCCACTACCAGGACAATCACCACGGCTTCTTCCAGCGCGACTTTGGCCTGGCGGAATACTTCCGATGGAATGAAATCTTTCTCTTCGGGAAGAATCCCGCCGGTATCCACGACGCGAAAACTGTGGCCGCGCCATTCGGCTTCGCCATAGAGACGGTCGCGCGTAATGCCAGGCTCGTCACCCACAATGGCCCGCCGCGAGCCGACGATGCGATTGAACAATGTGGACTTGCCCACATTGGGGCGGCCGACGATGGCGACCGCGGGGAGCGGATTGGCAGGAAAAGGAGTCACAGCTTTGGATATATCTGCGGATCACCTTGGGCCGTTCGGCCCCGTCATAAAATCGCTGGACAGGCACCATACAAGACTTCGGATTTCCGGGTTGCGGCTTATTATAGAGACTTCGTGGCCCTGCCCTCGCAACCCGCCTCGGCGGTGATTCCTACCGGAAGAAAGCAGGAAATCTCTCTCTATCAGTTTTTTGGTCCGGGCGGCGTGCTTTCGCGCACCCATCCGGCATACGAATTCCGGCGCGGCCAACTGCAGATGGCGCAGGCGGTGGAACAGGCGCTCGCCGAACGGCGGCACTTGATCGTTGAAGCAGGCACGGGAACGGGGAAGACGCTGGCTTATCTCGTGCCAGTAATTCGCTCCGGTAAGCGCGTGATCATTTCGACCGGGACAAAGAACCTTCAAGAGCAGCTTTTTTACAAGGACATTCCCTTTCTCGAGCAGGCGCTGTTTCCGAATGGCGAAGGCAAGTTGAACGTCTGCTATATGAAGGGGCGCGCAAATTACCTGTGCCGCAAGAAACTCTACGATCTGACGGACCAACCGGTTCTCAGTGGGCTGGAGGAGATCGAGCATTACCGCGCCATTGCCGCGTGGGAAAAGACGACGCTAAAGGGCGACCGCGCGGAGCTGGCGTCTCTACCCGAAGCTAGCGCGTTGTGGCACAAACTCGACGCCCGCGCCGATACCTGCCTGGGCCAGAAATGCAGCGCCTTCGAGCGCTGCTTTATCACCGAGATGCGGCGGCGGGCGATGGAGAGCGACATCATCATCGTGAACCATCACCTTTTCTTTGCCGACCTGGCCATCAAGCAGCAGGCGGAGAACGCGCCCGATGCGGGCGTGCTGCCGGATGTCGGCTGCGTGATCTTTGACGAGGCGCATGAACTGGAAGACGTGGCCAGCGGGTATTTCGGGCTTTCGGTGAGCAACGCGCGGGTAGAAGAGTTGTGCCGCGATGTGGAGGGCGCGTTGCAGAGAAACCATACGCTTTCATCGTCCGTGAGCGCAGCGGCACAGAGGTTGCGGGAGCGCGGCGCGTTTTTCTTTTCCGTGCTGCCCCAAGGTGAGGGCCGGTTCGCCTTCGAGAACCGGCGCGACTTCCTGGAAGAGAATGGCGAAGAGTTTCTTGCGCTCACGCAGTCTTTGCAGCGGCTGAACTCAGAGCTCGAGGCCTTACCCTCCAAGCCGGAAGAAGTTTTCAATTTCGCCCGGCGAGCGCAGGAGATCGAGGTACAACTTCGTTTTCTCATGGAGAACGAGGATCCCAACACGGTTTTCTGGATCGAGCGCCGGCGTGGCGGGCGGGAGCGGATGAACGTTTTCCTGCAGGCGACGCCGATTGATGTAGCGCCGATCCTGAAAAATGTCCTCTTCGACAAGCTGGAGTGCGCCGTGCTGACTTCCGCCACGCTGGCGGTTGGCGGAAGGTTCGACTATATGCGGCAGCGGCTCGGGCTGGAGTACACGCGCGAAGCAGTTCTGGCTTCGCATTTCGATTATGAGCGCCAGGCATTGTTCTATGTGCCGCCCGATTTGCCCGATCCGCGAACACCGCAGTTCGCGGCCAAGGCGGCGGATCGCATCCGCCGCTTGCTCGAAATCAGCCGGGGCCGGGCGTTCGTGCTGTTCACCAGCTATGCCCAGATGAAGGAAATCTATCAGCGCCTGCTGGGTGAGCTCGAATTCCCCATGCTGCTCCAGGGCGACGCGCCGAAGACGGCGCTGCTCGAGGAGTTTCGTCTTACACCTCACGCCGTGCTGTTTGCAACATCCTCCTTCTGGCAGGGCGTGGACGTTCAGGGCGAACAGCTCAGTTGTGTGATCATTGACCGGCTGCCCTTCGCAGTGCCGTCTGACCCGGTGATCGCGGCGCGGGTGCGGGCGATTGATGCCGACGGCGGGAATGCGTTCTTTCAGTACCAGGTGCCGGCCGCGGTGATTACGCTGAAACAAGGTTTCGGGCGCCTGATTCGCTCGCTGAACGACTGCGGTCTGCTGGCATTGCTCGATAACCGCATTCTGAAAAAGGCCTACGGCCGGGTTTTCGTCGAAAGCTTGCCAGGATATCGCAGGACGACCGACCTAAGACAGGTAGAAGAGTTCTTCCGCGCTCCGTGACGCTCAGGCTACGTTCCAATGGCGCCGATCAGCTTCATTCCGGCGCCGCAGGCGGCCGTGTGGTCGAAGGTCGCGGTGTAATCGCATTCGGCGGCGTGACCGCAGCGCTCGATCAGGCAGTCGGCAAAATCGGCGTTGCTGCCGCTAAATCGCCGCAGCGCCTGCCATACCAGCTCTGCGCGTTCAACAATAAGCTCCCGGCTGCGAAGTATCGTTTCAAGCACCAAAACGATATCTTGCCGCTTGGCGTGGTAACAACTCTGCAGCACCCAGACCAACTCGACTGCTGCCACCATGGCGACGAATCCCGGCGCATCAATTGAAAAGTTTTCCATCAAATCTGTAGCGCCAAGCGACTGAACCGGGTCGTCCTGAGTGACGTAGCGCACGAGAACATTCGTATCGAGACCAATCATTTCATTCTTGAGGCCGCTCTGGCGCCAAAACATGGGCGACAATCGCGGCATTCATTTCTTCAATAGTCACTGGCACCGGCGGCTTAGCGACTAGTCCCTTCAGACGGCGCAGCGCAACCGAAGCGGTGACAATGGCGAACTGTCCTGGTTCGATCTCCACAAATTCAATGCGATCACCAGTTTCCAGGCCTAAGGCAGCCCGAACTTTAGCCGGAATGGTGACTTGGCCTTTGGAAGTTATTGTCGCCCTGCTCATTCCTTACATAGTAGTAAGGAATGTTTGGTTAGTCAATGCTAAAAGCGCCTGATTCTAGCCTGGGACCCTGCGCAAGGTCTCTGGCAAGCCTCTGGCGCAGCCCAATAACTCCCAAAGCATTAGAATGAAGTTTTAGCGGTCAACCGAAATTCATGTTTGAAGTCACCGTCGAAGACACATTTGCCGCCGGGCACTACCTGCGCAACTACAAAGGTAAATGCGAGAATCCGCACGGACACAACTACAAGGTAAGGGTGACGCTTGCCGGGCAGGATCTCGATAAGGCAGGCCTGCTGGTTGACTTTAAAGACCTGCGCGAGGTGATGAAGCATGTGATTGACCGCCTCGATCACCAGATGATTAACGACTTGGAGCCCTTCACCGTTCTGAATCCGTCAGCCGAGAATCTTGCCAAGTATTTCCATGATGAGAGCAACACGCGGTTGCAGCGCGTGACCAATGGACGAGTGCGGGTGAGGAGCGTTACAGTTTTCGAGACGGACACCACCACAGCAACTTATTCGGAGCCATAGCGGAGCCGCCCGCGTCGCGCCGGTTTCAATTTCGCCTGCCATGCAGATCACCGAGATCTATAAGTCAATCCAGGGCGAATCCACCCACGCCGGGCTGCCGTGCGTATTTGTGCGGCTTACGGGATGCAACCTGCGCTGCCTCTGGTGCGATAGCGAGTACACATTCACGGGCGGCAGAAAGATGTCTCAGGAGCAGGTGTGGGATGAGATCCAACGTTTGAGCCCCGCCCGCGGCCTGGTGGAAATTACCGGCGGCGAACCAATGCTTCAGGAGCGTGAAGTGGTTCCTCTCATGCGGCGCCTGCTGGACTCCAATTACACTGTGCTGCTTGAAACGAGCGGCGAGCGTGCGCTCGAACGTGTCCCTCGGGAAGTGGTCAAGATCGTGGATGTAAAATGTCCCGACTCAGGCGCGGCGGACACATTCCGCATGGACAACCTGACTGCTCTCGGCCCGCAGGATGAATTGAAGTTCGTGATCAGCAGCCGAGGGGACTACGAGTTCGCGCGAGATTTCATCGAGGAACACGCGTTACCGAGCCGGGTGAATGCGATTCTCTTTTCTCCGGCCTTTCGCAAAGAAGCACAGGGAGTGGGCGAGACGACGAATTGCCTGCTTGCTCCGCAACAGCTCGTTCAATGGATGCTGGCAGATAATGTCCCGGCACGGCTAGGGCTTCAGATTCATAAATTCGTCTGGGACCCGGCGCTAAAAGGAGTCTAAGAACATCAAATGGGGCCGGAGCAACCAACCCGTGCTGTGGTGCTGCTCAGCGGAGGCATGGATTCCTGCGTCTGTGCCGCACTCGCCGTGGCTAACTCCAATGCGGCCGCTTTGCACATCAGCTATGGCCAGCGCACAGAAGGACGCGAGCGGCGCTCTTTCGCCGCGATCTGTGACCGGCTTGGCATTCATGACCGGCTACTCGTGCGCAACGAGGCATTGCGCGCCATTGGCGGCTCGGCGCTGACGGACGAGAACATCGCCGTTCCGGAATCGCAGGCCATTGGCCACGATATTCCGGTCACGTATGTGCCTTTCCGCAATGCGCATTTTCTCTCCGTCGCCGTGAGCTGGGCGGAGGTGCTGGGAGCGAAGAAGATCTACATTGGCGCAGTGGAGCAGGACAGCTCCGGGTATCCCGATTGCCGCCCTGCCTATTACCAGGCTTTCAACGAGGTGATCAAGGCCGGCACAAAAGAGGGCGGCATCCAAATCGTAACGCCGCTCATCGCCATGCGAAAGGCCGAGATCGTCCGGCTTGGCCTTGAACTCGGTGCTCCCTTCGATTTAACGTGGTCTTGCTACAGCCGCGAGGACCGGGTGTGTGGCGTTTGTGACAGCTGTGTGCTGCGCTTGCGCGCCTTCAAAGAGGCCGGCGCCGCCGACCCGATTTCGTATGTGCAAACAGCGGTCGCCGGTTGACATCGTGCTGTGTTTTTCAATTTTCAAGTGCCGACTTTCGCCGCGCGCAACCGCCGGCCTGAAGATCGTCAGCTGAAAATTGAAGAATGAGATTGGTTGAAGCCGGGAGGCAGAAATGAAGCAGCGTTTCGCGGTAATGTTCACCATACTCGCGTTTGGGTTGTGCGTTGCACCCGCGCTCGCACAATCGGGCAGCGTCAAAGGAACTTGTAAGGACGTCGCGGGCAAGCCCGTTGCGGGAGCCATTGTGGAATGGCAAAACATGGATAACGGCAGCAAGTATGACCTCAAGACCAACAACAAGGGGGAGTATTTTTCTCTTGGTGTTGCCTCGGGCAAGTACAAAGTCACGCTGTTGCAAGGCGGAAAAGAACTGTTCCATGTGAACGGCTTCAATGTGGTTTCCGACGAGAACACCTTGGACTTCGATTTGCAGAAAGAACAGCAGAATGCTGCCAAGGGTCAGGGACTGACGCCGGAACAACTGAAGCAGCAACAGGAGCAGCAAGCCAAGCAGCAAAAAGAAGTGAATACGGTGAAGACGCTCAACGAGAAGCTGGCCGCGGCCAAACAGCAATCCGACGCCGGCGACTTTGATTCCGCCGTCGCCACGCTCACCGAGGCCGCCCAGATTGATCCTAACCGCGACTTGATCTGGTTCAAGCTGGCCGACGCCTATCGCAGTTCAGCCAACAAGCAGACCGATGCCGCGGAGAAGACCAAGCGACTGGATGAGGCGGTCACCGACTACAACAAAGCCGTGGACCTGAAGAAAAAAGCCATGGAGTCGGGGCCCAGTAAACCGGATGACGCCAAAACTCTGGCCGCCTACTACAACAATCTCGGCGAAGCGGCCGCCAAAGCCGGCAAAACGGATGATGCGGCGAAGGCCTACACGCAGGCGGCGCAGTTGAATCCGGCGGGCGCCGGGCAGTATTACTTTAACCTCGGCGCGGTTCTGACCAACGCTAATATCGCGAACGATCCCAACCTGCGCAAAGCGGCTGTGGATGCTTTCGATAAGGCCATTGCCGCTGATCCAACCCGCGCAGATGCCTATTACTGGAAGGGATCGAACCTGATTGGCATGGCCGAACTCAAGGACAACAAAATGGTGGCACCGGATGGCACGGCGGAGGCCTTTCAGAAGTATCTCGATTTAGCTCCGACCGGTCCGCATGCGGAGGAAGCCAAAGCCATGCTGGCGGGAATCGGCGCCACGGTCGAAACCAGTTATGGTCAACAGAAAAAGAAAACCACCAACAAGAAACAATAGCGATAGCCTCAGAGTTGAAGATTAATTCAAGGGCGGCCCAGAGCCGCCCTTTTTCACTCAGCTATCCGCCCCGCCCGTCTGTCGTATCATCTCGTGCATGGCTGCAGCCCCGGATTCAGCCGCGATCCTCACATTTGAAGATGCGCGCCATCTCGTGGAAGAGCACGCCCGGCGATTGCGGCCACGCGGCAAGCAATTGGTGGGACTGCTCGATAGTCTGGGTCACGTCCTCGCCGAAACTGTAGCTGCGGATCGGGACTTCCCGCCGTTTCGACGGGCGGCGCGCGATGGTTACGCGGTGCGAGCAGCCGACGTGCAGAGCTGTCCCGTTGCTTTGCAGATCGTTGGCGAAATCAAAGCAGGGGCCGAGACGAACAATCTTCCGGCAATCGGTCAAGGGCAAGCGGCGGCCATCATGACCGGCGCTCCGGCGCCGGCGGGCGCTGATGCCGTCGTCATGGTGGAGTACACCCAGCGAAAGGCACAACGGGTAGAAATCCATCAACCGGTTGCGCCCGATGCCAACATTGTGCCGGTGGGATCTGAAGCCCGGCGCGGAGAATCGTTGCTGACGTCCGGAATGCGCCTTGAGCATTCTGCCGTTGCCATTGCCGCGTCAGTGGGCAAGAGCCGGCTCCTCGTCTATTCGCCGCCGCGCATTGCGGTGCTCGCCACCGGGGACGAGGTCGTGGATATTGATGTGCCTCCCGGCCCCACCCAAATTCGCAACTCCAACAGCTATTCTCTGGCAGCGCAGATTCGCGCCGCGGGCGGAATCCCCATTCTGCTTCCGATTGCCCCGGATGAGCCCAAGCGACTGCGCGAGCTGATCGCGGAGGGTCTCGAGTCCGACCTGCTCCTGCTGGCGGGCGGCGTATCGGCAGGACAGTACGACCTTGTGGAGCAGGCATTGGCCGAGCGGCACGCGGAATTTTTCTTCACCGGCGTGCAGATTCAACCTGGCAAGCCGGTCGTGTTCGGCCGCGTCGCGTCGCCCGGTGGGACAAAATATTTCTTCGGTCTGCCTGGCAATCCCGTCTCAACCATGGTGACATTCGAACTTTTTGTGAAGGCGATCTTGCAAGCCCTGGCGGGAATGACTTCGTCCAAACTGGTTTTTCTGCGTGCAAGATTGAAGTCGGAGATCAAAACCAAAACTGGCCTGAAACGCTTTCTGCCGGCAATTCTTTCCGGCGAGTTTGAGCAGGCGGAGGTAGAGCTCGCGCGCTGGCAGGGCTCGGGCGATATTGCCGCGCTGGCCAAGGCGAACTGCTTTATCGTGGTGCCGCCTGACCGCGAGAGAATCGCGCCGGGCGAATGGGTTCCGGTGCTGATGAAATAAAGTTCAAACACAACCTTCGGGCGTGGGCTTTACGGACGGAACCAGCGCTCGCACAATTGGCGCTGTAAACTTCTCTCATGCCGCGAAAGCTGACGCACTACGATCAAAACGGCCGGGCCCGCATGGTTGATGTCTCCTCAAAACCGTCCACCCAGCGCGAAGCTGGAGCTAGCGCCTTTGTGCGCCTCAAACCCAAAGTCCTCGCGGCATTGCCGAAAAACCCCAAGGGCGATCCTCTGGAAGTGGCCCGTCTGGCGGGCATCATGGCGGCGAAGCAAACCGCCAGCCTGATTCCGATGTGTCACCCCTTGCCGCTTTCCTTCGTTGATGTGGACCTGCGCCTGTGCGAAAATGGCGTCGCTATTACCTCACAAGTTACCACTACGGCGGTGACCGGCGTGGAGATGGAAGCGCTGGTTGCGGTGAGCGTCGCCGCGCTGACGGTTTACGATATGTGCAAGGGCCTTGACAAGAGCATCGAAATTCGCGAGATCGCTCTGGAACGAAAATCCGGCGGCAAGAGTGGAGATTACGCGCGCAAGCGGAAGCGCTAGCGTTTGACATGGCCAATAGCGTCAAAGTTTTGCTCGTAGATGACAATCCCATGGTGCTCGGAATGCTGCGCACCGCGCTCGCTCCGCTCGGCACGGTTACCACGGCCAGCGACGCCCCCGACGCGCTTTTAAAAGCCGTTGACGATCCTCCTGACCTGCTGGTGAGCGATTACCGCATGCCCGGTATGGATGGGCGCCAGCTCGCCGACAAGCTTAAGAGCCGTCCTGCGACTGCCAAGACGTCGGTCATTCTGCTCGCCACCAAGGCGGACATCACCGAAAGGCTTTCGCAGCAAGAGCCAGTGGATGACTTTGTCGAGAAGCCATTTTTTCTCAAGGAAGCCACGCAGCGGATCAAGCGCGTGATTGACAAGATCGCGCTGGAAAAGATGGCGAGGACTGCCCCACGTGATGGCGTAGTGCGCGGTAGCCTCGCGCAGATGAACGTGATTGACCTGATGCAATCGCTCGAAATGGGACGCAAGAGCTGCCTGCTCACGCTGACGAATGAAAAAGAAAAATGCGATGTCTATTTCACGGAAGGGCAAGTCACCCATGCCGCCTATGGCGCCCTGACCGGCGATGCGGCGGTTTTCAAAGTGCTGCGTTGGGGGGATGGCGACTTCCAGATTGACTTCGACGGTAAGGCCGGGGAACAGAGCACCACTTTAAATACGCAAGGCTTGCTGATGGAGGGTTTGCGCTTGCTCGATGAGTCCAAGCGAGAAGACGAACCCGAATCCTCCGGCCAGGCGGGGGCAGAGGAAGACGATGTCCTCCTCGACACCTGATGACTGGACCGCCGCGGTAGTGACGGTGAGCGATTCTTCGTCACGCGGCGACAGAACAGACCGCTCCGGACCCGAAGTAGCGGCACTCCTCAAGAAAAATCGTTTTAAGGTCATCGCCGCCGAGATTGTGGCAGACGATCGGACCGCCATCCGCAAACTGCTCATCGCTCTCAGCCGTAAAGCACGTTTGGTGGTCACGACCGGGGGAACAGGAATCGCGCCGCGCGACGTAACTCCTGAGGCGACCCGCGCGGTCTGTGACCGCTTACTCGAAGGCGTGGCCGAACGCATGCGCTTCGAGGGCGCAAAGAAAACTCCTTTTGCCGCGCTCAGCCGCGGCATCTGTGGCGTACGTGAAAAGACCCTGGTCCTGAACCTGCCGGGAAGCCCCAAAGGGGCCGTCGAATCGTTGGAGTCGGTGATTGATTTGCTGCCTCACGCTTTGCAGTTGCTCAGCGGCAACACGCGGCATTCCTGAAACCGCTAATGCAAAAAGCCGCTTCATGGTTCAACCCGCAAAGGGTGGGTGCCGCTGTCACGTACACTCATAGTGTTGAAGACTCTCAAGCTCATTCTTTCCCATTACACGGCCTTTCTGTGGGCATTCTTGAAGCCGCTTGGCATCTGGGGCGTTTGCGTGATTTCGGGCCTGGACGCGGCGGCTCTCGGCCTTCCCGTGGATGCTATCGTCGCCGGCTATGTTTACAGCGATCGCTCACGGTTTCTACTCTACGTGCTGATGGCATCCGCTGGCTCGGCTCTTGGCAGCATCGTGATTTACGTCATCGGCTACAGCGGCGGGGAGGCCTTGCTTCGCAGCCGGGTTTCGCCGGAACGGTTCGAAAAGCTTCACCGCAGCTTTGAGGAACACCCCTTCTGGGGCCTGATGTTTCCCGCCATTTTGCCTCCACCCACGCCGTTCAAGCTTTTCGTGCTTGCAGCCGCGGTCAGCGAGATGAGCTTCAGTCACTTTCTTCTGGCTATTTTTTCCGGGCGTTTCATCCGCTTCCTTATTCTCGCGTTCTTAACCATGAAATTCGGGCCACAGATCGTAGGGTTCACCACCACACTGTTCACACGGCATTGGATCTGGGTTCTGAGCGTGATCGCAGCGGGATTGTGCGTGTGGCTGATACGGCGAAGGCAGTAACAGATTGGGCTCGGTCTTACGCCGCCGCGGTGTGGTTTCCTTCTTCTTCGAAGAGATTCGCCAGCGCCTTCAATGCAACCGGGGTAGCGAACATCACGAGGGTGAAAACTAAATCACTTTCCAGCGTGTTGCGGAAAAAGGGAACAGCCGCGGCGAAGCACGCAGCCAGGCCGGCCGAGGTTCTGGGATACATATTGCCCGCAATCCAGACGCTGAAATTGCTGATCAGAAAGAAGGACGCCGAACTCGCCAGCGCCGCAGCGATCACTCGCAACGCCTTCTGATTCTGCCGCAGACTCGTGCCTAGCCAGAGCATCGCCGCATACCAGGCCCAGATTACCGCCTGGTCCCAGGACAACCTGAGCGCCCAATAATACCGGGTGAGGATTACATCCGATACCACCATCAGCAGCAAGGCGACCCAAAGCTGGCGACGCGGCGCGCGGGCCCCAAAGAACAACAGAGACGCGGCCAGCGGCGTGAAATGCCAGGGATGCGGAACAAAACGAATCGCTATCGCAAACAGCACAAAAATGTAAGCCAGCATGAGTGCCTCGTGAACTGTAGCAATGATTGTGGCGCGTGCGTGGAATGGCGTCAAGCGGCCGAGCCCAAACGACACGCTAAGGACCACCATGCGGCGACTCACGCCTGCCCTCAGGCGCCAGACGCCCGCCCAGCCCCATAAACTCCCCCACTTCCTTCAAGTTGGAATCCAATTCGACACTCGCTCCCAGAACCCTCCGTCCGGTCTGCGAAGGCGATGCGAAGCGCAAGTCCTGAAAACGTACGATGTACCCACCGTTTTCCAGCTTCTCGGTCTCAGTGAGCGGATATTTTGCCCAATCCAAATACACGCGGCCGAGGTAAGTCCGCTTGGCTGCGAGCGTTACCGGGGTTTCTTCCGGCTTATAACGCACGACCATTTCACCGCCGGGATCCACCTCCGGCGCCAATGAATCCACCAGCATCAGTGCAAAAAAATTCTTCGTCTCGACCACGCCGTTCCACTGCGTCGGGTTCCACCACGTAGGAAACGCTGAAGCGCGCATGGGATCTATTCCTTCGTAGGTCCGTGCTTCGAGCGCGCCGACTGCTCGCCGGTGCTCATAGTCCCGCACTCCCCAAAGCACCACGACCCCGCACAGCGCCATAGTCGCGGCAAGCCTTCCGTGCGGCGCCTTCTGCCGTACGCCGATTTCCTCGTTCACCAGCGAAAATAACCCCGGCAGCACAAGGCCGCTCAGGAGCAGAACCAGAATGATGGGATCCACAATGAAAACAATGTCCCAGGAATACCAGCGCTCTGAAAATGGCCAGAACGGGCGCACTCCGTAATTGTTGGTGAAATCGAGCAGGATGTGCGTCAACCCCGCCAGATACGCGAAGCCGAACAGCAGGCCCCAACGCGGCGGCAGGTTCGGGTCTTTGACCTTCCGCCCTCGCAACCGCCAGATGCAATACATGAAAGCCACCACAAACGCCGAAACCAGGAAAAGCCCGAGAAAAGAGTGGGTGAAGCCACGATGATGCGCAAAACCGAAAACCGTGCCGTGCAGACGGGAAAAAACATCCAGGTCAGGCGCTTCCGCTGCGAGCGTAACTGTGGCGGTAGCCAGGGCCGTCTTGCGATTCAAACCGGCGCGCCCCAGGCAGGCGCCCGTCAGGAAGTGGGTGAGTGGTTCCAAGCGGTGTGCAAAGTCGAAGAGCCGTTTCAGTCTAACTCAGAGCGCTCAGCACGCGGGCTCAGGAACTGCCAATCAGAACGCCGGTGGCGAACACCAAAACGCCGCCCAACCCCACCTGCAACGCCGCAGAAACTGTAGGCGTGTCCATGTAGCGGCGGCGAATCCAGGTGATGACTGCAAGCTCGACCAGAACGACAAAGAAAGCTACCGTCATAGCCACTCGAAAATTTGAGACCAGGAAGGGCAACGTGTGGCCGATGCCGCCCAAGGCTGTCATGGCGCCGCAAATCACCCCACGCACCCAGGGATGGCCACGGCCGGTCAGGCTGCCGTCATCGGACAAAGCTTCGGCAAATCCCATGCTGATGCCCGCGCCGAGCGACGCGGCAAGGCCCACCAGAAACGCATCGGATGTGCTGCGCGTGGCCACCGCGGCAGCAAATACCGGGGCCAGCGTAGAAACCGAGCCATCCATCAGACCCGCCAAGCCGGGCTGCACGATCTGCAATACAAACAACCGGCGGCGCGCGCGCTCTTCATCCTGCTGCACTTCAGGGCTCAGCTCTTCTTCCTTCAACTCCTGGGCGCGGTCTTCGTGCGTGCGCTCAACCTGGGCCAGGTCATCAAGCAGTTGGCGAATGCTGGCATCCTGTGCCCGGGCCGCCGCTTTTTCGTAGAAACGGCGCGTTTCCACTTCCATGGCGCTGGCCTGTTTACGCACCGTGTCCAATCCCAGCGGACGCACCAGCCACACTGGCCGTCGTTGCACAAAACCTTTCACATCCTGGCGGCGAATCAGCGGAATGTGTTCACCGAATTTCTGCCGGTACATCTCGATGAGGCGCCGGCGATGGCCCGATTCCTCCGCCTGCATGCCCTCAAAGACCGCCGCGGACGCGGGAAAATCCTGCTGCAATCCATCGGCAAAATCGGCGTAAACCCGTTCGTCTTCTTCTTCCAGCGAGATCGCCAGGGCCAGGATCTCGCGTTCCGTAAGAGCGTCAAAGTTCTTCATGGAGAGTCAGTGTAAGGGAAAACGATCGAGATGTCGTGGGGGGCTGACTACCCGCGGCCCGGGTTCGGAAACAGCACCGTTAGGGCAGCTGGAACGATGCGCAGTTCTGCCGGCAGCGTTCCCAAGACTTCGCCGTCGGCCTCGACGTAAACCAGGCTTTTGGCGCCCGGAAGATCGCGACATGACACTTCAGCGCTGCTCTCCAGTTCCACGCCGGATACTTTCCAGCCTGCGCCGGCAACCCCGCGCAGAATGTACTGCAGATATCGCACCCGGCTCTGCGTTCGAAAGAGAACCAGCCGTAAGTCGTTGCGATCGAGTGAAGCTCCGGGCGCAAGCTCGCGCACGACGCCGCCAAAATTCCGGATGCGAACCGCCAGCAATTCGGAAATCTCGATTTGCCGGCTGCTGCCCGCCGGCTCTACGAACCTGGCGTTAAAGGTCTGCATGTTGTGGGTGAGCCAGAGCCAACCTGCCCGCGCGTAATAGGCCAGCATCCCGAACCGGGTTTTGAGGGACGAATCCAGTTCGTGAAAGACGTGCGCGTCCACACCCATTCCTGCTGCCGCCAGAAAATAGCAGCACCCCGAATTGCCGGAAGGATTTTGGTACGTCACTTGGCCGACCGCGACGCGCCGAGCTCTGGCGCTCAGGGCAACTCGGGCGGCACGCGCCGGCCCGAGCGGAATGCCGAGATCGTGCGCCACTGCATTGGCTGTGCCAAGCGGAATGACCCCCAGGGCGACCTCAGTTCCCACCAGACCTTGAACGACATCATGAATAGTGCCATCGCCGCCGCATGCGAAAACCGTGTCGCACTCCTGCGAAACCGCCTCGCGGACCTGTTCAGCAGCGTCATTGGCAGCCTGCGTCGGCGCTGCTGAAACCTCAATGCCGGCGTTGCGCAGCACTGCCAGCGCGGCGCGCATATCGGCGAGGCGCCGGCTGCTCCGTTGACCGGAAAGCGGATTGTAGAGTAACGCCGCTTTGCGCACGATGGTTCAGAGGGGAAAGATGGGATTGTAACGGAGGAACAAGAAACGACAATGTACGAGCGCCTCGGAGGCCAGCCCGACTCGCTTTGCGCGGCTGCCCCACAGGATCATTCGACTCTTTCTCAGCCGCCAGGCCGGTCACGCTGGTCTTATCTAGAAGGCGCACGATTCTAAAGCATCACTGAAAGCGCCTGAGACTAACGCCGCTCACTGCAAGGCGCCCGGCTCCTAAAAAGCTCGCACGTTCCCGCATATAATTTCTGCTGCCACCATGCCTGCAACCGCGAAACGAGTTGAACAGAAGATCGAATCGCTGCGCGACCAGATTCGCCATCACGAATACCGCTATTACGTCCTCGACGATCCGGAAATCTCCGACCCCGAATTCGATCAGCTCATGAATGAACTGAAGCAACTTGAGACTGAGCATCCCGAGCTGATTACCTCGGATTCTCCCACGCAGCGGGTGGGCGGCAAGCCCCGCGAAGGCTTCGTCAAAGTGCCGCACTCCTCGCCGATGCTCTCTCTCGACAACACTTACAGCGAGGAAGAACTGCGTAACTGGGAGCGCCGCGTTCATGAGCTCACCGGGCGAAATGATGTGGAATATGTATGCGAACTGAAGCTCGATGGCATGTCACTGGCATTGCGCTATGAAGAGGGCAAGCTGGTCCGCGGAATCACACGCGGCGATGGGACTACCGGCGAAGATGTCACGTTGAATGTGCGTACGGTGCGCTCCATTCCGCTTTCTATTCCCAAAGAAAAATCCAAAAGGGCTGGCATCCCTGCAAGTTTCGAGGTACGGGGCGAAATGCTGATGCCCCTGGGCGCGTTCAAAAAAATGAATGAAGACCGCGAACAGAAAGGTCTTTCGTTGTTCGCGAACCCGCGTAATGCCACGGCGGGAACTGTACGTCAGCTCGAACCCTCCATCACCGCGCAGCGCCGACTGGATTTTTTTGCGTACATGCTGCTGGTGAACGGCCGCACCTATTTCGATCACCACTCCAACACGCTGGAGGCCCTGGAAACCGCCGGTTTCAAAGTCAATCCCGCGCGACAGTTGGCGAAGAATTTCGATCAGGTCTGGCGGTTCATCGAACAGGAGCAAACCAGGCGCGAAACGCTGCCCTACGAAATTGACGGCATCGTGATCAAAGTGGACCGCACGGCCCTGCAGGAGGAGCTCGGTTACACCGGCAAAGCCCCGCGCTGGGCCATCGCGTACAAGTATGCGGCGCGCGCCGGCATAACTCAGATCGAAGCAATCACGGTGCAGGTCGGCCGCACCGGAAAACTCACGCCAGTCGCCATGTTGAAGCCGGTGCCGATCGGCGGCACGACCGTCAGCCGCGCTACGCTGCACAACATGGATGAAATCGAGCGGCTCGGGGTCAAGATCGGCGACTGGGTGGAAGTGGAGCGCGGTGGTGACGTGATTCCCAAAGTCACGCGAGTGGTGGAGGACAAGAACCATCCTCGCGGCGATATTTCGTTCCACATGCCCGCGCGCTGCCCGGTTTGCGGCGGCCACGTGGTCCGCACCGCAGGCGAAGCCGACCATCGTTGTGTCAACGCCAATTGTCCGGCCAAGCTGCGCGAAACCATTCTGCATTTCGCCTCGCGCGGCGTCATGAACATTGACGGCATGGGCGACGCGCTGGTCAACCAGCTTACCGATCGCGGCCTGGTGAAGAATGTTGCCGACATTTATCGGCTGAAGAAAGAGGATTTTCTGAAGCTGGAGCGCATGGGCGAAAAATCGGCCCACAATGTGCTCGGGGAAATCGAAGCGTCCAAGAAGCTGCCGCTGGAACGAGTCATCTACGGCCTGGGAATTCGATTCGTCGGCGAGCGTACCGCGCAGTTTCTCGCCGAGCATTTTGGCTCGATGGACGCTTTGCTGCACGCGAGCGAGCAGGAACTCGAAGAGGTGAACGAAGTCGGTCCGCGCATCGCGCAGAGCATCGCGGAGTTTTTCCAGGAGCCCAAGAACCGCGACCTGGTGAAGCAACTGCGCGAAGCCGGGCTCACGTTCACCGGCAAAAAGAAAGAACGCGGCACCAGGCTTGCCGGCAAGACTTTCGTCCTCACTGGTACTCTCGCCCACTATTCGCGCGATGAAGCAAAAAAGCTGATCGAAGACGCCGGCGGCAAGGTCACCGGCTCCGTGAGCAAAAAAACCGACTACGTCGTCGCCGGGGCTGACGCAGGTTCGAAGCTGGACAAAGCGAAGGAATTTGGCGTGAGCGTCATTAATGAAAATGAAATGAAGGACCTGATTGGTCTTTCTTCATAATTTCTGTCTTCATAATTTCTCGCTGCCCCAGGCGCCACTGATTCGCTCATATGTCATCTCCAGCGTCTCTGGCAGAATGCGCGTCTCCCCGATCACCGAAACGAAATTCGCATCCGCCACCCAGCGGGGCAGGGCGTGCATGTGAATGTGTCCGGCGACGCCCGCCCCCGCGGCTTTGCCAATGTTCATTCCAATATTGATTCCATCGGGGCTGTATAGCGTTCGAAGTACGGTTTCCATGCGCTGGGCCATCGCGATCATCTCTCGCGCCGCGGCGGTGGGAAGTTTCTGCAGCTCGTCAAGATGTGTAAAAGGAACAATCATCACGTGCCCCGGCGTGTAGGGATACGTATTCAGTACGATGAAACAATGCTCGCCGCGGTGCACGATGCCGGCTTTGGCGTCGTCGCCCAGTTTCGGCAATTCACAGAAAATACAGCCGGAAATTTTCTCTCCCGCGGTTACGTAGGCATAGCGCCAGGGAGTCCAAAGATAATCCATGGCTCGGCAGAGTAGCAGATAGGGCGGCCCGGGCGAAACTCGCACGGCGGCCGAGGGAAAATCTCGCGCCGCCAGCCGCCAATCCTCATGTGTGCGCCAACGTTCGCGGCCAATTTTGGCGTTTGACACTGTTCCGAAGCGGTTGCTATAGTCGAAGTGTTTCCTTGGATGCGGGCCACTGTTGTAACGTCAGACCGCTGGAATTGTCCGGGCTCGTTCGCCAGATCGGGCTAAACATAAACTTAAGACTCACGCCAGCTGTCCGCTGAAACATCCCGTATCCGTCCCCGCACGTTTGTGGGAGATCCAGAGAGGGCATGATCTTGTTCGACGAAACCACCTTCGACGAAGCCACCACACATATTGATTCTGAACTCACGGCGCCCACGGCAGAATCCGCGGCTGCCGCCGGGAATGCTGCAGCAAACTCCCCCAGCTCGCCACAAACCGCCTCTGGCCAGAGTTCGTCCGCCAGCGACGAAAAACCCGGCGCCCCGGTTGAGGATTTTGCCGCTGCGCTTGAAACTTTCACCACGGAAAGTGAAGAGGCCGCAAATGAGGACCATGTTCTCAAAGGCACGGTTCTTAAGCTGACCCCAACCCACGTGGTGGTGGACATTGGCGCCAAGTCGGAAGGCATGCTGCCCCTGGCGGAAGTGCTGGATCACGAAGGCAAACCGACGGTTAAGGCGGGCGACGAAATTGACGTAATGCGGGAAAAAGGTGAGACAGAGGAAGGGTACATCAACCTCTCTCACCAGCGAGCGCAACGGCTACGCGCCTGGGATGAAATCGAGCGCGCCTATAACGAGAAAAAGCCAATTCAGGCCGTTGTGGTGGAGCGCATCAAGGGCGGACTGACCGTGGACATTTTAGGCGCTCGGGCCTTTCTCCCCGGTTCGCAGGCGGATTTGCGTCCTTCTCGCAACTTGGATGCCTCCAAGGGGCAAACCCTGGAAGTTGCCGTCATCAAGCTGAACAAGAAACGCGGCAACATCGTGGTTTCGCGTAAGCAGGTTCTGGAAGAAGAACTGAACGAAAAACGCGGTAAGACTTTGGAGCATTTGTCCGAAGGCGCCGTACTTACCGGCGTGGTGAAGAACCTGACCGAATACGGCGCGTTCGTGGATCTGGGCGGTCTGGATGGCCTGCTGCACATCACTGACATGTCGTGGGGTCGGCTCACCCATCCGCGCGACCTGGTGAACGTCGGCGACCAGATTCAAGTGAAGGTCCTGAAGTTCGACAAAGAGAAGCAGCGAGTTTCGCTGGGATTCAAACAGCTCACCCCCGATCCCTGGCTCGATGCGGAACATCGTTATCCCACGGGCGCGCACGTGCAGGGACGAGTCATCAGCGTCACCGACTACGGCGCCTTTGTCGAATTGGAGCAGGGCATCGAGGGCCTGGTGCATGTCAGTGAAATGACGTGGTCCAAGCGCATGAAGCACCCCTCCAAGCTGGTGAACGTCGGCGACCAGGTGGAATGCGTGGTGCTGAGCGTGAATCCGACTGAACGCCGTATCTCGCTCGGTATGCGGCAACTGGCGAGTAATCCGTGGGACAGCCTGCAGGACAAATACCCGGTGGGCGCGACGGTCGAGGGGCGCGTTCGCAACCTCACGGATTTCGGCGCCTTCATCGAAATTGAAGATGGCATTGACGGTCTGGTCCACGTCAGCAATTTGAGCTGGACCAAGCGCATCAAGCATCCTTCCGAAGTACTGAAAAAAGGCGACCGGGTAAAGGCGGTTGTCCTTGCGATCGAGCCCGACAAGCGGCGCCTTTCGCTGGGCGTGAAGCAACTTCAACCGGATGTTTGGGAGACGTTCTTCGAGCAGCACCACGTGGGCGATGTTCTGCACGGGAAGGTGCTGCGCGTGGCCAGCTTTGGCGCGTTTGTTGAATTGGCCGAAGGCATTGAAGGTCTGTGTCACAACTCAGAAGCAATGGACGGGAATGGCCAGCCCGTTCACCTCGAGCCAGGCCAGGAGCACGATTTCAAGATTATCAAGATGAGTCCGGAAGAAAAGAAAGTCGGGCTCAGCATCCGTGCCGTTGGCGAAGAGGCCTCGCGTTCTGAGGTGGAAGCTTACAAGCAGCCGGTTTCGAGTACAGGCGGTTCCACGATTGGCGATCTTCTCACCTGGAAACGCGCCGGCGGAGAAAACTAAGATCGCCCCATTCGTTCGCCAGCATCAACTTGCGCGTGCACTCAGGTTGAAGCTTCACTTCATATCAATCCGCAGATCAATGCTGACCTGCTGCCGTGTGTCGAACTGGCTCAGTGTCTTGGTGTCGCTCTTGCGCCCCTTGTATTCAGCGTAAATTTCGTAGTCAACGTTGGGCGAAAGCCCGGGAAAGTGATACCCTCCGTCGCCGCCCGCGATGTACGTCTTAATCGCACGAGTCTTCGTGTTCGAAAGATACACCACCGCATCGGTAAGCGCATTGCCCTGCCGGTCCACTACTTTGCCGTTCAGCATGCGCCCCGTATCGCCTTTGTCCTTGTCCCTGGCATGCAACAAAATGCTGGGCAGGCAAGTCCACGCCACCACGCTCAGCAGCACAATAACGATTGCCCTTTTATGCATTTTCGTTTGAAACTCCCACTTACACTCCGTATTTTAGATGCAAGCCAATGTCGGCGCGCTCGTCGTTCTCAACGTGGACTTCCACATCTTTCTCAAGCTGCAGCGTCTTGCCGCCGTATTTGTATCCCTTCAAATCCGCCCACACGACGTAATCGTGCTTGCCCACAGGCACGCGTTGCGCAAATTCGCCGCGGTGGTCCGAATAAAGTTCCCAGCGCGCTTTCTTGTCCTCAGCCAGCCGGATCTTGACCTTCACGCCATAGAGCGGCTGGTCATCCGGTCCCCAGACTGTGCCGAAAATCAAAGCGTAAGGCTTTTCGGCTTTGCTCTTCGGCGCGGCGGCCGCCGATGAAATACACGCGATTAGCAGAACCGCTGGGAGGAAACTGCAGAAACCGGAATGAAAGAAACGCCGTGGACCGCAACCCTGAAAATCTCTACGAGTAATCACCGTCTTCGGTTTCCTCTTCGTCGTCTTCGTCCACGTAGCCTTCTTCCTCCACTGCCTTCAATTCGATGGGGTTGACCGTCACCACTTCAAAATCCGTGCCGCACTCTGGGCAAGAGACAATCTCGCCCTCATCCACCTCGTCCTCTTCCAGGTCGAGGTCCGTCTCGCATTCAGGACAGTACACCATGATTGCCTCCGTTCCATTAAGACGCTTGCTGTTAATATTTAGTTTTTCCGGTGAGAGAGTCAAGGGGTTCCCGGCACGCGTGCCGCGAATTGTAAATGCTCGTAAAATACGACATTCTATGTACCTTTTCTCCACGAAAAGCTGAGCCCATGAAAACCCTGCCTGCGCTACTTGCGTTTACTTTGCTTGCGCCTTCTGCCGTCAATTCTCAGACCAAGCCCGCCTCTTCCGCCGACCCGAAGATTGCCGCAGCCTTGCGCCAGATTTCGGCCGAACGGGTCCGCGCCGATATTGAGAAACTCGTTAGCTTCCAAACGCGCTCCACTCTTTCCGCGCAGGACGATGCTTCCGTCGCCGCCGGCCGCGGCATCGGCGCCGCGCGCGAATGGATCAAGAGCGAATTCGAGCGCTATTCTCGCGATTGCGGCGCGTGTCTCGAGGTGAAGAACGACACCTACACCCAGGAACCTGCGAACCGGATTGCGACGGCGACCCACATTACTAACATTTACGCCGTGTTAAGGGGGTCCGATCCTGAGAGCGCCAAACGCATCGTGCTCGTCACCGGCCACTATGATTCCCGCAATTCGGATAATTTCAACGTGACCGACGCCGCGCCCGGCGCCAATGACGATGCCAGCGGCACCGCCGTCAGCCTGGAATGCGCTCGCGTACTCAGCAAAATGAAATTTCCCGCAACTGTCCTTTTCCTCACCGTGGCCGGAGAAGAGCAGGGACTCTACGGCAGCGCCCATTTTGCCAGGATGGCAAAATCTGAGGGATGGAACATCGAAGCGGCGCTCAACAATGACATCGTTGGGGGCGATCGAAATTCGCAGCAGGATCCCAGCGTCGTTCGGGTCTTTTCCGAGGGCGTTCCAATTGCGGCGAGTGATGCCGAACTGCGCCGCATCCGCAATCTGGGCGGAGAAAGCGACTCAGCTTCGCGCCAGCTTGCCCGCTATATCACCGAAACCGCTCGCACTTATGGGTCCGCGGTCACGCCGCTGCTCGTCTTCCGGCTCGATCGTTATCTCCGCGGCGGAGACCATATTTCATTCAACGAGCAGGGATTCGCCGCCGTGCGCTTCACTGAGTATCGCGAAGATTATCACCATCAGCACCAGAACGTGCGCACGGAAAATGGCTTCGAGTACGGCGATCTTCCCAAATTTGTGAACTTTGAGTACGTCGCCGCGGTGGCCCGGCTGAATGCGGCCACGCTGGCTTCTTTGGCCTCCGCGCCTGCGCCGCCCAGCAACGTGCATCTTCTGACCAAAGAATTGGAAAACACATCCTCGCTTTCCTGGGAGGGTTCTGGCGCCGCCTCTTACGAGGTGCTTTGGCGCTCGACCACGTCGCCGGAATGGGAACACGCGGAGCCGGTGGGAAGCGAAACCCGCGCCACGCTTCCGATCTCGAAGGACAATGTGATCTTTGCCGTCCGTTCCTCCGATAGTTCAGGCCACAAAAGCCTGGCGGTTGTGCCCACGCCGGAACCATAGCTCAACCTGCTAAGATGACCGATGGGCCTGCGTTGGGCAGGCCGGTTGACACGACTGAAGCGCTAAGTTTCCATGTATCGCGGACGCACGTTTTCGCTAAGCCTGCCGCCGTTCACCAGGGCCGTCAAGTGGCTCATCATCATCAACGCCGCCGTATTCTTTCTCCTGACCGTGCTACAGGCGCTCACGCTGGAGATCGGGAACGTTGCGTCCTTCGTGTTGTCTCTCGTGCCCTACTGGGTGATGCATGGCGCCATTTGGCAACTGGTGACCTACTCTTTCCTTCATGTGGGCCTCTTTCACATTCTGTTCAACATGCTCGCCCTTTGGATGTTCGGCGCACAGCTGGAAACGGATTGGGGCGCGCGGAAATTTCTTGAATTTTATTTCTTCTGCGTGGTCGGCGCTGCCCTGGTCACCGTCGCCATTTCCTACACCGGCATCGCCGGCATCACGCCACTCACCAACACCGTCGGCGCTTCCGGCGGAGTGCTCGGCATCCTGATGGCCTTCGGCATGCTTTACGGCGATCGGGAGATCATGCTGTTTCCCATCCCGATTTCGCTCAAGGCCAAATATTTCGTCGGGGGAATCATCTTCATCGAGCTGATCAGCGCCATCAAAGCGGCC
>Ga0335078_10003771_pt1 | contig 22554 bp, 24 predicted proteins | sample Lox_Sample_32_FD_206711 | JGI IMG/M metagenome (GOLD analysis project Ga0335078, IMG submission 206711) | Soil microbial communities from Loxahatchee National Wildlife Refuge, Florida, United States - Lox_Sample_3.2 | ecosystem: Environmental > Terrestrial > Soil > Wetlands | place: USA... | reverse complement strand
CACCATTTGGTGACCTAGGTGACCGTCTTGGCCAGGCCTACGCCCTCCAAGAACTGGGGAACATACGGTGGCTGACAGGCGACTGCCGGGGTGCGGCCCAGCTTCTTGAGGCGGCGCTGAGCATCTTTCGTGACCTGGGTGACCGGCTCGGTCAAGCGCAAACCCTCAAGTACCTGGGGAGCGCACGGTACCGGGTCGGGGACTATCTGGGCGCGGCCCGGGCCCTGGAAGAGGCGCTGGGCATTCACGGTAATCGAGGCGACCGGCGAGGTCAGGCCGACGTCTTGTACAGATTGGGTACCGTAGGGCGGCTGACCGGGGACTATGTACACGCGGCCCGTGTCCTTGAGCAAGCGCTGGACATCTACCGTGACATCGGCAGCCGGACTGGCCAGGCCAATATCCTCTACGAATTGGGGATTCTACGGCGGGTGACCGCGGATTATCCCGGTGCGGCCTGCCTCCTGGAACAGGCTCTGAGCCTGCACCGGGATAACGGCGACCGGGCCGGTGTGGTCGAAGTACTCAACGAGGCCGGGACGGTGCACAGGCTCTGCGGTCGCCCCCGCCAGGCAATGGCATGCCACGGGCAGGCCCTCGGCCTCGCCCGCCAGATCGGCACCTCCTGGGAGGAGGCTCACGCGCTGGCGGGCCTGGGACGATGCGCCCTGGCCTTCGGCGACACCGCCAAGGCGGAAGACGGGTTGCGGCAAGCGCTGGAGATCTTCCAGCGCCTCGGTGCGGCCGAAGCGACCGGCGTCTCCGCCGAACTCGAGGCCTTCACCAAGTCACAACCTGCCATGTAGAGATCAGGACTCCTCCCGCAAGAGCTGCGCCGAACTGGCCGGGTGGGACCGCCCGCAATGACCGATCGAACGCCCTGAAGGCACTTCCAACTGGGGCAGTCCCAACGTCAGAGTCAGCGACGCACAGATGCCTGATGACTCAAGCCGGTTACTAACCGTGAATGATGCCGATCTCCGCTTGACCGCAGGCGCAATTGAGCAATAGCCCGATGGCGGCCAATGTCCCGTGCCAGATAAGTCGGCCCGCCCTGACGTCTCTGACCTGCGCGGGCCTCTTAGATTGGCAAACGATCTTGGTCGGCAGGACCGCATAATCAGGTACACGACCAATAGTTGTCCTCTGACATCGAACATTCCTCTTTGCCGATTAACGTTGCTCGACTGGGGTCTTCTGTCACTACAGTTTCCTCACTACGTGACCGCATGAGACGGAGCGTGACCCGTGCAGGCAAAACCGGCCGCGCGTGGAAGCGCCGGACCACGGCCCTCATCGAGTCGAACCCCCGGCCGGTCACCGAATCCGGCCCGCAGGAACTGTTCCAGGCCGCGGCCTATCCCGATGCCATCGCCGCTGTCCGCGCCCGCAAGCCCGCCCTGAGCAATCTTCATTGGCAGAAGCAGCCCGCAGCGGCCATCAGCAACGGACATACCGGACGCGATGACAGTCGCGGATTGACAATAAGGATTCCTCTTCCCAGGTCAGAAGCATGCATTGAGGAATCTTCGTTGTCACGGGACACAGCCCGTGAGATCCCGGGTCTCTGCTAACCAGGGGACAGGCGCCGACCGGCCCACGATAGGGGACCGGCTGGAGGTACTCATCGACTCCGGCTTCCGCCGCGGCGCTGACGCTGGGCGCCGCTTTAGCGAGTGGGCCAGCCTGTGTAGGCCTCGGCGAGGTACGTCGAGCCGGGCACCGAACCCGCCACGGACTCGAGCTCGCCGAGCTGCCGCCGGGCGTCGAAGTAGGTGGCGCCGGGCAGTGCATGCAGCATCGTGGTCATCCAGTAGGAGAAGTGCTGTGCCTTCCACACCCGGGTCAGCGCCCGGGGGCCGTACGCATCGAGCATGTCGGGTTCCTTGTGCTTCACGGCGCGCTCCAGTACCTGGGCGAGGACCTGTACGTCGGCCAGCGCGAGGTTGAGCCCCTTGGCGCCGGTTGGCGGCACGGTGTGCGCGGCATCGCCAGCCAGCAGCAGCCTGCCGTAGCGCATCGGCTCGGCGACGAAGCTGCGGAAGCGCAGCACCGCCTTGTCGGTGACTGGGCCTTCGGCCAGCGTGAAGCCGTCCGGCCCGGCCACCCGGGCTTGCAGTTCGGCCCAGATGCGGTCATCGGACCAGGCATCGGTGTCTTCGTCCGGGTCGCACTGGAAGTACATCCGCTGCAGCGTCTCGGTGCGCTGGCTGATCAGCGCGAAGCCCCGCGGGGAGTGGGTGTAGACCAGCTCGGGGGCGCTCTTGGGCGCCTCGGCCAGGATGCCGAACCAGGCGAACGGGTACTCCCGGAAATAGTGCGTGCGCAGCCGGTCAGGGATCTCGAACCGGCACACCGACCGTGACCCGTCAGCGCCCGCCAGGTAGTCACGCGGACCTCGTGGGCGGCACCGTCGGCGCCGGTGTAACGAATGGCCGGCTGGTCGCTGGTGACATCGAGGACCCTGGTGTTTCTCACCCCGAACCGGACATCACTGCCGTCCCGGTCGCGGGCGTCGGCCAGGTCGATGAACACGTCGGTCTGCGGGTAGAGCCACGTTGACTCCCCCACCAGTGCCTTGAAGTCGATCCGGTGCATCTCGCCGCCGAACCTCAGGTCGATCCCCTCGTGGGCGATGCCGTCGCGGGGGATCCGGTCCGAAACCCCGGTGTCAATAAGCAGCCGGACGTTGTCGGCCTCGAGGATGCCGGCGCGGACGGTGTTCTCGATCTCGGACCTGGTGCGGTGGTCGATGACCACCGAGTCGATGCCCGCGATCGACAGCAGGTGCGACAGCATCAGGCCTGCGGGGCCGCCGCCCACGATGCCGACGGTCGTATGCGTGATGGTGCGATTCATGGGGCTGCCTTCCGGGTCCCGTCGGTGAGCGGGACGTCGAGGAGGGTGACGAGGGTGCCGAAGTCGGTGCCGAACACGTCGCGGACTACGACGCCGCTGGGCCGGACGAGGAACACCGCCAGGTCGGTGTAGACGCGGGTGACGCAGCCCAGTCCGGTGAGCGGGTGGGTGCACTCCGGCACCAGCTTGGGACGGCCGTCGCGGGACAGCAGGGTCATCATCACGAAGGTCTGCCGGGCGCCGGTGGCCAGGTCCATCGCGCCGCCGACGGCGGGGATGTCGCCGGGCTGGCCGGTGTGCCAGTTGGCCAGGTCGCCGGCGGCCGACACCTGGTAGGCACCGAGCACGCAGATGTCCAGGTGACCGCCTCGCATCATGGCGAAGGAGTCGGCGTGATGGAAGTACGACGCGCCCTGGACCTCGGTCACTGGGGTCTTGCCCGCGTCGACCAGGTCGGGATCGCCCTGGTCGCCAGTCGCCTGGGGGCCCATGCCGAGCATGCCGTTCTCGGTGTGCAGCATGACGCCGCTGCCCGGCGGCAGGTGGTTGGAGATCTTTGTCGGCAGGCCGATGCCGAGGTTAACGAACGAGCCCGGCGGGATGTCCGCCGCGACGACGGCGGCGAGGGCGTCCTTGCCGAGGCCGGCCAGCGTGCTCACCGTGACCCTCCAGGCAGGGCCGGGCTGCGCTCGACGCGGACGACGCGGTCTACGTACAGGCACGGCGTGACGACGCGCTCGGGATCCAGAGCGCCGACCGGCACGATCTGGTCCACCTGCACGATCGTGGTGGCTGCGGCGGCGGCCATGATCGGTCCGAAGTTGCGCGCGGTCTTGCGGTAGACCAGGTTGCCGAGCTCGTCGGCCTGGTGCGCGGCGATCAGGGCCACGTCGCCGCGCAGCGGGTACTCCAGCAGATAGCCCCGGCCGCCGATCATCCGGGCCTCCTTGCCCTCGGCCAGCGGCGTGCCGTAGCCGGTCGGGGTGAAGAACGCGCCGATCCCCGCGCCCGCAGCGCGGATCCGCTCGGCCAGGTTGCCCTGCGGCACGAGCTCGAGCTCGATCTGGCCGGCCCGCCAGGCCGCGTCGAAGTGCCAGGAGTCGGACTGGCGGGGGAACGAGCACACCATCTTGCGGACCCGCCCCTCGCGGATCAGTGCGGCCAGGCCGTGGTCGCCGTTGCCCGCGTTGTTGCTGACCATGGTCAGGTTGCTGGCGCCGCTGTCCAGCAGCGCCTCGACCAGCTGCACGGGCTGCCCGGCGGAACCGAACCCGCCGACGAGCACGGTTGCGCCGTCCGGGGTGCCGGCGACGGCTTCAAGCGCATCGCCGATGATGGTGACCCGGCTCACGAGCAACTCCTGGCGTTCTCCAGGACGACGGCGAGCCCTTGTCCGACGCCGATGCAAATGGCGGCCACCCCCCAGCGCTCGCCAGCCTGCAGGAGGCTGCGGGCCAGCGTGCCGAGGATGCGCATGCCGGAGGCCCCGAGCGGATGCCCGATCGCGATCGCGCCGCCGTGGGAGTTCACGATGGCCGGGTCGATGTCCCAGGCCTTGATGCAAGCGATCGCCTGCGCCGCGAACGCCTCGTTCAGCTCGACCACGCCGACGTTCCCCCAGCCGATCCCGGCCCGTTTCAGCGCTATGTTGGCCGCCTCGACCGGGGGCGAACCCGAAGAACCGCGGGTCGTTCGCGGCGGCACCGCGCCCGGCGATGCGCGCCAGCGGCGCCAGGCCCAGCCGAGGCTGGAGCCGCACAGCCGGTTGACCGTCGTGGCCGGGACGGAGACCGGGAGCCCGGCGAGCAGGCCGGCCATCCGGGCGATGTTGCGGTTGTCCTCGCCTGCCCCGTTGGCGTTGCCGAGCACGATCTCGTCCACCCGGGCCGGGTCGAGACCGGGCGCGCGGCCGACGAGCGTTTGCACCACGAGCGCGGCCAGGTCGTCCGGCCGCGACCCGGCCAGCGCCCCGCCGTACTTGCCGAACGGCGTGCGTACCGCGTCGTACACCAATACGTCGCTGTTCACTTTTCTCCTCGTTCAGGGATGTCTCGGGAAAGTCAGGAACGGCGTCTCCCGCGGCCCCTGCAGGTGCACGTCGAACCGGAGGCTGCCGTCGGCCTCGCGCGCCGCCACCATGCCACTGCGTTGGCCGGCGTCCAGGGACGCGAGCAGCGGATCGGCGCCGAGGATGGCATCGCCGACGGGCAGGTAGATCCGGGTGAACAGCCGGTTGAGCAGGCCGCGGGCGAACACCGCGACCGCGAAGAACGGCGCACCGCCCGGCCGGGCCGACCCCGGCTCGACCGTGCTGAACCAGTAGCGGCCCGCGAGGTCAGTGCTGCTGCGTCCCCATCCGGTAAAGGCAGCACCGCGCCTACGCAGCGATCCCGGTGCCGCCGGGACGGCGCCGGACGCGTCGGCCTGCCTGATCTCGAGCAGGGCGTCCTCGATGCCGTTGCCCTCGCCGTCGTACACGTAGCCGTGCAGCTGCACCGAGCCGGCCGACCCGCACGGCACCAGCTCGCGGTCGCCCGGATAAGGCAGCGCGTAGCCGAAGAACGGCCCGATCGTCTGCCCGGGCGTCGCGACATGTTCAGGCATGATCGTCATCCATCGGCGTGGCGTGGTGGCCGGTCAGCACGATGTCCCACCGGTAGCCCAGCAGGAAGTCGTGTTGCGAAAGATCGTGGTCGTAAGCCGCCACGAGGCGGGCGCGGGCGCGTTCGCTGGTGATCGACTGGTAGATCGGGTCGAAGGCGAACAGCGGGTCGCCGGGGAAGTACATCTGGGTGACCATCCGCTGGGTGAACTCGGTGCCGAACAGCGAGAAGTGGATGTGCGCCGGCCGCCACGCGTTGCGATGGTTATGCCACGGATAGAGACCGGGCTTGATGGTGGTGAACGAGTACCACCCCCCGCCGTCAGTCAGGCAGCGGCCGGTGCCGGTGAAGTTCGGGTCGAGGGGTGCCGGGTGCTGATCGCGCTGGTGGATGTACCGGCCGGCCGCGTTGGCCTGCCAGATCTCCACCAGCTGGCGACGCACCGGCCGGCCGTCGCCGTCCAGCACGCGGCCGCGCACCATGATGCGCTCGCCGATCGGCTCGCCGGCGCCTCCGATGGTCAGGTCTGACTCACCCGGGTCGACGTCGGCACGGCCGAAGACCGGGGCGACCAGCTCGGCGCCCTCCGGGTCAACGTGCCGCAGGTCATGTGCCGGGTGGCGCAAGATGGCGCTGCGGTACGGCGCGAAGTCCAGCCGCGGCTGTGTCTCGCCAGCCGCGGTGCCGGCGTGGATCTTCTCGATCTCCTCGCTGATGACCTGCTGGCTCACCGGGCCGGACTCGAGGACAGGAATGCTCATGCCGGCCACGTTAGAAGCTGCCATCCAGGCACGTCGACGCTAGACTTCCACTGAGCGGAAGGAAGGGCTGATGGCAGGCAACACCTCGGCGCCGGGCGCGACCGTGGTGTCCCGGACGGTGGCGCTGCTGACCGCGTTCGACGAGACCCACCCGCGGCTGACGCTGACCGAACTGGCTCACCGGGCCGATCTCCCTCTGGCCACGGCGCACCGGCTGGCTGGCGAGCTGACCACGCTCGGCATGCTGACCCGTACTCCGTCTGGCCATTACGTCATCGGCCGCAGGCTCTGGCACATCGGGCTGCTGGCGCCGATGCAGACCGGCCTGCGCGAGGTCGCCGCGCCGTTCCTGCAGGACCTGTATGCCGCGACCCTGGCCACCATCCACCTCGCCGTCCGGGACGGCACCCGGGTCCTGTACCTGGACCGGCTGTCCGGCCAGCGGTCGGTCCCGGTGGTGAGCAGGACGGGTTCGCGCCTGGCCATGCACGCCACCGGCGTGGGCAAGGTGCTGCTCGCCTACGCCCCGCCGGACGTGCAGCACAAGATCCTGTCCTCGCTGCGGCGGATCACCCCGTACACGATCGCCCAGCCCGCCCGGCTCCGCGCCCAGCTCGACAAGGTCCGGTCCGACGGGTACGCCACCACCGCCGAGGAGATGACGCTGGGCGCCTGCTCGGCAGGCGTGCCGATTCATCGCGGCGACGATGTCGTCGCCGCCCTCGGGATCGTGGTGCCGAGCCTGCGGCGGGACAAGGCCCGGCTGGTGTCCGCGCTGAAGGTCGCCGCCCACGGCATCAGCCGCAGCCTAGCTGCGGTATCCGAAACCAAGGCAGGAACCGCACCCCGTTCGGCATGATCGATCTTTCACCGAACGGGCGGCGTGCCTGCCTCCCGTCGGCATCATGTCGTCATCAGGCGAGACGCAGGACCTTGCCCGCGTCTCCCTTGAGAATCCCCGGCAGGACGTCGGGGCGGATGCCGAGTACCGCGAAGTCGTCGAGCCAGCGTCCAGGGGTGATCAGCGGGTAGTCGGTGCCGAACAGCACCATGCGGCGCAGCATGCCGCCGGCGGTCTTGACGAGCTCGGGCGGGAAGTGCTCCGGTGACCCGGCTCCTGCTCCAGCCGATGCGGTACCTCCGCGAGCCCGCGTCGCCGGCCGACGAAGCTCGCGAGCGAGTCCGGCAGGTTACCTGCCGCGTAGTCTGGACTTCACTGACCCATCGGATGAGCATTTAAGCGTCGTTGAGCACGATGAGGACCCGCGCTGGCCGAGGATCGGCCACCGTCATCTGATCGAGGACAGTGAGAATGACCCGGAGAGGCCGCCCCGCCGGCCCCACTGGTCCGGTGATCGGCCGCGCCCTTCACCTGCTGGACGCGTTCGGCCCGCGGCGGCGGGAGCTGACCCTCAGCGAGATAGCCCGGCGGGCCGGCGTGCCGTTGTCCACCGCGCACCGGCTGATACGGGAACTGTGCGAGTGGGGAGCCGTCGAGCGGGGGGACGACGGGTTGTACCGGGTGGGGCTACGGCTGTGGGAGATCGGCTCGCTCGCGCCGCGCGGCCCGGGCCTGCGGGAGGCGGCGCTGCCGTTCCTGGAAGATCTTTCCCAGATCACCCGGGAGAACGTGCAGCTCGCGGTCCGTGAGGGCGTGGAGGTCGTCTTCATCGAGCGGATCGCCGGGTCCGGGGCGGTGCCGGTGCTCACCCGCGCCGGCGGCCGGTTCGCGCTCACCGCCACCGGCGTGGGCCTGGTCCTGCTCGCGCATGCCCCCGTCGACGTGCAGGAAGAGGTTCTCAGCGGCCCGGTCAAGCGCTACACCAGTAAGACAGTCACCGATCCGGCCGAGCTGCGTCGCATGCTCGCCGATGTCCGGTCTAGCGGCTTTTCGGTCAGCGACCGGCAGATCACGATGGATACCTTGTCGGTCGGCGCGCCGATCCACGACCGGCACGGTCAGGTCGTGGCGGCGGTGTCCCTGGTGGTGCGCTACGGCAGCACCACCCCGCACGCGCTGGCCCGGCTGGTGCGCACCAGCGCCCGCGCCATTTCCCGCGCCCTGAGCGCACCTGCCTGACCTGGCAGGACGTCGCCGGCGGGCAACGAGCCTTCCATTTTCCGGAAACGCCTCTTCGGGCCGGCCGGCCATGTTCGTTACGTTGTGACTCCAGCTGGCCAGCAGATCGCAGCTGGCAACGGAGTTCGCACGCACCCCCGCCGCTTCCTCCCTTGTCCGCTCGCGCCATTCCCATGACCGAGAGGACGTTCGTCATGAGCAGCATCCCGCGCGACCAGTGGTACGTCGCCGCGTACAGCTCCGAGATCGGGCGCGAGCTGTTCTCCCGCACCATCTGCGGTGAGCCGATCGTGTTCTGGCGCGCCCGCAGCGGACGGGTAACCGCCGTTCCCGACCGGTGCGTGCACCGGCGTTTCCCGCTGTCACAGCCGCCGTCCCGGCTCGTGGACGACCAGGTGGTCTGCGGCTACCACGGCTTCACCTACGGCGCCGACGGCAGATGCGTGTTCGTGCCCGGGCAGAGCCGCATCCCGCGCACCGCCCGGCTCCTGCCCTACCCGCTTGCGGAACAGGACTCGCTCGTATGGGTCTTCATCGGCGACCCGGCCCGGGCCGACGCGTCACAGATCCCGCGGGCGCCCTATCTCGACTCGCCGGAGTTCACGACGGTCGCCGGGATGGAGCCGCTGGCGGCCCGGTTCTCGCTCCTGGTCGACAACCTGCTGGACCTGTCGCACGAAACGTACCTGCACGGCGGCTACATCGGCACGCCGGAGGTCGCCGCCACCCCGATCACGACCGAGGTCGACGAACAGGCCGGCATCATCTACGTGTCGCGGCACATGGACGACGCGGAGTGCCCGCCGTTCTACGCCAAGTCGACCGGCCTGCAGGGCCGGATCGCGCGCTGGCAGGACATCGAGTACACCCCCCCGTGCCTGTACAAACTGCACAGCCGCATCGCGCCGGCCGGGTCCGCGCCCAACCCGGACGGGACCGACCCGGACGCCTTCCACGTCGAGGTGGTGTACGCGATCACGCCGGAGACCGAGCACTCGACGCACGACTTCTGGGCCGTGGCACGCGATTTCGCCCTCGGCGACGAGGGGGTATCGGAGTTCCTCGCCGGAAACAACAGGACGGTCGTCCTGCAGGACGTCGAGGCGCTCAACGTGCTCGAGCAGGTCATCTCGGCCGAACCCGAGGGCTATCAGGAGCTATCGGTCAACATCGACACCGGCGGGCTCGCCGCCAGGCGGATGCTCCAGCGCCAGCTCCGTTCGCCGCAGGCTGCCGCGGCCACGTCATGAACGGCGTTCACCGCAGCCGTCCCATGCTGCCCGGTAACCGCGTGTACCGCATCTACTGGGTCCCGGGCGCCGACCGGCTCCGGGCCATGTGCCACTGCTCGGCCGAGCGTGACTTCGACGGCCCCGTCGAGCTGTGGGAATGGCTGCTCGCCCACCCCGACGGGCACGACACACCCGCGGCCGGGCCGGCTTGTCCGCCGGTCCGCCCGCGCGTTCTGGCTTCGCCTGAAATCGAGGAAGAGATGTCATGAGGACCGCACCGCACATCGAGCACGAACTCGGCCTCGTGCTGGAACGCAAGGAAACCATCGCCGAGGGCGTCGTCCGGCTGACGCTGCGGCACCCCGACGGGGAGCCGCTGCCTGCCTGGGCGCCGGGCGCCCACATCGACCTGGCGCTCACCGGCGACCTGACCCGGCAGTACTCACTGTGCGGCGACCCGGACGACACCTCGATCCTGCAGGTCGCCGTCCTCCGCGAGCAGGCCGGCCGCGGAGGCTCGCAGCACGTGCACGACACCCTCACCGAAGGGCAGCGGGTGCACGTGCGCGGCCCCCGTAACCACTTCCCGCTCGTCGACGCCAAGCGCTATCTGTTCATCGCCGGGGGCATCGGCATCACGCCGATCCTGCCCATGATCGCCGAGGTCGCAGCGCGGGGACGGGACTGGCAGCTGGTCTATGGCGGCAGAACACGGTCCTCCATGGCCTTCCGCGACGAGCTCGAGCGCGGCTACCCCGGGCACGTAGCAATCCACCCCCAGGACGAGCACGGGCTGCTCGACCTCCCGACATTGCTTGCCGAGCCCGCTGCGGACGCCGACGACACCGCCATCTACTGCTGCGGCCCGGAAGCCCTGCTGGCGGCGGTCGAACGGCACTGCACGAACTGGCCCGCCGGCGCCCTCCATGTCGAACGGTTCGCGCCGAAGGCCGGGGCAGCCGACGGCCCGCGGGAAGCCTTCGAAATCGAGCTGGCGCAAACCGGTACCGTCCTGCAGGTGCCCGCCGACCGGTCCATCCTCGACATCGTCGAGGACTCAGGCGTGGCCGTGTTGTCGTCCTGCCAGGAAGGCACGTGCGGTACCTGCGAGACCGTCGTGCTGTCCGGCCGGCCCGACCACCGCGATTCCGTACTCACCGACGAGGAGAGGAAGACATGCGACCTGATGATGATCTGCGTGTCCCGGTCATGCTCTCCCCGCCTGGTCCTGGACCTCTGACCGACGGGGACAACGATGCCCGCCACTGCCCCTGACAGCGTCTTCGCGGTCCTCGACGTCGACCCGTTCGGGGAAGACAACCTCACCGATCCCTATCCGATGCACGAGCTCCTGCGCGAGGCAGGACCCGTGGTCTTCCTGCAGCGCTACCGGGTGTGGGCCATGGCCCGGCACCAGGACGTCTACGCCGCGCTGACCGACCACCAGACGTTCTGCTCGAGCCGCGGTGCCGGGCTGGCCGACTTCCGCAAGGAAAAGCCGTGGCGCCCGCCCAGCCTGCTGCTGGAAGCTGATCCGCCCGATCACACCGTCACGCGCGGGGCCATGGGCAAGGTCATCTCCGCCGGCACCGTGCGCGGTTTCCGCGAGAGGTTCCGCGCGGAGGCCGAGGCGCTCGCCGACGAGCTCGTGGCCCGGGGACGCTTCGACGCGATCACCGACCTGGCCGAACGGTATCCGCTGAAGGTATTCCCGGACGCCGTCGGGCTGCCGTCCGAGGGACGGCAGAACCTGCTGCCCTACGGCGCGCTCGCGTTCAACGCCTTCGGCCCACGTAACCACCTCCTGGAGCAGGCGCTGGCCACCGCCGCTCCCACCCAGGAGTGGATCTGGGCCAGCTGCCAGCGCGATGCGCTGACGCCAGAAGGACTCGGGGCACGCCTGTGGGCGCTCGCCGACGCCGGTGAAATCAGCCGCGAGCAGGCACCGATGCTCGTGCGGTCGCTGCTTTCGGCCGGCGTGGACACCACGGTCTACGGGATCGGCAACACCGTGCAGGCGCTCACCACCCACCCCGGCCAGTGGGCCAGGCTGCGCGAGAAGCCGTCCCTGGCACGCTTCGCCTTCGACGAGGCGCTGCGGTACGAGTCCCCGGTCCAGACGTTCTTCCGCACCACCACTCGCGAGGCCGAGGTATCGGGAGTCCGCATCCCCGCGGGGGAAAAGGTCCTGTTGTTCCTCGGTGCCGCGAACCGTGACCCCCGCAGGTGGGGACCGGGCGCCGACCAGATGGACATCACCCGCAAGGCGGCCGGGCACGTCGCCTTCGGCATGGGCATTCACCAGTGCGTCGGCCAGCCCGTCGCCCGCCTGGAAGCCGAACTGGTACTCACCGCACTCGCCGAGCGCGTCGAACGGCTCGAACCGGCCGGGGACCCGGTGCCGAAGCTGAACAACACACTCAAGGGCTGGGCCAGCGTCCCCGTCAAAGTGCATCGCGCCTGATCAGACGTACTGCAGCCGAAAAGAGGACGTATATGTCGCACGAAGTCCGCGCAGTAATGGCCCAGGCCAAGGGCAAGCTGGTCACCGTGGGAAGATCGTGGTTCCCGGCCCTGTCGAGGTAGAGCACCTCCGTCCGGTTCCGCACCGCGAGGTGAACGTCGCCAGTATTCCGCCGAGGTACTGACAGGGCACCTTCCGGCCCTCACGGATGAGGCAGATGCCCGTGGTCGCACCCGAACGCGCTGCGCTCGCCACCGCGAGATTCTGAGTCCTGCCGGCAGGTGGTACTGATAGTGACTCGGTCGACATCACGGAACTGCCTACCGTGGAGAGCGCGAGAGAAGCTAGCGCGGGAGGGAACGACATGCCAGCAATCGCGACCATCGGTGCCGGTCCGGGCCTGGGCGCCGCAACCGCGCGCAGGTTCGGACGCGAGGGATTCGGCATCGCGCTGATCGCGCGCACGCCGGCCAAGCTTGACCGTTTGCGCGAGGAGCTGGCGCCCGACGCTCTCGCCGCCCGGCTGTGGAACATCCACACCCAGCGCGGAGAGTTCCGCGTCACCGTCAGAGCCGAAACCGCCTGAAGGGGCTCTCTACGTATGGCGCTCATCTTGGTGACCGGGGCCTCGACAGGAATCGGGCTCGCAACGGCGACAGCCCTCGCCGCTGGCGGGCACCTTGTCGTTCTTCATGCCCGGAACACCCGGCGCGTCAGCGAGCCGGCCCTGCTCGACCAGATGCACGATGTCATCTACGGCGACCTGTCCCGGCTCGACGAGGCGAAGCTGGTCGCGAAACGCGCGAACGCGATCGGGCGGTTCGACGCGGTCATCCACAACGCCGGCGTGTTCCGAGGCCCCGACGTGCTCGCCGTCAACACGGTCGCCCCGTTCGTCCTCACCGCCGTGATGACACGGCCGGCCCGGTCGATCTACCTGAGCAGCTCGATGCACCGGTCCGGATCGCCTCACCTCACCAAGGCCGATCTCAGCAGCGGAAGCAGCGCGGCGTATGAGGACAGCAAACTCTACGTCACCGCCCTGGCGCTGGCCCTCGCGAAACGATGGCCGGACGTGATGGCACACGCCGTGGACCCTGGCTGGGTGCCGACCCGCATGGGCGGCCCCTCCGCTACGGACAGCCTCGACGAAGGTCACCGCACGCAAGAGTGGCTCGCAACCGCAGCCGAGACCGAGATCAGCCCGCGCTCCGGCGGCTACTGGTACCACGGCCGCGTGCGCCAGCCCCATCCTGCAGCCTCAGACCCACAGTTCCAGGAACAACTCATCCGAGCACTCGAAGAACACACTGGCATGACCCTGCCTGCCTGACCACCACACCGAGATCAGAGCCCTACGGCCCGCGGACGGCAGGACTGTTCACCGGTGTTCCCGGGCGCCTGTGAAAGGGACAGGGCCAGCCTCCTGACAGCCAACGACGCCGACGTCCTCGTGTCCTACGGGAGCCGGCCCGTCGATCTAGTCCTGTCCGCAGTAGGCCCACAGGTCCGAGTCGCACACGCAGGTGGCGGTGAGCCGGATGATGGCTGCGGTCGGGTGTTCACGACCAGGGCGAGCAGGGAGATCAGCAGCGGCCGCCGCCGTCCGGCCCGATCCGACACCGGACCGCCAGCCAGCTGGCCCAGCGCCACACCGGCTTCCCGCGCCGCTTCGGCGCCGTCCGATCCCAATCGGGAACCGCGAACGAGCCGGTGCCAGCGGCTTTATGCTCGGTTGGCGTTACAGCGAGGCTCCTGCCGCGCGTGCCAGGCCAGAGCCGCGGTTGCGGGGTCGGGCTCCCCGGTGAAGGACAACCGTCGCGACCTTCAAGATCGCTGCCTTCCGCCTGTTCGCCGTCGTGGTTCCCGCCTTCTCCCCAGAACCCGCTGCAGGCCTGCGCGGCGTGACCTGGGGGTGCGCTGTTGCCGACTATTGTCGCTGGCAGTATCGCTGCTCTGTTTGCGGCTGAGGTGCCCTGCCAGTACATGTCCCAGCAGGGCATGCCCAGACCTGCCGCATACATGATGTCCTTGACTTGGCCGACATCCCGGTTCTGGCCGGCCACTTGACCGTGCTGCCCATCAGGAGGGTCAGATGACACCATGACGCTCGATATCGATCGGCTGCTGACCGAGTTGACGCTGGCGGAAAAGGCTGCTCTGACCAGCGGGTCCTCGTTCTGGTACACCGCGCCGGTGGAGCGGCTGGGCATACCGAGGATCATGGTCGCCGACGGGCCGCACGGCCTGCGGGCGCAGCCGGGCGAGGTGGATCATGTCGGCCTCGGCCATTCCCTCCCGGCGACCTGCTTTCCGACCGCCTCCGCGGTCGCCTCGGCCTGGAATCCGGGCCTGATGCACCAGATCGGGCAGGCGCTGGCCCAGGAGGCCCGCGCGAGCAACCTGTCGGTGATCCTCGGCCCGGGGATCAACATGAAGCGGTCGCCGCTGTGCGGGCGCAACTTCGAGTATTTCTCCGAAGACCCGTATCTCACTGGTGAGCTGGCTGTCGGCATCGTCGATGGCATCCAGTCCCGCGGCGTCGGGACGTCGGTGAAGCACTACGCGGCCAACAACCAGGAGACCGACCGGCTTCGCGTCGACGCCCGGGTCGACGAGCGCACACTCCGGGAGATCTACCTGCCCGCCTTCGAACGGGTCGTCACGGCCTGCCAGCCGTGGACCGTGATGTGTTCCTACAACAAGGTCAACGGCCGGTCGGCCTCGGAGAATACCTGGCTGCTCGACACCGTGCTGCGCGGCGAGTTCGGCTTCCAGGGCTTGGTCGTGTCGGACTGGGGGGCGGTCTACCATCGTGTTCCCGCCCTGCTCGCCGGCACCGACCTGGAGATGCCGCCCGCCGTTGGGCGCAGCCCGGAAGAGGTCATCGCCGCTGTGCAGGCCGGCGACGTGGCGGCCGAGGTGCTCGACGCCCGCGTTCGCGCGGTCCTCGAGCTCGTCGCTAAGGGCATGCTCGTGCTGGACCTGGAGGAGAGCTACGACGCCGACGCCCACCACGCCCTAGCGCGCGAAGCGGCCGGCGAGTCGATCGTGCTGCTCGAGAACGAGGGCTTGCTGCCGCTGGCTTCCGGGGCCGGCATCGCGGTGATTGGTGAGTTCGCCCGCACACCGCGGTTCCAGGGCGCCGGGTCGTCGCAGGTCAACCCGACCCGGGTGGACGTGCTGCTCGATGAGCTGCAGGCCGTCTGCGGTGACGTCCGGTTCGCGGCCGGCTACGGCATCGGCGACAGCTTCGATGACGAGGCCCTGCTCGCCGAGGCCGTGCGAACGGCCCAGACGGCGGACGTCGTGATCATGGTGATGGGGCTGCCTCCGGTTGATGAGTCCGAGGGCTTCGACCGCGCTCACATGGACCTGCCGGCTAACCAGCGCACCGCGCTCAAGGCGGTGGCGGCCGCCAACTCGAACGTCGTCGTGGTGCTGGTCAACGGCTCGGCCGTTGTCCTGAGCGAGGTCACCCCGTACGCGAAGGCGCTTGTTGAGGCCTGGCTCGGTGGCCAGGCGGCCGGCGGGGCGATTGCCGACGTGCTGACCGGCCGGGTCAACCCGTCCGGCCGGCTCGCCGAGACCATCCCGCACCGTCTGGAGGACAACTCGTCCTACCTGAACTTTCCCGGCGAGGACTCGGTGGTGCGCTACGGCGAGGGTGTGTTCATCGGCTACCGCGGCTACGACAAGACGGACACCGACGTGGCGTACCCGTTCGGTTACGGCCTGTCCTACACCAGCTTCGCGCTGTCGGACCTTGCGGTCAGCATGCGGGGATCGGTGACGGACGGCACCCTGGCGGCTACGGTCACCGTGACCGTCACCAACACCGGCGCGGTCGAGGGCGCCGAAGTGGTGCAGGTCTACGTCGGCGACGTCGAGCCGAGCGTCAGCCGGCCGGTCCGTGAGCTGAAGGGTTTCGCCAAGGTCGCCCTCGCGCCGGGCGAGGCCCGGCCGGTGACGGTCGAGCTGGATCAGCGGGCGTTCTCGTTCTGGTCGACGCGGCTGGGACGCTGGGCCGTGGAGGCCGGCGACTTCACGATCGAGGTCGGGCCGCATTCCCGCGACCTGCCCCTGGCCGAGACGGTGACCATCGAGGCACCGTCGCTCGCCGGGCCGCTCGACCGGGATTCGACGCTGCAGGAGTGGATGAACGATCCGGCCGGGCGCCAGCTCATCGAGCGCGAGCTCGCCGGCACTGATCGCGCGCCGGTGCTGGACGAGCACATCCAGATGGTTGGCAGCATGCCGATGAGCACGCTGGCCAACTTCGGCATGAGTCTCGGCCACGACGGGCTCGACCGGGTGGCCAGCGCCTGGCGGGAGCAGGCCGACGCGGGCCGATCGACCTGACCTGGAGCCGCAACTCGAAACCGCATGGAGGACCGATGACTGTCTCCTACGACTTCGCCGGCGCGGTTGCGCTGGTCACCGGGGCCGGCTCGGGGATGGGCCTGGCCACGGCCCGGGCCTTCGCCGAGTACGGCGCCGCTACGGTGCTGGCCGACAGGAACGCGGAGCAGGTGCAGGAGGTCGCCGGGCAGCTGGGGTCGGAGGGGCACCCGGTGCTTGCGGTGGTGTGCGATGTGACCGACGAGGTCCAGGTCGAGGCTATGGTGCGTGCTGGTGTCGACCGGTTCGGCAGGCTGGATATGGCGTTCAACAACGCCGGCATCATGATCCCGACCGTCGACGCGGCCGATGAAGCCGCGGACCGCTTCGACGCGGTGACGGCGGTGAACCTGCGGGGCGTGTGGGCGTCGATGAAACACGAGCTCGCTCAGATGCGGGAGCAGGGAAGCGGCGCGATCGTCAACTGCTCATCGATCGGAGGACTGGTCGGCGTCCCGGGACGGGCGTCTTACCACGCCAGCAAGCACGGGGTGATCGGACTGACCAAGTCGGCAGCCCTGGAGTACGGGCCGCGCGGGGTGCGGGTCAACGCCGTCTGCCCCGGCACGATCGCCACCCCGATGGTCGAGAGCATGACGGCCGCCGGCGAGCTGGACCCGCCACATCATCTCCAACATCGTCACGGACGTCGCCGATGACGGCCAGACGGCCGTGAGCTCGTCGTACGTGCATGTTACGCAGGTCACCGAGGACTTCCCGCTTCAGCTGATCTCGCAGGCTCGCTACCAGGACAGCTTCGCCAAGGCCGATGGCGAATGGCACTTCGTCGACCGGAAGGTCCTCAGCGACGGGGCCGGGGACATGAGTCACCACAGACGTGACTGGCAGCCGAGCGGCGCCCCCACCCTGTAGTGCCCAGCCAGGTAAGGGACCCAGGGCGTTAGCAAGGACACAACGCAGGGGAAGGGAGTGAGCGTTGCAGCACGACGTCGTAGCTGGCTGGCGGGCCGGGCTCGGCTATGTTCAGGTCCTTCCAAGTAGGGTCGGGCGTCAAGGTCGAGGGTGCCGACGGCGAACACAGGCCGAAGATGGGGCATGGCCGGGTTCCGGGTCCGGCTGCTGGTGTTAAGCGGGCCGGGCAGGCGCTCGCAGGCCTTGGTGTGAAGTTGATCGCGGATCAGGTGGTGGCTGCTGGTCTGGGTTACCAGGCGTAGGCCTGGGGTGCTTCGCCGCCGGGGCCGGGCCAGATCTCGTCCAGCCGCTGAAGCGCGTCGTCGGATAGGTTGACGTCGAGGGCGCGCTGGCTGGCGGTGAGCTGGCCGGGTGTGCGCGGGCCGATGATCGCGGCGGTCACGGCGGGCTGGTGCAGCAGCCAGGCCAGAGCCACGTCGGCGGGTTGCTCGCTGAGCTTGTCGCAGAATGCCTCGTAGGCCTGGAGCTGAGGACGATGCTTGTCGATCTGCTGCTGCATCCCCGCGATCCCCGCGCCGGCGCGGCGGCCTTCGCTGCCGCTCTTGAGGGCCCCGGCGAGCAGCCCTCCGCCGAGCGGACTCCAGGGGATCAGGCCGATGCCGTAATGGCGCAGGGCGGGGATGACCTCGAGTTCGACGGTGCGGGAGGCGAGGTTGTACAGGCTCTGCTCGCTGACCAGGCCCATGAAATGCCGCTGGCTAGCGAGCTGCTGGGCGGTTGCGATGTCCCAGCCGGCGAAGTTGCTGCTGCCGACGTAGAGCACCTTGCCGTCGCGGACGAGCTGTTCCATCGCCTGCCATACCTCCTCCCACGGCGTCGACCGGTCGATGTGGTGCATCTGGTAGAGGTCGATGTGGTCGGTCTGCAGCCGGCGCAGGCTGTCCTCACAGGCCGTGCGGATGTGGTAGGCCGACAGGTGCCGGTCGTTGGGCCCGGTGCCCATCGGCTGGTAGACCTTCGTCGCGAGGACGATCCGGTGCCGGCGCCCGCCTTGGGCCAGCCAGCGTCCGATGATTTCCTCCGAGATGCCGTAGCCCTGCTCCATATCGGGCGACTGCGGCCCGCCGTAGACGTCGGCGGTGTCGACGAGGTTGATGCCTTGCTCGAGTGCCTCGTCCATGATGGAGAAGCCGGCGGCCTCGTCGGTGACCATGCCGAAGTTCATCGTCCCGAGTGCCAGACGGCTGACCTTCAGGCCTGAGCGGCCGAGGTGCTTGTACTGCATAGGGAGTCCTCCTGTCGGATGCGGACAATTCCTTCGTCCGCCTGGCGACACCGCCTTGGCGCGGGCGCTGCCGGTTCGGCTGGTCAGGGATGCAGCAGCGTCTTGATGGCGCGGCGTTCGTCCATGGCCCGGTAGCCCTCGGCGGCTTGATCGAGGGGGAGTTCGAGGTCGAACACCTTGCCGGGGTCGATCTGGCGGCTGCAGATGAGATCGATGAGCTCAGGCAGGAACCGCCGCACCGGGGCGGGGCCGCCGTGGAGGTGGACGTGGGAGAAGAACAGTTCCTGGCCGGGCAGCTCGACGTCGTGGGAAACGCCGACATAGCCGATGTGCCCGCCGGGGCGGGTGGCCCGGATGGCTTGCATCATCGACTCCTGGCTGCCGACAGCCTCGATGACCGAGTGGGCACCCAGACCGCTGGTGAGGTCTTTGATCCGGGCGACACCGGCGTCGCCTCGTTCGGTGACGATGTCGGTGGCGCCGGAACCCAGGGCCAGCTTCTGCCGGGATTCGTGGCGGCTCATCGCGATGATCCGCTCGGCGCCGAGCTGCCTGGCAGCCAGGATGGCGAGCAGGCCCACGGCGCCGTCGCCGACCACGGCGACGGTCTTGCCGGGCTTGACGTCGGCGGCGACGGCGGCGAACCAGCCGGTGCCCAGCACGTCGGAGGCGGCCAGCAGGCTGGGCACCAGATCGTCGGAGGGGACCTCGGGGGTGGCGACGAGGGTGCCGTCGGCGAGCGGGACGCGCATCCGCTGGGACTGGGCGCCGCTCACGAGTTCTTTGTGGATGCAGGAGGTCTGGTAGCCGGCCTGGCAAATCTCGCAGGTGTTGTCCGAGGCGAAGAACGAGCCGACGACGAACTGGCCGGGGCGCAGGGTGCGGACCTCGCTGCCGACCTCCTCGACCACGCCGGCGTACTCGTGACCGAATGGCACCGGCTCGTCCCAGGTATCGACGCCCCGGTAGGCCCACAGATCCGATCCGCAGATGCAGGTCGCCGCGAGCCGGATGACGGCGTCGGTGGGCTTGTCGATGGCCGGCTCGGCCCGCTCTTCGACGCGTACGTCGCCGGGACCGTAAAGAATGACTCCTCGCATGGACGGTTTCCTTTCTGGTTGCGGGGTCAGGACGCAGGCTCGGAGGGGATCAGCCGCAGGGTGGTGGACGCCGCGCCGGCGCTGAGCATGGCGTCGACATAGGGCGACGGGCCGTACTTGGCCCGGTAGGCGTCGTCGATCCGGGTCGGCTCAATGGCGTCGGCGTGCTCGAAGCTCACGTCGCGTTCGATACCGCCGGCTCCGACCGCCACCGGGACCGAGACGTTGCGAGAGCGGACCAGACCCAGCGGCACCATCGGGTGCGCTGCCCGCGCCTCCACCGCCACGAACCCGGCCAGCGACACCACCGCCACCGCGAAGGCGGCGAGCACCTGGGGGGCGGCGAAGCCCACCGCGCCGGCCTGGATGGCCCCGTAGGTGAGCGCACCCATGGCCGCCACACCGGTCAGCTGCGTGGCGGATCGACGGCAAGGCGACATTGACCGCCACCGCGTCCAGGGTGACGACGAAGAACCCGATCACCGCCGCTACGAGGGTCAACCTCGATTGCCCGCTCAGCGGTGGCGGGCTGAGGTTGTCGTCTAGCGCCGGGTGGCGAACTTCGGTGACCGGCACGGCAGCCATGCATCCCATCGTGGGCCGAGCGAACGCATCTAGGGAGATGACAGTTATAGGGGTACTGCCAGCCCCTCCCTACCGGGGCGGGATCGCCCGTAGGCTGACAGGGTGGCCAGCGGAAACGAGATCCGCGAGTTCCTGACCACCCGCCGGGCCAGGCTCACCCCCGCCCGGGCCGGGCTCGCCGCCTACGGCGGCCGGCGCCGGGTCTCCGGGCTGCGCCGCGAGGAGGTCGCGCTCCTGGCCGGGGTCAGCGTCGAGTACTACACCCAGATCGAACGCGGAACCGTCCGCGGCGTCTCCGAAGACGTCCTGGACGCCGTCGCCCGGGCGCTGCAGCTCGACGAGGTGGAACGAACTCACCTGTTCGACCTGGTGCGCGCGGCCAAGCAGCGGCCCGCCAGAGGCCGCCGAACCCCCGAGCACGTCCGTCCCGCCGTCCAGCGAGTCCTCGACACCATCACCGAAGCCGCCGCGTTCGTCCGCAACGGCCGGCTCGACATCTTTTCCGCCAACCGGCTCGGCTACGCCCTGTACTCCGAGGTCTTCGCCAACCCCGACCGGCCGCCCAACCTCGCCCGGTTCGTCTTCCTCGACCCCCAATCCCGCCGCTTCTACCGCGACTGGGACGGAATCGCCGACGCCACCGTCGGCAACCTGCGCGCCGAGGCCGGACGCGACCCCTACGACCGCGACCTCACCGACCTCGTCGGACAGCTCTCCACCCAAAGCGAGGACTTCCGTATCCGCTGGGCCTCCCACGACGTACAGGAGTACCGCAGCGGCATCCAGCCCTTCCACCACCCCCTCGTGGGCGACCTCGACCTCGGCTACGAAGCCCTCCAGCTGATGGCCGACATCGGGCAGATCCTCATCATCTACACAGCCCAGCCCGGCTCTGCCTCCCAGGACGCGCTGAACCGCCTCGCCGAGTGGTCCAAGCGCAACAAAGCGCCCGCGACCTAGGCGCAGTAGGAAGCCCGGCACGACCACCACAGGACGGTCCCCACGGGTTAGGGAAGACCACCTCTTGGCACCCTTGACTGGGTGGTACCGCCACGGTCGGCTGGGTTGTCGCGGCGCTCACCGAGACCTCGTCCAGCGCTACGCCGCCTACTCGGCCTCAGGAGGCGGCCTCACTGGCTGGCCAGGCGGCCGCTCCGGGGCGGTGCGGGTGGGTCGTGCCGGTGGCGAAGCGCTTGCGGTAGGTGGTGGCGCTGAGTCCGTAGTGGGCCTTGAAGCGGCGGGCGAAGCTGCTCTGGTCCGCCCAGCCGACGGCACGCCCGATGCTGGTGACCGGCTCGTCGGAGTGCAGGAGCAGGACGGCGGCGTGCTCGGCGCGGAGCTGGGCCAGGTAGGCCATGGGCGGCAGCCCGGTGGCGGCGTTAAACAGCCGTACCAGGTAGCCGGGTGCGAGGTGCAGTTCGGCGGCCAGGCCGGTCAGCGTCCAGTCGCAGGCGAGGTCGGCTTCGAGTAGGCGCATCGCCTGCACGATGGCGGGATGGGCCGACCCGAGTTCCCCGGGCGGCATGCCGCCGGCCTGGGCAACGGCCTGGCCGAGCTGGCCGAACAGCAGGGCCAGGCGGCCGACGATGTCGGGCCGGTGCAGCGCGAGCGGGCGGTGCCGCAGCGCGGCCAGCGCGTCGAGATGAACGAGGCACTCCGTGACGGCGGCCGGCTCGAGCCTGGTCGTCAGCACGCCGCGGCCGGGGGACGAGTACGGGCCGGCCCACAGCAGGAAGCCGAGCAGCGGGTCCTCCCGGGTCCAGGACAGCTCGCGGCGCAGCAGTTCGCTGCTGAAGCAGCAGTTGTACACCTCGAACCGCTGGCAGTTCTCGTACCCATGCCAGACACCCGGCCGGAGCAAGACAACATCACCCGGTCGCATCTCGCGCCGCCCGGCCAGGGAATGGTGCGTGGCCGCGCCGCCGACGGCGAAGGCGATCTCCACGAAGCTGTGCGTGTGCACCGGGCTGTCCCACTTGTGCAGATAGCTGCCCGCATAGGCGGGCATGCTCTCGGTCAGGTGGAACAGGCCCTGGCTGGTTCCGACCGGCGGATCCTCGTCCACGTTCGTACGGTAGCCCGGACCGGCGGCTGAAGTTAATTTCCGTCAAGTAACGGTTTATCACGGCCTAGTGACGACCAGCGGATACGCCCAGGATCGACCCATGGATGTGACGTTCATGGGCGCCGAACGGAGGCTGAACCCGCGCCGGTCCTGGTGGCGTTACCGGTACCGGTCGGTGCTGGCGGTGCTGCTGCTGCCGAGCCTGCTGCTGATCGGCGTGTTCAGTTATTACCCGGCCGTGCGCAG